>Ga0157368_1000604_pt1 | contig 16456 bp, 4 predicted proteins | sample AttbisABBM3_FD_113146 | JGI IMG/M metagenome (GOLD analysis project Ga0157368, IMG submission 113146) | Fungus gardens microbial communities from leaf cutter ant in Botucatu, State of São Paulo, Brazil - Atta bisphaerica ABBM3 | ecosystem: Host-associated > Fungi > Mycelium > Unclassified ...
CACTACATTGATATGCTTGTATCTCTATGAATACTTATTGCTATGTAATATACCATATATCATCAGGAACAGATTGATGAGCACTTTTCAATGCAATTTTGATTGTATAAATCTGACTAGTTGTTCATAAGATATTAGCAAACAAAGATTTTATAGTTACTAATAACCTGATATCTCAGTTGTTTGTTGTTGCTTTTGTACATCCCACATATATTCAAATAGCCCTCATTTGGGGCTTTATAACACAACTTAGATTGTGAAAATCGGTCTACAACCAGTGGAGATACAAGCTTAATGAAATTTGTGATATATATACTCAACATAATAGGCCTCTACTGCTTCTTCCAAATGAGCCAGGAGCCATTACTTCTCCTTATGTCTTTGCTGCATTTTATAGTACTGCTCTTCAAGTATCTTAGTGTCATTTTGAGAGATGTCAGAGGGAATAGGGGAAGACATGGTAATATAAAGAAAAAGACAAAAACTTTTCTTTTCTGTTTATATATTGTTAACTTAGGCACTATCATAGGATTTTTTGGATAAATTCAATAGGACTTTGAAGGCTCAGTCCTAAGAGAAGAATATTGTCATATGCCAAGTCTATCTAACTGGAGTATATATCACCATGGTAATACTGCTTAATCAACATCTAATCTACAAGCCTACCTTTCTCATAATATGCCCTTATGGCAGTAATGTAATGATCTGGAGATTCTGTTTTTCATAACAGGAATATTCCTATTTAACTTGGTCTTCTATGGCAGAGTCATACTCCTGTCAGTGTCTCAACACTAAAACCTCCACTCAGAGTGATAGAGGCTATACCACTAAAACCCTGAGCATCTCCTACACTATATCCTTGTATATAAGACTAGTAGTTACACTGTAATTCTCTAGTCTGATAATCAACAAAGATAATTCTTATTAAACTCAATCTCCAGTGTTCAACAGCAACACACTCATTAGTACTCACTCCCATCTTGGACTTCTTTCTTCTATATAAAGCTACAACCATGTGGCAGACAGATGGCATAGCACATAAGCTGAAGCCAAGGTTATTCTACAAGTTTGCATATCTCTGAGTCTACCTTGTAGACTTTCACCCCCAGTGTAAACTACACCTGATAGTATGACTACAAGCACAACCAAGTACAATAGATAGAAAAAGAGACCTTTAAGTCATATTCAAAAAAGTAGAGTAAGACTTTCTCTGTTACAAACTCCATAGCCTTTCAGAAACATTTTCAACATTCTCTAGTAGCTTTGTTTACTCAGTTGTTATCCTTCAAACCTTCAAACTCATTATTTTCTGCTTCTAAGAAGCAGTTGAGTTCTCTGTGGAGGATTCCTTATCAAACCTGGCCAATAATGATAAGTTGACTGATAATGAGTAAAAAGAGGGTCAATAACAACCTCTGTCTTTATTACAGGGGTAGAGACTACAAATTAGACTCCTATTTCAAAAAGAAAGCCTTGGTCACTTCTAAAGACTATAGTGCTCAAGTAGCTGCTACTACTTCTGAGAAGCTCTTAGAAAGATAGGGAGCAATATCTAAGACTCCACAAAGACTGAGAGCTATATTAAACTTTCCTATACAACAATGAGTTTAGTTAGACTCAATGCATTTACTCTTTCTGATCTCTATTCTCTATTTTTGTTTCTTTTCTCACTTTTTTATTCTTGGTAAGGACTACTTTAAAATTTCATTTCATGCTCTAGTCAACTCTAGGTTAACTTACTACTTTGTAGACTTGAAGTTCATGAGTATTCACAATCTGAAAATTTTTTCAATCCCACTAGTTGAACTGTGCTTGTTTGATGAGCTATTAAATAGCACTATTTCTGAAGTAGTTGCTTTGTCTGTAGTATTTCCTTCCAGTGAATGTATGAATCTAAACTTTTATATTATTCTACTTAATAAATAGGTTGATAACTTTACACCCATCTTTATAGGAAAATCAAGATCTACTATGTATTGTAGCCAACTGTCAAACATGAAAAGAGGTTAGTTTAAGTATGGAAACTTATCCAGAAATGGATGTGGTTATCCATATGAGTAGGTGAAATACCAGAGTTGTGAATTAAGCTAAGAAGCTTATCTGTAAACTTATGACTAAATCTCAGATGATAATCTTAGTCCCAACAAACTTGAGCTTAGAAAGAAAAGTAAGATGAATAGGTAGTCTTAATTGATTTCTAGACTGAAGAAACTACAGTATATCTAGTTGGTCTTATATATACTAAGTCTATAGTCAGAACTATAGCTAGAAAAATAGTAGTATAGAAGATAATTAGAAAGATATTGTAGAAACAGTATTTGGGAGATAAAACAACTGGAAGTCTAGGTGATAAGTTACTATGAGGTGAAACTTGAAAGATTGATCTATACAAATATAAAAGTATATCTAGGGATGATTAGAGTTCTATCCAGAGTCAGAAAGTGAATATCTTAGAAGTCTCAGAAGTTGGTCTATGACACTAATACATTATTGGCAACTCTATCAACTCTTGATATCTCTCTGCATTCACCAAATCCTGCAGTTTCCATACCAATCTCTGAGACTTATATCTATCTCTAAGTAACCTAATATTGCTATCATTAGTGTTATAGCTTTTCTTCATACATCAAAGCTTCTAGACTCCAGTAACTTTCAAATTTATCTTTGCTTTTCTGGTATTTAGGCAAATTATGCATACTTTGTAGAGTTTGCTTCTGATCTTTTTATGGTCCCTCCCAAATAGTACAAATTTTCCAATGTTTTTAATAAATCCAAAGTTAAAGTTCTTGCTTCTTACTATCTCTATGACCTCAAAATCAATCTGGAAAAAAATGTTTAACTGCCAGTTGGCATTATTTACTCTCTTTCAACATTTAAGCAAGAAGCTCTAAAGAAATTCATTTTAAAAAATTTAAATATAGAATTCATCTTCTCATAGTGCTCTGGTTTTCTTTGTTAAGAAGAAAAATAGATCACTACATCTCTGCATTGATTTTCACAGCCTTAACTACATCATGAAAAAGAATCACTATTCACTTTTGCTCATCTTAGACCTACTCAACTTATCTTACAAAGTCTAGGTATATACTAAGATAGATCTTTGCCATATATACCACCTGGTCTATATATCCAATAGAAACAAATGGAAGACTACTTTTAGAACTTGTTGTGGATCTTTTGAATAGTCTGTAATGCTATTTGGTCTTACTAATGCTTCCATGGCCTTTTAGTGATTCATAAATGACATTTTCTCCAATCTTTGAATGTTTGTATTGTGATCTACTTTGATAATATATTTATCTATTCTAATGATATATCTATGCATAGCTAGCATGTCAAGAAAGTGTTCAAATGACTCCAAAGCTAGATTCTATACTAAAGCAGGAAACTGCAAGCTCCATTCTAAGTTGGTAGAGTATCTAAGATATATCCTTTTTCCTTCCAGACTTACTATGTTAGATAACAAAGTCAGGACTATTCAGAATTGGCCAGAACCAAAGAAAGTTAAGAATATTTAGTTCTTCTAAGGTTTTATAAACTTTGATTACTAATCTATCTTCAATTATTCAGATATTATCATCCTACTGAGCTATCTTACTCAGAAGGATACATCTTGGAAGTTCAACAATTTCTGCTGTGATACTTTCAACTCACTGAAAAAGACATTCATCTTTGCATCTATTCTTACCTACTAAATCTCCAATGCTCAACTCATTGTGAAAATAGATACATCTAATTATGCTCTCTCTCACTGTAAATTTCTCTATCATAAATAAAAACAATGAAGTTTACTTAGTAGTCTTTTACTCCAAAAATTTCATTTGTAGAGTTGAACTATAACACTCATGACAAGAAACTTCTAGCTATTTTTGAAGCTTTCAAAATTTGATACCACTATCTCAAAAGTCTAGCCTTCTCTATTAATATCATTACAGATCATAAAAATCTTGAGTACTTTTTCACTACCAAGATACTGACCTATAGATATAAATAGTAGTCTAAGTACCTCTTGCAATTTAACCTTGTCATCCAGTTCTACTCAGGTCATTTAGATACCAAACTGGATGTTCTTACTAGATGATACAATGTCTCTTATAAAGAGGAAAATACTAGCTATGCTATGATTAACTCTCACAACTTGTCAGATACAGTCCATACCAGAAAGCAAAAGCTTATGAATTCAGCTCAGAGATATACAAGATGTGGAAACTCTATACAAAGTATATGGTGATACAAGCTTCCCAAAACAACCTTGGCTTCAGCTTATATACTGTACTATCTGTCTGCTACATGGTTTCAACTTTAGGAAATAAAGCAAAGTTTAAAGAAAGTAAGTACTAATGTTAGTGTATTGCTATTGAACACTAAGAATTGAGTTCAACTTGAATAATTGATTATTAGACTAGCAAATTACAGTGTAACTACTAATCTTATATATAAGTATAAATTATAGGAGATATTCAGGAGTTTTAGAGTATAGTTCTTAGTAGAGGTTTTAGTAGTGAGATACTAAAAGGGATTGATAGAAGAACTCTATTATGGAAGGCTAAGTTTAGTAAAAGTATCTCTGTTATAAATGATTGAGTATTTGAGGGGTTCAGTATTGATTACAACACTGCTATGAAGAACATGTTATGAAAATAAGACTATTGTAAAAAATAAGCTTTTGTTGAGAATTAAATAAGATATCACTGTTATGGAGAATGGTCTTGGGAACAAGTAGATATTGCATATGATTATTTGGTCTTATTTGTGTCCAGAACTCTATTGGTAGTTTGGTACTTTATAATGGACTTAATTCTACCAAAAGTCTGCAGTTATTTTGCTTTATTTGAGTCAAAATCCATAGTCATATTCATCTGTATCCATTGCCTAATTATCTCCTTCAAACTCTGCAAATTTACTTGGACTTTACACAGAGTTTTCCCCTCTCCAAATCTGAACTCCTATGTAGTATTTCACTAATAAAATACTTGCTTGGAGATCTGTTTTAGTTACTCCTTTTGTTATTTTATGTATTTAAGTCTTTGTAATAGTTAGCCTGATAATTGACTAAAGTTGATGCTAAATCTCCAGTGTCAATGGTGACACACTTTACTTCTTTTCTTATAACTCCTTACAAGACTATTCTCTGAAATTGCAACCATGCAGCTTGTAGGAGGCATAACATATAAGTTGAGGCCAAGGTCGTTCCAACAAGTCCATATCACCAAGCTTATTGCATGAAGTTTCTACACTCTGTACATATCCAAGCCAACTCTGCAGACTTTCATCTTCAAGTGTGAACTGTGCTTAACACAAACTTATTTTTATCTATAAAAAACTTGCAGTCTCTGTTAGAGCAACAATCTTAATTTCTTCTTTATCTTGTACAACAATTATTGTTAATCTCAACATCTTTTACTGAGACAACTACATAACACTTTGAAGTGACTTTATCACTGCAAAACACAACTTTGTAGAAGGCTGCTAGTTTGTAGTATAATTACAATCATATTCTAGCTGGTTACTTTGGTCAAAACAAAATACTAGAACTTGTTTGCTGCAGATATTCCCAGTTAAGCTTTTATGTAGACACATAACAATTCTACAAATCTTATATCACTTGCATATAATCCAAATATCATATATAATACTTGCTTTAAGCAAATATTCACATAACAGAAGAGTTGGATCAAATATAGAAACTTATCTAAAGATGGATAAGATTATCTGTGAGAGTAGATGAAGTATCTAGATTGCAGATCAAGCTTGAAAACTTATTTGTAGGTCTATAACTTAATCTTGGATAATAACCTTAGCCTTAACTTATGTATTATGTTACTGTCTGTCACATGATTGTAATTTTGGATAAATAATAATTACTTGAGTTCAAGCTCAGAAAAGAAGATTGATTTGTCAAATAAGAAAAATGAGTTAAGTAATTTAGTTGATTTCTAGACTAAAGGCTATAAAATATTTACTTGTTCTTAAATACTAAGTCTATAGTCAGAACTGTAACTAGAAAAATAATAGTATAGAAGATAACTAAGGAGATATTATAGAAACATTTTTTAAGATATAGAAAAACTAAAAGATGATAAGTTACTAAGATATAAAATACAAAAGGTTAATTCATACATAAGCAAGTGTAGATAAAGAAGTACACTTAAAAATACTTGGAGTTCTATCTGAAGTCAGGAAGTGTAAGTCTTAGAAGTCTTGGTAGTCAGTTTATGATATAAAATCCTAACATTACAAGTTTTATAAATCTTTTAAATAACTTCTTATCTCTGAATGTTTCTAGAAATGGATTCTATCTATCATACTCTAAGTTTGATACTATTCTGATAATAGTCAACTGGCTTACTAAGCAAATAATTTTCATCTTTATTATTAGGCATAGTTTACACTTAGAAGTAAAAGTCTATAGTATTGTATGGAGTTTGAACTAAGTATAAAAACTTGTTCAAGAAGTGAAGAGTTATAGGCTTTAGCTTATATGCTGCACCATCTACTTGCCACATGGTTATAATTTCAGAGGATTAAGGCAGAGTTTAAAAGATTGAGTTTTGATGCATCACTTCAAACACTGAAGTTTAGTGCTTGACAATAGTTGATTATTAGACTGAAGATTACAATATATCTACCAGTCCTTAAATACTAAGTAAGGTTAAGGAGTACTCAGATGATATTATTACTTTATAGTATAGTCCCAAGTGGTATCAGAGCTATGTTGAGTGAATGTTTTAGTAGTGAGATACTAATAGAGGTTTGTGTTGGAAAAGAGTAAACTTTATTATGAAAGACTGAGTATTAACAGAATTTAAATAGAGGGCTAACTCTTCTATGGAAAATGAGTTATAAACAGAGATATTGCAAGGAAATAATATTGCTATGAAAGATAAGTTATATATGGAGTCTTGTAGAGTAATAACACTACCATAGAAGACAGGTTATTTACAGAATTATACTTGGTATATAATACCTATACACAATACTATAATCTCTATGGAGTTAGTACAATTCTTTATTCTTCATATATTTTCCAATTATGGTGTTCTATTTTATATTATTTCTAACTATATATCTTAAACTTTGTTCTTTAGGCACAGCTTTAGATATATCTTCACTTCACTTCAGGTCACTATCCTAAAGGTGGTAGACAAACTAAATATATAAACCAAACTTTAGAAAAATATAATATATTTATATATATTGTAACTACTAGCAAGACAACTGATCTAAACTTCTGTCTTTTATAGAGTTTTTCTATAATAATGCTTCTAGTACTACTACTAGTATCTTCTTATTTTTTACTATTCAAGGCTATTATTCCAGTATTTCAATATACTTTAAATATGATATTACTTCTTCTGAAACCTATAACTTTGCTATTAATCTCAATGAATAGTACTCTCAAGACTGAAATCTTTGTGGTCTAATAACAGTATCAAAAGTCTGCTAATACATAGTAGTCTCTTATTATTAAACATAGTTTACATCTTATTATTCAAGATTCAGTAAGGTATCTTGGAAGTCCAAATAAGTTATTTGTGTGTTATCTAAGAATGTGGAAGATGAGTTTAAAACAGCCTTCAGCTTCAGCTTGTATGCTATGCCTCTACCAGTTGTATGGGCCATGTATTTTGGAAGAGAACTTGGGAAACTTAGAGTTTCAGAAACATTGGAAAGTGGCCAGATGTATTGTTGCCAATACTAGAAGAGAGTGTCAGTTTTGGTTGATTTTCAGAATAAAGCTAATATAGTGTAGACTACTAGTTTTTATACTAAGTATACTACCTAAGGTAGTTATCTGGAATAGAGACTATTAAGTAGGTTACCCAAGTTTACTAGTGATTCTCAGATGTTAGAGATGAGAGTCTATGGAGTTTGGCAAAGAACTAGTAAGGATATCTAAGAGAGAATGAAGAGAGATAATCTATATCAGAAAATATTAGGGAATACAGATAAAGGAGTAAGTATTATCCATGGTTTAGAATAGATGGTCAGAATAAAATGTGATATATTGACAGGATAGAACTGGGCCTGGAAAAGTTTTTTGAACTCTGGCCAGATAGTAACAGAAAAGATATTTATATTGGATTCTTTTCTGAATAAGCTCTTAACCTATTTTGCAGCTTGACTATTCCTAAAGAAGAGAGCCTAGAGGACCTTGTCTTGGTTGCAAGAAAACTGGTCTGCTGACAACTAGATGTAGAAGGAATAAGCATTGAGAAAGATGTGTTCTATATATTAATTACCACTAAAGTCTAGTGGTGGAAGAATATGAGGTTTAGAGTGATAGAATGGTTTATAGGTGTAGAAAAGCCAGTAGGAGATGGAGAAACATCTGCAGTTGAAGAGATAGGGTTGGGAGTTAAAGTGTATAGATCTCAGAGTTGGTTCATGAGACTAGCTAGTATAATATGTGTATTGTATTCCAAGACATATTAGTACTTGGCTATCTTCTGCAAATGATACTAGAAGAGCCTTAAAGCCTTGTTAGTATTAATAGGGATTATAGAATGGTTACTAGGGGTGGGCATCTGTTGAAAAGTGAGAACAGATGAGAGAAATTGAGATATGAAGATAGATAGTCTGTGATTATTAGACCAGTCAATGATTTAAAATCCCAAAAGAAGACAATATTGCTCTGCTATTAGAGCAACTAGGCAAAGACTACACTGATACAATAGAGATTATGATTTTAGAAAAACCTAAGTATATATTACAAAGATTAATAACCAAGTATAACCTACCTTTAGCAAAATCTAAGAGAATAGGATAAGATTTTCTAAAGAGGAGCATAGTTCTAAATATTATACTATCTATTACAATCTAGTAGAACAATGATGAGCTAACCATTAGAATGATGGTATACAGATGGTTAGAAACTTAGATAGAAGTATCTAAAATGTCATCCAAAAAGACAGAATATACCTAATAACTACTGAAAAAAGCTAGTCCAAGCTTTGGCTAGGGATAAGAAAGTAGATTAGTATGCAGTAAGGTTAACTAAGTATGAAAAAGTCTATCTGAAAAGTTAGAAAAGTCAGATCTCTTTATACTAAGTATTTGTAAAGTTTGAACAAAGAAATAACATTGTTATAGAAGACAGGTTATAAATAGAGATATTACAAGTGTTAGGGGTAATTTACACTTGCCATATTTATTCACAAATGTAATATAGAAGATTTGAGTGAAAGGGTAAACTTAGTAAATAATATAAGGGACTAGAGATAAATAATCAACCTTGGCTTCAATAGATGACATTGCACCTAGCCTATTTGTTATACAGTCATAATTTTTGAATGACAGAAGCTTGGAAGGACTTTAAGACAAGTGTAGTATAAGTCCAAGTTGATTATCAGATTGAGGAATGGTACATGATAGCTAATATTCTTAAATATGGAAGTATAGATTCAATAATACTCTACTACTGCACATACTCTGGGTTGTCAGGCACTGTGGATGTTGTTATTCAGAATTCTATGAGATTAATAAGGAACACAGATTTTGGTCCTCTAGTTAATTAAAATGAAGTATAATCAGTACTAGAAGAGAATGGGAAGAGTACAGATGTTAGATAGTATGTGATAACAAAGAGATAATATTGTCTATCACATTCTGATCCAGCCACATCTGTCCCAACCCATAAATAATGTTTCTTTTTCCATCTATACTTTCTATTCTTTTTTAGTGTAAATTACAACCTCCATTCCACCTCAGATATCTTTGCTAGACCCTTGACAACTTCATAAATCTCTATACCAAACATCTAAGGATTATATAACTTGCTTAGCAGTCTCTATTCCTAGATAACTACTTTAGGTAGCATACTTAGTATATATATCACATTCTATTCCAGCCATCCATCTCAACTCATAGACAAATACTTCTTTTCTCATTCCAACATCTTCTAGTATAGATCACCTCTCTCCATTCTCTCTTAGATGTCCTCACTGATCTATTACCAAACTCCATGTACTTCTATCTCTGATATCCAAGAATCACTAGTATACAAGGTAACTCACTTAGCAGTTTCTATTCCAGATAGTTACCCTAGGTAGTATACCTAGTATAAAAACTAGTAGTCTATACTGTATTAGCTTTATTCTGAAAATCAACCAAAACTGACATTCTCTTCTGATATTGGCAATGATACATCTCACCATTCTCTAGTAACAGAGATTAAGTAGAAAAGAAATTATGCTAGGGTATAACAAGAATCATGTAACACTAGCTCTTAACTGTATACTAAAGAATTCAAAGGAAATGATATCAGCATCAGGAATCAATAGAAGAGGTAGAAACAATAATATAGAATATATGAGTAACATCTCCTCATGAATACTTTCTCTTGCTAACATACTTCTAAATAGTGAACCTTATACTGTGTAACAAGTTTCTTTGAAAAATCTAATGAATAGATTGCAAAGCTTCTTAAGAGCTTCCAATAATACTATTTATCCTAGGTAATGTACCCTAAAAGTACTTCTCAAGTCAAACCTTATGACTAAAGATACTAACTAAACTAATACTTATCTCTCTAGTCTTTTTTAGACTACTAGAACTCTTCAAAACTTGTCCAAAAGTGATAGCAGATACTAATAACACTTACTTGATAAAATAGAAGTTAAAATTGGTTTTGAGTAGGGGTATTTGAATGGGGGTCTTCTTTTCTTTCCCTCCACTCTTGGCTTATGTATTAGTCTAAAAATATAGAGAATGAAACTAGAGAATGAAGGCCAAAAATATAATAAAGCTTTCTGAGGTCTCAAGAGCATATGGCCATTTTTTCATCTACAACATAATCTTGATCTCTACTCATGGGAATCCAGTTCATTCTCTCTTTACCATTTTCATGACTGCTCCTTTTCATTTCTCTATTCTAGACTCTGTCAGCTTCTGATCTAACATGTTTCTCTCTTATTTGACTGTCCAAATATTTGTAACTTGGTAAGACACTCTTACAAGAGCACACTCTTTGTAGCTAGTCATTCTCAAGTGGATGACATTGCTTTCTAATATAGTTTTAGTGTTTTTATTCCTTTAGTGAGTGGATAACATTGTTTTCTCTATAGTTTTCTAGAAAATAGTATTATAATACTCTGCTAAGTCTGTTCTAGTAGACTCCAGGTTTGAAGTCTAGTTTGTTTAACAGCTACCATACTATCTATCTAGTCAGTATCCACTTGAGAGAGCCTGAGGCATCATCTAGAAGTGTAAGATCTTCTTGCTAATGCTTTCAAAGAGGTCTTATATACTTAAAAATCTTATAAGATTACTTGTTTTTGTAGAAAAGCATTTTCCAGTATAACAATGGGATACAACAGCTCTCTGAGGTTTTACAAGCATATGGCCATCTCTTCATTTGTAACCTGACATTGATCTAATAATCAATTTCTACTTGTGAGTGCCTATTTTATTTTTCCTTTACTATTTCTATCATTGTTTCTACTCATGTAACTATTTTAAACTCCATCAGCTTCTAATCTAACATATTCTTGCCTTATCTGACTGTCTGAATGTTTATAACCATGTGAAGTGCTCTTACAAGTGCTCATGCTTTGTAGCTAGTTATTTGTGAGTAGCTTTTTTATCTCTAAAGACTCCTTTCTCCCAAGATCTGGTTTGATTAATGGCTATCACACTATCCCTTGAGCTAATGTCTGCTTAAGAGAACCTAAGGCATCATCTAGGAGTGTAAGATCTTCTTGTTAATATCTTCAAAGAGGTCTTATATGCTTAAAAGCCTTATGAGAGTATGTATTTTCTGGCATAACATTAGATAACATACAAATGACTTAATTTGAACTTCTGAGATGCTCTATCAGATCTTGGATAATGAGGTGTAAACCATGTTTAACAATATAAGTCAGTAGTTATACTATAAAAGTCTTATTCTGAAAATCAACTAAAACTATTATTATCTTTTAGTATTAGCAATAATACACCTTCTATCTTCTAGTAGATACCTTGAGTATCTCTTCTAAAATATATGATCAGTATAACCAGTAAAGACATAGCATACAAGCTAAAGCCAAAGATTGTTCTAACTCCTGCTTTTCACATACATAGATAATGTAAGTTACTAATTTAGACTTTTGAGAGCTTAATTATTGGATCTCAAATAACAAGATGTGAACTATATCTAATACTGCCATAAAAAATAGGTTATTTACAGGATCTTGCTGAGAAATAATACCACTATGAAAGATGGGTTATTTATAGGTTTGAACTTAAATATATGACACCATGCTACTTTCACTACTAGTTTCTCTTACTTACTTAGCCAATTTCTATAGTAAATTTCTGTTAACAGTGTCTTTTTCTTGCCTTCTACTACTATATCTTCTGTTACCCAAACAATGAAAAACTCTGGCTTAATCAATACCATATCCTCATTATTATAAGAGCTAGTGCTATGATCAGGTTGTTGCAACAAAGTATTGGACTTATCCATTGATCTTCTGGGATAATAATACAACTTGAAGTTGAATTTGGCTAGGTATAGCAACTACCACACTTGTTTGTAGTTGAGGTTCTTAACTGTTATAAAGTATTTCAAGTTCTTGTAATCTGTCCAAATATTGACTAGAGTCTTCACATCTTCTAAAAAATATCTTTATTCCTCAAGAATTCAAATAACTGCCAACATCTCCTTATTATGAATCTCATAGTTACATTCAACTATAAATAGGAACTTGCTAAAGAATGTAACAGAGTATTACTTATTGTCCTCCTTAGATTGTTGGAATAGGACTACTCTAGTTGCAAAGTCTGAGCTATCTGCTTTAACCTTAAATAAAGCTGAAGTATTTGGAGAGGCTAAAACCAGAGCTGTAATAATAGCTGTTTTTAAGGTGGTGAAGGTATACTGCTAGTCTAGACCCTAAACACAAGTATTATTACTAGTAATATTGAAAAGGAGGCAAGCTATGTCCAAAAAGCTACAGATAAAGCTACAATAAAAGTTGGTGAATCTTAGAAACTATTCTTGAGAGATTACTAGCCCTAGATACTCAATCTGCTGCTTGTTGAATTTACACTTTTCAGGATATAGAAACAATTTGTGCTTGGTCAGAACTTCCAACATCTTGCAGATTATCTTATAGTAGTCTTCCAAGATCCAAATAAAGATGAAGATATCATTCAGATAAACTATTATAATTCCTTCTGCTATGAGATTCTAGAAGATGTTATTTATTATAGTTTAAAATATAGTAAAGCTATTTATTATGACAAAAAACATTACTAAAGGTTCAAAAAGTCCATATGAAATATAGCTTTTCACTCATTTCTAGACTTTATGCAGACATTGTTGAATTCCTAGTATACATTGAGTTTTATGAAATACTTGGCACCTTGAAGCTTAGACATAAGTTCAGAGGTCAGTGGAAGAGAATATCTATTCTTCATTACCATAGTATTTAGAGTCTCATAATCTTGAACCAACAGCAGAGAAGCATCTTTCTTGATGAAAAAGACTAGTGCAGTTATGAAGGACTTGGAAGAGTATATACAACTGGTATAAAAATTCCTAGTAAAGAAAGTGTTGAGCTCAGACTACTCCACTAGCAATAGCAAATAGACTTTGGAAAGCTTAGGCTTTGTACTGGACACCAGTTCAATAGTATGATTTTACCTATGGTAATATAAGAGCATATTAAAGTCTTTCTTAGCAAATACTGACTCAAAGTTCTGAACATGTGGAGAGAGTTGTGAAGCAGATCTTGCAGCAGCATAAACTTGTTTGAAGATCAAGGAGAGACATTAAGTAATAGTAGTAGCAGTATGAAAGTTTAGTGGGTTAAAGTTAGGAAGTATTCTTGTCATGTACAAACAATCACTAGCCTCCCTGTAGAACTCTATAAAGTTGGGAGTCAATAAACTATTATTTCCAGAATTTCAATTACTATAAAAAAGGAATCAGAGTGATATACATTTAGAGTTTATACTCTCAACTTATCTTCCTTCTAAATATCTTAGTAACCAAATAGTAAGTAGAACAATAGATTATGAATACTTTTTTCTTTTGCTAGTCAATCTCAAAATTATAAGACTTTAGCCATATGAATTTGAAAATGAGGTCTTACTTGTCTAGACTTAAGACTACAAGAATGGTTCACTCTATATAGGTTTTGTATTAAAGGATATTTTTCACTATCTCAGATGTTGGACTGGCCTTCTTGGAAGTTCTGTTTACATTATAGACTAGTACAGGTTTGGATAGTCTATGGATATTTAGGCAATGTTTGTTAACAAAACTTTTATTTATAAAGATACCAGTAGCTCTGAAGTTAACTAAAGCCCACATAGAAAAGGATTGGGAAATATCAGTAGTTTCTAGGAAGACAAGAAGGTATAGTAAAGTTCTATGAATATTAAGAACACTAATGTTAAGATATAGAAGAAGCTTTTTTCTCCATCTAAGACAATAAATAGAAAATTAGAGGGTAGCTAGAATTGGAATCTTGAATGCATTTGATAGATTACTATTTAAGGTATATTCTTCTATTGATAATATAGCAAACTTATTATTTAGTAGCTAAGGTATATATATATCACTAGTTATTCTATACAAAATTCTAATTAATTAATTCATTATACGACTTCTCTTATTCCATAGGCTCTAATTACTAGATATTCACAAACTATGTAGTTTGGATTCCTACAATAATAAAACTCTAGTTGGTATAAGGTAAAGTTTATAGATAGTATATCTATGTTTATGGAGATATCTGAGAAAAGTATCAGTAGTAAAACACGTAACTTACTATCCAAGAATGTGGAAGGTAGATTAGAATGACCTTTGGCTTTAGCTTGTGTGCTGTGTCTCTACTAGTTGCACAGATTACATATTTCAAATCAGGATCTGGGAACTTGGAGAATAAAAAACCACCAGAAGATAGCAAGGTATATTATTACTAATACTAGAAGAGGGGTGCTAGTTTTAGTTGATTTTCAAGATGGATACTACAGTATAAACTACCAGATTATATACTAGTTAGTATACCTAGGATATCTATCTAAAATCTAACTGCTAAGTAAGTTACTTTGATTTTTAGTAATTCTTGGATGTTAGGAGATGGAGAGAGATTCATGATGTTAAATTAGACCAGTGAGAATATCTGAGGTGAAATAGAGGGATGTGATTTACATTAGAAGAGATTGGGAAGTGTAGATAAGGGAACATAAGTTATTCATGAGTCAGAATAAATATGATCAGAATATGGGATGTATGTCAGGTGCAGTTCACACCAGGGTGGAAGTCTGCAAAATGGATTCAGAGATGTGTGGACTTATAAAATGACCTTGGCTTCAGCTTATGTGCTGTGCTGTCTGTCTGCTGCATGGTTGCAACTTCAGATAGTAGGAAGAAGTCTGAGATAGGAGTGAGTGCTGATTTGGTGTGCCGCTATTGAACACTGGAAATCAAGTTCAATAAGAATTATCTTCATCAATTATCAGACTAGCAAATTACAGTATAATTACTAGTCTTATATACAAATAGATATTATAGGAGATGCTTAGAGTTTCAGTGGTAAAGCCCCTATTACTCTAAGTAGAGGTTTTAGTATTGAGACACTAATAGGGGTAACTCTGTTATGGAAGACCAAGTCAAATAAGAGTATCTCCACCATAGAAGACAGAATACCTGGATGGTTGTAGTGCCACTATAAGGTATATTACAAGAAAGGTAGGCTTGTATAATTAGGAGATGATATCACTGTGGGAATGTAATTTCTGGATGGGTGGACTTGTATATGACAGTATTCCTCTCTTAGGACTGAGCCTTTGAAGTCCTATTGAGTTTATTAAAAGTTCTATTGGGTTTATCCCAAATTCCTGTAATGGTACCTAAGTCAACAATATATAAACAGAAAAGAAAGTTTTCTGCTCTTGTTTCTGTATCATCATGTCTTCTCCCGCCCCCTCTGATATTTCACAAAATGATGCCAAAGTACTTGACAAGAAGCAACAAGAAATACAACAGAGACATAAGGAGCAGCAGCAGCTCCTGCTTCAACTAGAAGAAGCAGTGAAGTTATATTAGGCTGAGTGCATGGCTCAGAAGGCAAGGAGGGAAGCAGAGGAAAAGGCTAGGGAGGAAGCTGAGAGGCAGAGGGTTGCAAAGGAGAAAAAGAAGAAGAAGAGAATGTTGGAGTACCTCTAACAACTCTGAGATGAGGTGCTAACCTCTATGAGAGATATGTGAGCGCTAGACAGAATTGTCTGGTACACCACTCAAGGTGAGTATTTTTTATGATTATTATTATTTTCTCTAATAATTTTTTCTTTATAGCCAATCTCTCACATGTATTATAAGACGAGAAAGTGTAGACAGACTTTAGTAAGGACAGATATTAGATAAGATAAAATATAGATAGTAGTTATATTATTAGTCTACAACAAGAGAGAGAAGGCATGTGACTGGGAAGTCACATGACATTATGTCATAAGGCCTAGA
>Ga0157368_1000606_pt1 | contig 16434 bp, 14 predicted proteins | sample AttbisABBM3_FD_113146 | JGI IMG/M metagenome (GOLD analysis project Ga0157368, IMG submission 113146) | Fungus gardens microbial communities from leaf cutter ant in Botucatu, State of São Paulo, Brazil - Atta bisphaerica ABBM3 | ecosystem: Host-associated > Fungi > Mycelium > Unclassified ...
AACTATGACTTGTGACAGCATCATGTGACTTATGACCAATATATAATAGTTTGTAATAATCATGTATGACATTATGCTAAACTTTGACCCTAAGTTTAAAATAAGAAAGAAAATAAGAAAAAGTTAAGTTTACTATTTTCAACTCTAATACTTAACATACAACCAGTAGGCCAATTCTCACTTTTAAATTTCTGAGAGTATACCTAAGATTTAGACATTACAAATAAGTAGTTTATTTTGTGATAACAAGGTTTCTGTTGTAGCAATCACTAGACACAAAGTTCAATAATCACTCAAGCAAGTAAAGCTCTCAGTAGACTATCAATATGGGAATCACAAGAGAACTCAATAAGGAATTTCTGCTGAATTGCTACCTTATTTATATAAATTACACATGGTCCATGCTACTTGATAATTACCCTACCCTAATGTCCATGTATCATCTATGAGTGCACCATGTATATACTATGAGGTAGCTATATAGTTAATATGCTCCTTGACATCATCCATTTAGACTACTCCAGCCCATTCCAGTCCCTTCTAGGCTTTATGACATCACATCATGTGACATGTTATGTGACCACAGTGTCACATGCCTCTTCATTGTCAATAAAAAGAAAAAAAAATTCAAAAGAAAAGAAATATATAAAATCAAGAAAAATAGAAAAAGAAAAAGAAAAAAGTTAGCCCTCACATATATCATAACAGTTTCTCTTATACTCCAATACTTGGGTTTAATTATAATATAAAGCTTGAACAAAAATATAACTCATATACTGAGTTGTTATAACTTAAGACTTAGAGTTTATTCAAAAGAAAAACCTTATATAGAGTTTCTAGTATAAAGTATCTACTTGATATATACTAAGCTAATGGTCTCTGCTTGGTTATATCTAACTTACTCCAAAGGCTATGTATTATACACAAGATCAACATGTAGTATATATTGTAAGTGAACTTACTATTTTGCTGAAATTTGAGTCTGTAACACTACTAAGATTTAACATTAACTTTACAGACTTCTTGTTTCTCAAGTCTTTAACTGATATTCTACTACAACATTACTAAACTTTCACTTGCTTTTTTCTAATTATTGACCTACTTCTTCCAGCTATTAACTAATAAGCTTCTATTATTTAGTAGCACTTGAAATCACTATATTAAAGTTTCTGACCACTTAGCTTTATCTATTACAGCTTAAGACTTATAGAGTAAAGTCAAAATAGAAGCTCTGTATTAAAGTTAACACAAGAGAACTTGATAGAGTTTCTAAGTACAATATATCCTACTTATAGATATGTGGTATGATATCATTGTTCTATAACCTTCTCTATTCTTCTGTGACATGTGACATATGACCAATGACATATCAACCTAAACCTTAACTTTAAGTTAAAAAAAAGAAAAATAAAGTGAAATATGAAAATAAAATAGAGTCTATTATTTACAACTCTAACATTATCATTCTATAGTTAGGTAGGTTACTAAATGGCCTGTCTAATATTCTGCTTGATTAGAATAAACTCCTAGGTATTTAAAGTAGTTGTTACTTCTAATAAACTCTATTCTGTTCTCTTAGTATTTCTCTAGAGGTAAGTTATATATTTAGTAGTTATGAACAATATTACTTAAAATTTCTCTAGAGATTGTAAACTCCATGAAATTCTATAGTCTTCAGCTAGTTGCCCTAATATACATGTTATATAATGTTATCTATTCCAGAACATTCTATACTCTTCTATGTGATATGTGGGACTACTTTTTTGAAAGTTGTAATGTCACATTATAACCTTTAACTTAGTCTTTCAATTGTCACATCTTAATCTGGCCATATCTATATCCATCCCAACCCACAGATAATGTTTCTCTCTTATTTATACTCTCTAATCTCTTCTGATATAGATCACTTACCTCAATTTCACCTCAGATGTCCTTGCTAGACTCCACCAACTCTATAAATCTCTATCCTGTTATAATATGCCCTTGAACTTTATTTCTTTTGATATGGTTTTATTTTGATTTTACAGAGTTTATTTCTTTTGTTATGTTTTTCTTTTAATTTTAGTTTCTTTTATTTAGTGATGGAAGATCATATGATTATGACATGTGACTATATTACATGAGGTGATGTTAGATCTAGAAGGTAGTAGAAAATTCTAGTACAATAATAGCAGAAGGTATAGTTATAGCATATTTACCTTATAGTTAGAGCATAATGGACTCATGGACAACACATGTAACTTTAAGGTAGGGTAAATAGTACAGAGCATGGACCATAATGTACTAGTATAAATAGTGTACATTGTAGTAGTGAGGACTCTGTCAAGTTTCTCTTATAAATTCTAATACAAGAGTAATAAAGATATACTAGTCTTATGTAAGTTTGTGTGCTTGTGGTGTCACCAGTATTAGTTGCTATAACACATTCCTGATATCCAAGAATCACTAGTAAATAGAATAATGCTTAGCAGTCTACATTTTAGATATCTACCCTAGATAGTATACTTAGTATGTAAACTAGTAGTTTACATTGTAAGCCTTATTCTGAAAATCAACTAAAACTACTACTAACTTCCAGTTTTAGTGATGACACACCTTCCATCTTTCAGTGGACTTATCTACTAATCATGTCCTGAGCAACTTATCTGAAATATAAATATATAACCAGTACAACTTGTAAAGGTGCAGCACACAAGCTAAAACCAAAGGTTGTTTCAATATTTATCTTCTGTATTCTCAGATAATGCTTTGAACTTTTGAGAGACAATTATTGAATCTCAGATAATAAGATATAAACTGTATCTCACACTAATAAAAAATTAGAAAACAAAAATAAAAGAGAATAATAAAAAGAATAAAGTCCATTATTTTAAATTTTGATATTACTTCTCCTTCAAAGTTTCTCTAGAAGAGAAACTAGCTTCCATTTTTGCCAGTCTCTCTCTAACTTTTTTAGATATTTCTCTTCAAACTTCCTATCATCCCACCCATACAATATCTTTGTTATATACTTCCTTAGTAACTCCCCCCTTCTGAAATCTTATTCTTCTATCATATCTAACTTTTCTTACCTTCTTACTTCTATACTCATCCTCCCCTCAAACTTAGCTACCACTTCTTTTATATTCTCCAAATCTTCCTTCATTTAATATTTTTTCAACTTCCTACTCCTTCTACTTTTATTTGTTTCACTTCTTCTACTTTCTGCCTCTCCACTAGTTTTTTATACTTCACTACTCAACTAATATTTACTACCAGATGAATTCTTATTGATTCCAGCAACTTCAACTTGATTACATTAGCCAATATAATTTCTTTTTCTTTTGTGTAAGGTGTCAGAGTTGAAAACAGTAGACTCTAATTATTTTCAATTCCTTTCTCATTTCTATTTTTCTTCTCCTTTTATTTTTATTTTGGAACTTAGAACTAAGGATTAGGGTGACATCACAGGTCACAACCATAGTCACAGAATCATGTGATTTAAAGAAAGACATAAAAAGACCTAGAACAAATGACATTATATAATATAGCAAACACATGTACTTTAGGATAGAATAAGATAGTGTATACATAGACTATGGTCTGAGGTATAGAAAATGGATTAGTTTGTACTTTGAACCCTATTAAGTTCTCTTGTGCCAACCATAATATAAGATTTCTCTTATTGATCCACTCTAAGGCCTTTAAGTCATAATATTAGAACTTGATCCCCTTTCCTAAGACTACTCAATACAGAGCCCTCTCTCACTATCTCTCACTCTCTCATTATCCTCAACCAAAGACAACACCATCTTTAGTTAAGAAGATTTGCTGAACTCTAAGTATAAGGAGTATACTAGTCAGATAGGGAAAGTCTGACTGTTTGTTTGTACTAAAGCCCACTAGTACACTCCAGACATATTATCTTGTATGAATATGCTAACTAGTCTATTTTCAAGTAAAAGTCTTATACTACAATGTTCACTTGTGACCTGTATATACAAATAAATGGTAAGTGTCATTTGAACCTTGTCTAGTATAGAATGACTTCCTTAAGTCAAAATAGTTTACATTTTTTTAAAGATAGTAGTCAGTCTTTAGATAGTTAGTAGTGTAAGAATACAAAACAATAGACTTCATTTTATTTTATTTTTTCATTTTTATTTTATTTTAATTATTTTACATTTTTCTATTTTTAGAACTCTGGGGTTAGGGTTAGAAGTGATTGGTCACACTGTCACATCAGTCATACCTGATGGTATGGTCACAACATTAATCATAGGACTTAAGAGAAAGAAGTAGAAGATTCTAGAACAAAGTGATGTCATACAACATGAATACTACATATTGGCTTCATGCCTTATACATGGTCATTTAGGGTAGGGTGCACAGTAGCTAGCATGGACCATCTGTACAAGTATATAAGGTAGATTATTTTGTAAAAAGCTCTCTATTGAGTTCTCTTGTGTCTTCTCTAATACAAGAGTTTGACCTTTATCCTACTCTAAGGATTTAAGGTTATAACAAGTAGATAGTATCAGGTGAGACAAGAAGAGAGCCCACTAGCACTTACAGAAATTGAGTTAAGCAGTGAGTATAAGTCTGAGACTAAGACTAGCACTCTTTACACTTCTTTACCACCATTATCATCACTACCACAATATAATATGAGTCAACATGGTTCAATAAACTATGAATAAATCATCTAGTAGTAGCAAAAGCAGTTAGTAGCAATGCAAGTACAAATTCAGGTTCTGCTAGCAACAATAGAAGAAGGTGGAGCAACAGAGAGACCCAATGCAGGGCCTAATGTGGAAGTGGCTAGGCTACCAATATTCAGTAAAGAAGTAGGAAACATAGCAGAATTCATTATAGTATGCATGTTATTCTTGAAGATGAAGATGAAAGAAGCAGTAGTGGAGAAGCAAATTCAGTGGGTATTATTGTATGTATAGGGAGGATCAGCAGATATATAGAAAGGGAATATATTAGAAGATCTGGAATTGGAGAAAGTAGAATTTGAGTTAGCAGAAGAGTTTTTGTTGGAACTAAAAAAAGAATTTGGAGAAGAAGATGAGGAGTCAATCAAAGTAGCAGAACTCAAAAGAGTAGAACAAGAAAGGAGGACTATGGAAGAATTCATATAAGAGTTTAGAAGAGTAGCTAGAGAAAGCAGGTATAAGGAAAGAGCATTGGTGAAGGAATTTAAAGAGGGATAGATAAAATAATCAGAATAAAGTTGATAAAGGTAGAAAGAACACAAATGAGTATTGAACAGTAGTACAAACATGTTACTAATTAAACACTGGAGGGAAAGCAAGAAAGAAGAAGAAAAGTTGAGGGGAGAAAGAGAGAATAGAGCTCAGGGACAGAGAAGGTGAGTAACAGAGAGTAACTAAGGGTGTTTCCGACTACCTCCACCTTAGATATGGCCAAGAAGACAGGAGATACAGCAGGTACCAGCAAGACCTATTTTTATAAAAGAAGTAGAAAGAACAAATGCAGTAGTATTCTGGAATTACCAACAGAGACAGGGAGGAGGAATGAGAAGGGACCCCTATATAATAGATATGGACAGAGGGAGAAATTGTTATAGCTGTGGAGGATTTGGCCATCTTGCATGGAATTGTAGAAGATAGGGAATTGTAGGCTAAGAGAGAAGGATAGAATACAAGGACAATCAGAGTACAAGGAACAATTTAAATGAAGAAGAGAACCTAATAGTCTTTGATTAGATTCTAACAGTAATAGATTTGCAATGCTCAGTAGAGTAGTAGATAATATATCCTACTGCAATCTAGACAATAGAAACAGGTTGAGAGAAGTTACTGTGAAAATAAGGCTGGAAAGGATCAATACACAGGAAGAGGTAATGGTAGAAGTATTTCTGGATAGTGGGGCAATAGGATTAGTAATAAGTTCAGAGTTTGCAAGAAAGCAGAGATTCAAACTGAAAAAAATAGAAAAACTTATATGTAAGGAATGTAGATGGTTTCTTTAACAAGGAAGAGTCTATCAAATATATAGTGGAAGTAAATATCTATTATCAGTGGCATAGAGAAAGGATAGAGATTGATGTAATTGAAGAACAAAAGTAAAGTGTAATTTTGAAGATGCCATAGCTTGCTTGCCACAACCCTAAGATTGATTGGAGGACAGAAGAAGTAAAGATGATAAGGTGTCCAGAGAAATGTGGAAAACAGTGGAGACCAAAGCAAGGGAAGTCCAGGTGGCAGAAACAAAAGAAGGAAGAGAAAAGAAAAGAAGAGAGAAAGAAACAAGAAGAGAAGAAATGGAAAAGAGAAGAAGAAGAGAAAATAAAACTGAAAAGAGAAAGAACAATGAAAGTAAAGAAGGTGGCAAAAGAGTGGAATATTTTGAATGAGAAGAAAGAGGCAGCAAAATCAGAGAAGAAAACAAAGTGACTTGCACCAAAACATTTTCACAAGTAGATCTATGTTTTTAAAAAGAAACAAAGTAAAAGGATGCTCACAAGAAAGCCATGAAATTATGTCATAGATACAAAAGAGGGATTTGTACCAAGAAAGGGAAAGATGTATCCATTATATAAAGAGAAAAGAGAAGAGATGTATGAGTTCATATCAGAACAATTGAAAAAGGAGTATATTAAACCTTTAAAGTTGTCTCAAACAGCACTGGTGTTTTTTGTAGGAAAGAATGATGGGAAGAAGTGTATTGTTGTGGCAATTACTAATTACAAAGACTAATAGTGACAGAGTTCAAGATGGTAGACTTGAACTATTTTATTTTTTCTTTTCTCATTTGTTATTTTCTTTTCTTTTATTTTTATTTTTAGAGACTTAGGGTTAGGGTTAACATGACATCACTGTCACATTGTCACACATCTGTCACATGACAAGGTCACAGTCATGTGTCACATGGAAAAACATAGAAGGTTCTGAAAGGATGATGTCATACAGTATGATTAACATATGTTGATCTTAAGACAAATACATAGCTGTTTAGGATAGGCTAGAAGTAGTCAGCACAGACCATGAAGTTTTAGTATATAAGGTAGACAATCCTGTACAGAATTCTCTATTGAGTTTCCTTGTGTAAACCTTATACAAGGTTCCTTTTTTTGACCCACTCTAAAATCTTGAGATTATAACAAATAATAGTATAATAAGTAAATCTCTTAATAGAATATCAAGTGAAGATCACAAGAGAACTTGATAAGAAGTCTCCAATGTATTGCTACTCCATTTATATAATAGATACATGGTCTGTGCTAGCAATAAATAACTCTACCCTAATATCTATATATTAGCCATGAGTATACCATATATATACCATGAGGTGAACATGCTGTAGACATGCATCTTAACATCATCCTTCTAGCTACTTCTCCTAGAGTCTAGGCCTATGATCTCATATCATGTAACATGTAACATGTATCTCTTCATCATCAAAGAAAATTAAAAAAAGAAAAGAAATATTAAATCAAGGAAAATAAATAAAAAGAAAAGAAAAATGTTAATGTACAAGCACACCATAACATGTATGGTGTAGGTAGTCTACTATCATTATTTAAATGAAGGATGAACATGGGCTTACAATGGGAATATAATAATATATGGATAAAAGAGAGAGACAAGTGGAAGGCAGCATTTACAATGCTGGAGAGATCATTTGAACCAATGGTAATGTTCTTTGGACTCACCAACTCCCCAGAAATGTTTCAAACAATGATGAACAAGATTCTTAGAGACTTGATCAATACTGGGAAGATAGTAAGCTTCATTGATAATGTAATAGTAAGAACAGAGGAAGAAGAGGGGCATGATGAGATAGTGAAGGAAGTAATAAAGAGACTAGCAGAAATGACCTATATGTGAAACTGGAGAAGTGCAAGTGGAAGGTGAGTGAAGTAAAATTTTTGGAAGTAGTAATAGAACTAGAGGGAATTAAGATGGAGAAAGAGAAGGTGAAAGTTGTATTGGATTGGCCAACTCTGAAAGAAGTTAAGGATATACAAAAGTTCTTGGAACTTGTTAATTATTATTAGCAATTCATTAAGAATTTTGCAATGATAGCTAGACCTTTACACAATTTGGTGAAAAAGGATCAGAAGTGGAATTGGATAGAGAGATAGTAGAAAGTGTTTCAGGAGTTAGAGAAGAGGTTTACAAAAGAACTGGTATTAGCAGTGCCAGACTTAGATAAAAAAAATGAGGATGGAAGTTAATATATTACACTATACAATGAAAGGAGTTCTATCTATGGAGTGTGAAGATGTTAGCAGTTATAAGGGGTTAGAAAACTGGAGACATCTTTTGGAGAGTGCAAAATTCAAGTTTGAGGTCTGGACATATCATAAGAATTTGGAGTACTTTATAAAGGTACAGAAGCTGAACCAAAAACAAGCCTGATGGGCATTATATCTGTCTAGATTTGATTCACTTTAAAGCATATACCAGAAAGCAGATGGACTAAGTAAAAGACTAGACTGAAAAGTAGGTATAGAAAAGAACAATGAAAATCAGACATTAATTAAATAACAATAGATTTATAGATTAGCAGAGGTAGTGATAGAAGGACCTGAAGTAGATATAATAGAAAAATAAAAATAGCTAGGAGTAAAGATAAAGAGGTAGTAAAGATAGTAAAGAAAATAAAGAAGATGGTGGTTGAAATATCATGAGGGGATAAGTGGCAGATAGAAGAATATCTAGTGTTGAAAGAAGGAAAGGTGTATATATCAAAGGATAAGAGATTGAGGGTGGAAATAATCTAGTTACATCATAAGGTGCTGGCAGCAGGATATAGAGAGAGATGAAAGATGACAGAGTTAGTAACAAAGAATTATTGGTGGCTAGAAGTGATAAGAAATGTGGGGAAATATGTGGAGAGATATGATGTGTCAGTGGATGAAGAACAGAACAGAAGCACTAGTAGGGAAGCTAAAGCTGAGTGAGATACCAGAGAAACTATAAACTTATCTGACAGTTGATTTTATCACCAAGTTACTGCTAGTATTTGGAAAAGATGCAATTCTGGTAGTTTGTGATAGGTTGTCCAAAATAACACATTTGATGGCAACAACAGAAGGAATATTAGTAGAAGGACTGGCACAATTGTTTAAAGACAATATATAGAAGTTACACAGATTGTCTGAGAGCATGGTGTTAGATAGAGGACTACAGTTTACAGCAGAAATAACTCAGGAGTTGAATAAAATGTTAGGGATTGAAATAAAACTATCAATGGCATTTCATCCACAAACAGATAGACAAGCTGAACAAATGAATTAAAAGCTGGAATAATATTTTAGGTTTTTTTATAGATTATAAACAAAAAGATTGGCCAGAATAGTTAGCCTTGACAGAATTTACAGTCAATAACAAAGTATATTCAGCAACAAAGGTATCTCTATTTATGGCAAATTATGGTAGAAAACTGAGGATAGGAGCCAATATCAGAAAAAGGAGAAAGATAGAAAAGATGATGGAGTTTGCAGAAAGAATGAAAAAGGTTCAGAAAGAAGTAGGAGTGGATCTGAAGAAAGCACAGAAAGAGATGAAGTGACAAGCAGGTAGGAGGAAGAAAGAAGTTGAAGAGTGAAAGAAAGATAACAAAGTAATACAAAGGATTTGGTGTTCAAATAAAAACTGGCAAAGAAACTAGTAGATTAATATATTAGTCTATATTTCATTGAGAAGATAATATCTACCAATGCAGTCAAACTACAACTACCCAATTCAATAAAAACTCATCTGGTGGTAAATGTCAGTCAGATAGTATAATATAGAGAACAAGTGGGGGGACAAAAGACAGTGGAAGTAAAACCAGTGGAAGTAGAAGGAGTTGAAGAGTGGGAAGTAGAAAAAACTCTAAACAAAAGAAAAATATGAGGAGTTATAAAGTATCTAGTATGGTAGAAAATATTTATGGTAGAGCATAACACATAGGAGAGAGAGAAAGACTTGGAGAATGCAAAAGAAGTAGTAGCTAAGTTTGAGGAGAGAATGAATGCAAAAGTAAGACAACAAGAGAAGTTGGATATGGTAGAGGAAAGAAACATTAGAAGGAGAGAGTTACTGGAGAATTTTATAACAAAAATATTGTATAAGTGGAATAATGGGAAGTTTGAAGAGGAGTACTTAAGGAAGCTGGAGAGAAACTAGAAAAAATGGAAATCAGTTTCTCCAGAGGAGAAACCTTAAAAGAGGGGTAATGTCAGAGATGAAAACAGTGAACTTTAATTATTTTCAATTCCTTTCTCATTTCTATTTTTCTTCTTCTTTTATTTTTATTTTAGAACTTAGAACTAAGGTTTAAGGTAACATCACAGGTCACAGTCATGGTCACAGGATTATGTGATCTGAAGAAAGATATAGAAGGACCTAGAACAAATGACATCATACAATATGGCAAACACATGTACTTTAGAGTAGAATAAGATAGTGTATACACAGACTATGGTCTGGAGTATATAAGGTAGATTAGTTTGTAATTTAAACCCTATTAAGTTCTCTTGTGCCAACTCTGATACAAGATTTCTTTTATTGACCCACTCTAAAGCCTTTAACTTAACATTACTCTATCTCCTTTCTTTCATACTTCTTCTTCTTTCTGCCTATTATCTACTTGCTTCTTCATTTCTTTCTATACTCTATTTAATACTATCTCTATCTCCTCCTAGACTTTTTCATTCTCTCTATAAACTTCATTACTCTTTCTACTTTCCCTTTTCTTCTAATATCTGCTCCCATTCTTAATTCTCTACTGTTAGAGAACCTATCTTTGCATAAAATTTAAGTATCCAAATCTTTGTCCTTAACCCTACTAAACCCATAGTGTTCTTACTCCCTACAATTAGCACTTCTTAATTCTTACCAGACCCTATAATACTTCTTAAGCTAATACCACTATTTTCTATGGTCAATTGTTGCAGGGTGCTGCTCAGTGCTCCAATACTGCCCTGCCCTAGTTATTACTGTTGAGAGTTTCTTCCCTTTCTCAAAATTTATTCTAGATACTTTTATAGAGGTTCCTAATTATCTGGTTACTATTATTTCTTAGTTATATCAGTGTTGTTCTACTAGATTGGAATACATTCTGGTAGTATTTAGAATAGTTGTTACTTCCATGTTATGATCTTAGACTTAGCTCAGGTTGCAACTTAGGCAAAGACTTGAGTAAGAGTGGGGAATAGAGTTAATTGGTAAAGTATAAAGATACAGGACAGTATCTACTACTATATATACCTATTGATAATAAGAATTGTATATAGTAAATATATGTCAAATGAGTCATAAAGCATGAGAGAGATGAAAGGAAATAATACCTACTACATGAAGTGCTGATTGAGATAACTATGGCATAGCCAATCATTATGTCATGAAGAATTAACTCTTAATTCTATACAATATGCCACAACCACATTGTGAACATGAAAGTCAATTATAACATCCCAGAAGTCTTTATTCTATTCTCTTAGAACTTCCTAGAGGTTGTGAAAGTCCACAAATTCCTACAGACTCTACTAGTTACTCTGACATCTACCATAGATTCCCATAAATAGAGATACTTTGTTACTGAATGAACTTTTGACTACAAACTTTACTATTGCTAACCATTCCAACCAATATTTTTGCCTGTAATTCACAAAGAACCTTAATTATTGTTTCAACTCTTGGTTTATATACCTAGTTTGCCTGCTTATTTGTGAGTAGAATACCATCAACAACTTATAACTTTGTTTTAATTCCTACTATTTTATTCAACTCCTTTATTAACTCTGCTATAAGCTATAGTCCTCTATCAGAAATTATACACTTTGATAACCCATACAACTTCCACATATTGTTTCTGAATAACCTTGTTAATTCTTTTACTAATATTTTCTTTATTGTTGTTACAAAATATGCTATCTTAGACAACTTATCACATACTACAAAAATTGTATATTTTTATGCTACTAATGGTAACTTCATGATAAATTTAACTGTCATATATGTCTATAGTTTTTCTGACACCTCATTTAACATTAGTTCCCCTGCTAGTGTTTCTGTATAGTTCTTCATCCTTTAGCATAAATCATATCTATCCACATATCTCCTCACATCTCTTGTCACTTCTAGCCACCAATGATTCCTTGTTACTAACTCTATTTTTTTCCATCAACCTTCATATCCTGCTACCAATATATTATGATGTAATTGGATAATCTTCACACTCTTCATTCTTTAGTATATAAACTTTCTCTTTTTTTAATACAAACTCCCCATCTATCTATTACTCTTTTCCTCTTAATACTTTTACTGCCATCTCCTTCATTCCCTCTACTATTCTAACTACCTCTTTGTCTTTTCTTCTAGCTCTTTTTATTTTTTATACTATATTTATTTCTAGTTCTTCTACTAGTACTTCCATCAAATTCTAAATCCACTCTTCTGTTATTTTGATTTTCATTGTTATTTTCCATTGTTATTCTCCATTTCCACCTTCTAATCTGGCATCTTGCTTAATCTATCTGTCTTTCCCATCTTTATTCCTAGTACATATTTCAAGGTAAAATCAAATCTTAACAAATGTAAGTCCAATGTCATATTCTCATTTTTCTTTATTTTATTTTGAGTTTCTTTTTTCTTTTTTCTATTTTAGACTTAGACAAAGAAGTGTGATGTGATATTATACATGATAGTCACACATGTCACAAAATTTGTGACAACAGTCACAGGTCATATAATAATGTGATAGAAGAGAAGAGGTTAGAAGATTCTGGAATAAGATGATATATTAGTCTTATAGAAAGTATATAGATATTAGAGTAGGTTAGTTGTAGTGTGCACACAAACCACAGTCTAATGTATATAAGGTAAACTATCTTATACTAGGAACTCTATCAAGTTCTCTTGTATTACTCAATATAAGAGTATACTTTTATTTTAACTCTGAGACTTAAGTTATAATACTAGTCATATTTATTCTAATTTATAGCTACACTTTTCACGCTTATCTACACTTCTAGACTTCTTCTGGTATAGATTTCTTTCTCTATTTCTATCTTAAACATCCTTGCTGGACTTCTTAACAACTCCATAAATCTTCACTTTAATATTCAAGGATCATTCAAAACTAGAGTAACTCACTTATAATCTCCATTCTTATATAATTACCCTAGATAGAATACTGGTATGACTTAAGTCTCAAAGATAGACTACTATAGACTGTATTTTGTATGTATGTTATAACTAATCTATTCTAAAGTCTATGTACTTTCCATAAAACCAACATGTTGTTGTCATATTATATGATACCATTTGTTCTGAAACCTTCTATAATCTTCTCTATGTCATATGATTGTGTGACCTGTGACTGTAACATATGTGACTATCATGTATGATTTTTTTTGAATTGACAAATTTATTACATAGAACATGGGGACAGACTATAATAGCTACTTCATAACTATATTAAATAGGACTAAAGAAAGAGAAAAAGAAAAAGAAAAAAGAAAGAAGAGAGAAATAAAAGAAAACTAATCAAGCAAAAGAAGTGCTAGCCCATGTAATATTTTCTCCAAAGAAGAAGGTATTTAGATTAAATCCTAGGAAAGAAATAAACTGACTTATTATATCTCTCATTGGATTCTAGTATTTATTGAATCATCTACACTTATAAAGGATGTGATGTTTTAATTCAATTGAATATGATCTGTACAAACACTTGAATTCTTCTCTTGGGAAAAATTTTAAATGATACTTTTCAATTAGGATATGATTGGTGATAGTTTGAATAGCTTGAACACATAGAAAATTTGAGAAATCAATATGTTCTAGCTATGGACCTTCTTTTGTATAAGAGGACTCAATTTCTGATAGATTGTTATTTAGTAAGTAGAGAAAGTTTCTTCTCTTGAGATTTGACAATTTAAAAGTCATATGCTATTCTTTGGTAATATTATCATATTTCTCTTTCTTATTGAAGTCCCATGACAATTTGTTATGGTATAGGGGAATAAGGTCAAATTTCTTTGTTTTCTTATCTACTACTATATAAAGATATCATTTATCATTAGGACAATCTCAAAATTCTATAGTATTATCTGAGTGATTATTGAAGAATACACAAAGTTCTTTAGATATTGCAATTTTCTGTTATTGATGTGGATATATGTTAGAGTTGTGAAAAGTAGACTTTATTTTAAAGTCACTATCACATCATCACACAATCACATGACACAATAGAAGGTGGTAGAAGCTTTTGAAATAATAATATCATAACAATGTATTTAATATATGTTAGCCTTAAGGCTTATATATGGTCATTTAGGATAGGCTAAAGTAGTAGAGCATAAACCAATAGTCTTAGATATATAAAATAGATGATCATGTACAGAGTTCTCTATTGAGTTCTCTTATATTAATTCTAATACAAAGTTTTTTTTACTTAATCCACTCTAAGATCTTATAATTGTAACAATATGTGGAGAAATCAATGATTTTTTTAGCTGTATGAATAGTGTTTGTAATAACTATGATATAGGAGATATCTTGCACTATCATGTATGATATCACATTATATTTCTTATCTAAGTCTAAAATAATAAAAATAAAAATAAAAACTAAAAGAAAATAAATTGAAAAATAGAAAATAGAATAAAAGAGAAAGAAAAATAAAATAAAGTCAAGTCTATTATTCACAACTTTAACAAATACTTAGTATATAAACTAGTAGTTATACTTTAAATCTTATCCTGAAAATTAACTAAAATCAACATTATCTTCTAATATTAGTAATAACATATCTCACTACCTTCTGGTGGACTTGTTGTCAAAACTGAAAGCAGTGGACTCTAAATTATTTTCATTTTCTTTTCATTTTTATTTTCTATTTTTCTTTCTATTCTTAGAACTAGAATTATGGTGACCATATCACGTAGTCACACATCAGTCACATCAGATGACATAGTCACAAGCCACAAGATGCATAGAAGAATGTAGAAGGTTCTAGAAGAATAATATCATACAATATATGCAATACATGTTGACCTTAAGATGAACACATGGCTGTTTAGGGTAGGCTAGGAGCAGTTAACACAGACCATGAGGTTTGAGTATATAAGGTAGACAATTCTATACAGAATTCTCTATTAAGTTCTCTTATATCATTCCAATATAAGGTTCTTTCTCTTGATCAACTCTAAGGTCTTGAGTCTGTAACATTAGAACTCAATTCCACTTCTGGAGACTGTCCAACAAATGATCTTCTCCCACTTACTCTCTCATCATCCTTGATTGAAAGGCAATACTGCCTTTTAGTCAAGAAGAATTGTCAAACTCTAGGCACAAGAAGTACACTAGTTAGGCAGTGGAAGCCTAGCTGTTTGACTACATTAAAGCACACTGGTACACCTCAGACATATCACCTTGTGTGGACATGTTATATAATATTTCTTGTATCAGCCTTGTGCTACAAATCCCCTTATGATCTATCTATGCAGAGAAACAGCAGTAGTTCTTAAAAATACTACTTAGAGTAGAATGATCTTCTTAGACCAAAATTGTGATACAAATTAAAAAGTCAGTAGTAGAAGTAGTCAGTAGGACATGTAGGCAGGACAAGAAGAGGACCTGCTATTACATACTGAGATTTCTTCTTCAGAATATGAATCAGAGAGCAAAACCAGCACAGGTTCCACTCTTTCTCTCTATATATATCATCACCACCTATACCCCCACCACTATCATCATCACCAACATCAACCATACTCCTCCTTAGAAAATGAGTCAACCTGACTACCCTTCCATTATAAGGCAGTTCCAAGAACAGATTACAGCACTAACAGTGTAGATGGGAGGAAGTGTAGGCAGAATGACAGCAAACACAGAGGTGGCAAAGCTACAAACATTTGATGGGACCTCGTCAAAGGTCTCAGGGCTCATAATAGCATGTAAATTATATATAAAAATGAAAATAAGGGAGGTGGCAGTAGAGAAACAAATCCAGTAGGTGCTATTCTACATATAAGAAGAATCAGCAAATATCTAGAAGGAAAATGTCTTGGAGAATTTGGAAGAAGGGGAATTTTTAGCAGCCATCAAGAAGGAGTTTGGAGGAGGGGAGGAGGAGTCAGTGAAGGTAGCAGAGTTGAAAAGATTAGAGCAAGGAGGAAGAACAATAAAGGAGTTTGTTTAAGAGTTCAGGAGAGCAGTGAGAGGGAGCAGATACAAAGGGAGGCCATTGATAGAGGAGTTCAAGAGGGGAATAGATAGAATGATCAGGAGAAAGTTGATGGAAGCAGAGAGATCTCCCACAAGCATAGAGCAGTGATATGAATGTGCTACTAATTTAGACAGGCTATCACAAACTTCATTCAGCTTGTATCTCTACAACCAGTGGACTAATTTTCACAAACTAAGTTGTGCTGAAAAGCCCCAGATAAGGGCTATCTACACATATATAGGATGTACAAAAGCTACAATG
>Ga0157368_1000607_pt1 | contig 16429 bp, 11 predicted proteins | sample AttbisABBM3_FD_113146 | JGI IMG/M metagenome (GOLD analysis project Ga0157368, IMG submission 113146) | Fungus gardens microbial communities from leaf cutter ant in Botucatu, State of São Paulo, Brazil - Atta bisphaerica ABBM3 | ecosystem: Host-associated > Fungi > Mycelium > Unclassified ...
CTAGAGGTTGTAACAATCCGAACGATCCCACTACATCAGGACCCTTTCGACGTTGCACAAAAGCCATTACTTTACGTTCAGCTAGCACTAAAAAGGCTACTCCTAGTAGAAGTGGTAGAATTATTCCAAATATTTCAGCTGGAACTGCTATGTACGTTTTCGATTTTCTATTCACTCATGATCTGGCCTGGTCGACCCAATCATGATATTGAAGGATTGGACCTTTTCTCGCAAAAATGTTGTATCAATAATCGGCATTCTTTTCGATCTTGTACCTTAGTACACTGAACACCAACCCAATAAAAAGGAAGACAGGGAGACGCAACTAAACCTTTTTTCTCGGGTAGCCTTGAAGCATAGCTTTCATCAGAACTAGGCAACTCTCTTTTCTTCTCTTATGATATTTCTAGTTAAGATCATCTTTAATACCTAAAGCCTCTCTCTTATATACGTACGGACCAAATAAGCAACTGCTTAATACAGAATTTCAAGAAAATACAATCCCTGTTAAACCGGAACTCCACTTAGGATTGTTCCTCTTCTTCTCTCTCTTTCTATCTCCTTCGGGTAAAGTCTATTTAAAGTAGAAGAGAGGGAATGCGGGCTTCTTTCAATTCCGAATCCCGTTGAATCAACTCATATAGCCTTAGTGAAATCCCTCCAGCTTCTGATAAGTGAGGAAAGTCAGTGGGAACTGAGCCGTAGGCAAGAAAGGCAGAATAGAAGTCCTGTGGAAGTTTACGATAAAGAGTTTGCATGACTTAGTCAAGCCCGAGATTCTGTTCTTGCAATCTTTTCGAATCCTATCTTTCTAGCCTATGCCTCTCCTCTACCCTTCAACTCTCGCGTAAAACGGAACCAACCGCTCCAGTGTATACTGGTGCCGGAACTAAAGATGTTGCTAATGGTGCTACTAAGGACGCTGGAGAAGGAAGTCAGTTAACAGTGGTAACTCGTTAACCGACTAGTACGCTAATAAGAGTGAAAGATGAAAGACGTTACTCTCAAAAGATCCAGAGAAGTTGCTTTGCCGGACAGTCAAGGGTCTACCGCTTATGTAGCTACGGATGCTAATGTGTCTACTGCTACAGTAGCTGTTGCCGGAGAATCCATTCTATCCCTCATTTACCTGTAACTATAGTAGTCGCTATTGCTGCTACTCTAACCTAACAGCGTAACAAAGCTAAGTATGTAGTACACCAGCAATTGAAATTGTGATTACATGCGTAAAGCAAATCAATAGAAGAAACTTGATCATTTACCGAAGTCGAGTTGGTGGCAGAACCCGATCTTGGAATTGCTCGCGTTAAGCATTCGATTTCCTTGTCAAGTTTCCACGTGGCTGGTATTCTCCCCCTTTTTTAAGGGCTTGACACACTCCATAGATCTTATCCGCAACCAATGGATATTCTTGAGAGAAGGTCTCTTCGATCTACCGCTCGCTCTAACGGTATCTGTCGTTAAAGGTAGTCAAAGGGGATGACTATTGACTGCCTGGGTAGTACGTACGGGCATAAGTAGCCACCTAAGGTTTATGAGCATCATTAAGTAGATAGTCCTGATTATCTAAAGAAAAGAGTGGAATTAATGATTTGAAAAAAGAGGGCTAGGTCTAGCCAAGGATTGAGTCCTTTTTCTTTTGGATCTGCTACTCGACCCGTATTCTGTTACAGGTTTGCCTAGCGCTTCCATCGAAAGCTTATACCTGTTGACTTTGAAGCCAATTGCCATCCTCCTTTTAAATTAAAGCATCCCGTTCTTCGATTTCTGATTCATATGCATCTCAAGACCGACCAAGCAAGGGTTAACGTTGTGTAGTCGGGAATAGAGTTGCCGGTAACCTTTGGCTAATAGCTAGCCTAAGACAAGAGGCAATAAAGCAGAGCTAGCGAAGGGAGACCAAAAGCAGGAGCTTTTTAAGCGCACTCTGATACACACGAGCCACATCTGGATCAGCGATGAGAACGTCATCACCAAGCACAGCATATCTGTCGAACTGAATTCCTGGCCTAACCTGTTCTGCAGCCCACCACACTAATAGATGGTGCGAGAAGGCAAACAGAGGCCAAGAGCCGTAATAACCTAATGGTTGGCCAGCCACAAAAGAAACTGTTGAGTACCGCCTTACCTTACAAAAGGCACCTCAAACAAGTTTGTTGCCAAAGTACTGTTAACAACAGACGAGGCGGTCAAACAATAGGCTCACTATTTCAAATAGATACACAAGGGGCCACCTATCTGTGGCCGACTTGAGATCAAAGCGGAAACAATGAAAAAGTACATTCATTGGTTTGTGGAGGTGGAAGGAGGAAAATCTGAAATAGGATTTCCATCCTTACCCATAGTAGACTCCAGGTAGTGATTCCTTACCTCAAGACCATCAACTCTTGTGCTATCCCTTCCTGTCTTAGAAGCATACGGATGGTTGAGCTCAAGGAAAGCACCCTGAGAGCAAGAAGTTCGATCAATTCTGCCAGTCTACTGCTTCTGAAAAGACTTCTAACTGCGAGAGTGCCTTAGATCAGGAGCATGAACAGCTCAATTCCGAATATGTATGCTCTTTGATAGAATACGCTGTTATGATACCCGGAAAAGGCAAAGCCCTTAGCCCGGCAATCTCGATGGGAAGCAAAGAAATTCTACCCTTTTCCAGCCCCATTTCTAGCCATTGGGAAAGTAATTCTCTTGAAAGCGGGGCCTTGGTGTGGTGACCCGAGCCCGAGTCATTCTATCATTTTTGCAGACATGACAGACTCAATAGGGGTTGGGCTTGTCTCCTTTGATTTAGGTTATTCTATATATACGCCCTGAAAAGAGTCAAAAAACGGGAGGGCCATATTTCGTACATCTTTTTGTGTATATAAATAAATCAAAATTCTGTCTTCTTGTGCTATTTCGATAAGGAAGTATTAAACAGAATGATTTATCGATCGATGAATAGAAGGGAAAAGAGCTAAATGAAAAGGAAGAAAGGGTCCTTGATTTACCCTAATTCGTAAGGAATCTCGAACTGAGTCTGATCTTTCCGCCTTACAAACAGTTTAGTCCGACCTTGCCGGAAGGAAGGATTTCGATCTTCGTTACCATTCCTTTTATTATTTAGCTTTCGATTAAGTGAGTGTTTGTTCGCTGAGACTCTGACTTAAATGCGAGTCTGTGACTGTCCTCTTTCTAATAAAGTCTTGTCTCTTGACCCAATGTCAGGTGATTGGCTAACCATGCCTTAAAGGGTGTGTGTGTTCGACCATGACGCTCAGCTTGTTATGGCGAGCGAATCGAGAGCTAAAGCTTCAAAGCGATCAGAAAAGCGCTAACGCGACTATACCCAAACTTTAGTTGATGACTAGACTTACCTAGCGCTTACGTTCTAGCGGATTCGAGCAAAGAAAAGACAGTTTCAAAGAAGCCATTCGTAAACCTACAACTGACTTACTACTATCTTCTTAGAAGACATACTGGGAGGGAGGCTCCATTCAACCATTCTATCAAAGACTGGCAACCTTATAAGAATAAAGAAGAGACTTCTTAGCCTTACTGCTTGACCTCCTCTCTCTTAGCTAAATATGGGGTTATCGACATAGTAGTTCCCTCTTTCCCGGATGGGACTCTACTAGAGAATAGATAGCCCAATTCCACTACATCCGCTCTAGGCGGAGATGTTCGAAGTTCCTAAATTACTGGGCTACTTAGGCAGACTCCCCTCACTACCTTTCGACTCGGGCTTTTCTAAGGTGCTAAATGCATTGTTGCAGTCGATGCTCTTTCGTTCAAAGATCCTATCTTCTCTTCTGACTAGGTGAGACCTGGTTGTTCGAGGAAATCCTTGTCGCTACTCTAAGTAGTTTCCCGAGTCTTTTGATTTCCTAACCAAGGATAGGCAACTCCGGATCTGAGATTGTACTAGACTGAGCTGCCAGAGTTGTTGCACTGGGGTCTCTATTGCTTTCTTGTGAAAGGATCTGCTTCCTTGTGCTCTGATTGCATTCTCCCAGATAACTAGGGGGGATTAGATTGTCACCTCTCCGGGTTGGTTAGAACAAGAAAAGAAAAAGAGCCGCAGACTAGCCACGACAGAGAGTTCTGTAAGAGAAGGCAATGAGCCCTTAAAGAAAGGGGACCAGCAGTTAGCATCTGGATCTGAGTCTCCAAACTAAACTAAAGGGTAGGCTCGTCAACAAAGAAGCGGATGCAGACAGGAATGTAGGCTTTTCAAGTGAGCAACTCGTTACTTCCTTGGTTTTCCGCTTTGCCTTTCACTTTGGAGACAAAAACCTAATGTCCTAATGTGTCGGAGGTCCATATTTGGCATAGCATTTCCTCAACCCGGTAATCCGATTCAATGAGAAGTGGAAAGATCTATAATGAAGAGCGGAGACCAGAGTCAATGTCAATCCAAGGGCAATTGCGGAATATATGGTTTTCGACCTATCTTTGAAAGAGAGTAAACCCCGTAATACTGGCTGCTGCATCATTCCCAGACTCTTGACTTGCAGGATCGGGCATAACCAAGAAGAATAGTGCGTGCGGGCCTAGCTTCGAGTGTTGTCGGCACCGTAGTTGGCATTCAACCTCGGGGTTCGAAAGACCTTTTCCGGCACCTTTATTTAAAGGAAGGGTTGAAGCCGGATCGAGATGCTTCACACTCACACAGTAATGGATAGTACAATAAGATAGTCAGCTGCCCAATCTCGATCGTAGATTGGAAACCTTGGAAAAGGCGGATAGCGAGACGAGATAAGGCTTTTCTTCCTTAGATCACACCTTCTTCTTTCTCCGTACTCTGGCAGGCTTCATCCAACTCTCTCTTCCTCTTCAACCCTTGATCTTGATATTGAATTCCGGGATTTCCTGCTTTCCTGAACCGGATTGCACTGAGGCAGAAGAAAGATGCCATATAAAGAAGAAAGCCGGATAGCGAGAATTAAACCAATATTAAATAAAAACCAATAGCATTTGTTGAAGCTTTAGCTCTAGATAGAGAGCCGGAATACGACCCTACAGGACCGGCGTCCTCATTTACATATCCTTAACAGGAGGTTAAGATCAAGCACATCGTGACGGAACGGAATTCTAAGTAGAATCGGCAGCGGAGGATATGAAATAGAAGCATTCCCGTCATCAGCATCAGAGTCATTAGTTTCTTCAGCACCAAGACCCATAGTTGTTCCCCTTGAAAGCAGCACATGTTGATTGAGATCGCGCTTCTTCCTAGAGGTAATTAAGAGGCAGGGGATTGAATTCCAGGAGCCAAAAGGGTGAAAGTCGTCTCAATTCATCCTTGCTAGGCGGTACTTATCCCTCAATCGTTTATGCCAATGTTTCCGAGGAATTCAACCAAAAGGTTGAGACAATCAATTGAATCACTGAAATAGTCTAACTGAAGAGCTTATAGGCGGGAATGAAACAATTAGTCCCGTGGCGGAAGGAGAAAAAGCAAGGAAATAGGGAATTCAGTTGTCTATGAGGCTATCATTTTAACCACTCCTGAAATGAGTGGCCACTTAATGCACCCTTACATCTCTTGTAATGGGAGCGGAGCATTTCAAGATTCGTTTTTTAGCTTAACCTTTCCTACGCCTATACACGTGCTTAGGCCACTTCAATTGGTCGGAGAAGGGTTGCCGCAGGTGAGCCAAATAAAGTAAAGGGGATGGCGATTCTTTAGAAAGATGCTTTTCCGCGTCCTCGTTAGTCCGGGAGTAGCCCTTTCTTCGAGTATGGATGGTTTAGTACATTCATTCTGGAGCAACCAAGTGATGGTAACATAAAGGGGCCTGGGATTCAATAGAGTATAGGTTCGAGATCTGATCTTTGGAAAAGAAGTAGAGACATGCGGGGCGAAAGCGATCGATAGAAAGAACTCTTCATTAGAGCAAAGCCTTAATGCCGGACTTGGTAAACGAACAAAAAGAACTATGAGGTCTCCGCTTGCTTGGATCAGGATGTAAGGCCTAGCCTGAGATACTTCCGACTCACGTACCACTGTATTTCATAGTGGGCCCGGCCCTTGTAAAGAACCGGTAGTAGACCCTAGGTTTGGTCGAAGCTGATCTTAATCCGTTTAGGGGTCAGGTGTCATCCTCTAGATCTCGATGAGATAGACGGGGCAGGTTCTGTAGTCAACTGCACTTGGTCACTTCCTGCTCTGTCGGGTCTTTTGATCTTATCAGTTCCACTCGGGCATACTCTTTCATAGGCTCGACACGGGTTGTGACGTCGGGTCCTCTCTTCTCTTCATGAATCTCAGTTGGAAGCCCCCATTTTGATCAGACATCCAATGAAGTAGGAGCTCGCTCCCTACCTAGCGGTACTTCCATGGCTTGCCTCTCGAGGTCCTGTTTGAAAGGCAGTTGCGAGAACCTGTCTGGATTGAGTGGTCCTTTCTCGGGCAGCTACTGAGACATAGGTTGGCCCGAGCTTCCCTTGGCATACCTTCGTTACCATTACTAAGAAAAGTAAGTAGGAATTCGTCCCAGATAAACTACTGATCTAGCTCTTTCGCATCGAGGTCTCGCCGAGCCTCTTTCAGGTTAGGCGTCCTTTGCTCGAACGAAAGAGGGGTCTTTGCCGAGTGGAAGGGACCGATGCTAGTAGTTAGATTCAATATTCAATAAGTCTTAAATAGAAGCCAAATCCAGTTGAGAAGAGACAAGCACGGTGACATCCATCGAAGGGATCTCAGCGGCCCAGGTAAAGCCAGATTTCAAAGGTAGAATGTATTGGTGGCACATCGACCTAGAATAAGGGCTCTAGTCCACGATTCCAACTTTTCAAAGGAAGTCTAAAGCTGTAAAAAGTAGGCCTGCCATCGATGCTAAGAGATACACGTTCCTCCGGATCGCCTCACCGACGAATAGCGTACTTTCCTCTTAGAATATCCCTTGAATAGTCGGATGAACCACTTGAGCCTCCTATTTCACTGAATCCGCTCCCATCTCTACAGAGCCCCGAAAGCTTATAGGATCTCTAGGCTGTAGAGAAAGGGCCTATGATGGAATCATTGAATCTCAGCGACGCGGTGAAAGATCTAAAAGAGGTGGATGATCCTCTGTCGCCACCCCTTTCGTAGTCAACCCGGCCCGGGAGGCTTTCTCAAGTTCCAGATCAGATATGGGCTTCGGTGCCATCGTGAAAAGCCCTACCCTATACAGAGGATATCGACTACCTTTGGGCTTTCCTTCTTTCTACGGTCAGCTACCCTTATTCGTATCAGTCCAGGTAGGCGAATCATGCTACAATTCTTCATTCTTTTCAAAAAAGTATACGGATATTCCCGAAGGCGGGTGATGCCCAGAAAGAATTCAAGGTCAGAAATCCCAGTAGTTGTTTTGGGAAACTCCTCACTCGCACGTAATATAGTAATATATAAGGCTCTTCTTGAAATACGTGGGCGAATAACCAATCCAATAAGTCTTTCTGGCAGGATCTCCCCAAATAGACTCGTTTTTGTAGGTGTCCTGAAGAGTTCCCCGAGAATGCCAGTCATAAGCATAAGAAAGCTCGATCTCCGGTGGCTTTCCTTTCTTTAGGAACCTATTTCCTCTGCGCAGATGAGCTGAGCCCCCGCCTTTCTATTCTCTTTCAGATTGAACCTTCTTGGTGTCCAAGGCGACTAGCGATAGAGTGGGTCTTCGATACGAGCGAGAAAGGCTTTCCGTGTCTCATGCATTCAAGTCTATGTGTGTCACATAAACCTTCATAGCAAGCACAGAAAGAGAAACCACAGGACTTTGCCAGCCTAGTCCGATCAGTACAGCGTATTAAACCTGTCAGGAATGATATCCACCACTTCACTTGAATTCTTTATGAGATTCCCCATAGGCACACAAAGAAAGGGGATTCCAAGGAGCCAATATCAAAACACTAGTTCGAGCAACGGGTACTTCTTTCGATACTGGATTTCTTTCTTAGCCAGGCTCGCATTCTGCTTTCTTCCACTTTCCTACCAAATGAAAATAAGGTGGTCTTCTTAGGGATCATCTCAAACTTTCTAATTCCCACCCGGATTTCGTTTGTATGTAGCTTTTTTTTTGGTGTTCCTTTGATTTGCTTTTGTGACGACGTCGGACCCTCTTCGGTAAGGCGACGACTTGAGTCGGAGAAGGAGAGCAACCCGGCATTTACGGCCGACCCAGAAATCAATGCTAGGGTGGCTCCGCCAACGGATCCTGCCTCTTCTAGTGGTGTAAGAACCAAACAAAGCCCTACCTTCTTTGACCGAAGAAGAGGAATTTATTTGGAAACAAAGCGACGACTGGATCCTCTTCAAACCTCTCCCGGCTAGAGAACAAAATCCAAGATGAAGTACATCGTCTGCGAAAGGAGGAAGGGATGCGGGCTCTTGGTCCTGAGCGTATGGCCCGTACGGTCGAGGACTTTACCGGAAAAGTATGGGCTGGCAAAATTTCCAGAGATCCAGAGATACTGAATGAAATCAAAAAGAAAGAAGAGAAATTGGGCCATGTTTCCCGAGAGAGGCCGCCTTCTCTCAGGCCAGCAGTCTTCTACTTTTAGTCGACTGCTCTATGACGGGCTTCCCTGTATCCTGGGCTCTGCTCGCTCGTCTACGCTCCGACCCAGCAAGTAATAATTGAAAAACGATGTTATGTTTCCCGGTCGAGTTCTTGCAAACCTCTCCTTATCAGTCGAGTCACTTCATACCTTTCAAAACAGTCGAGCATCGCTACGCGCCTTGCCTGCATTAAGATTTAAAACTTGTCGTCAAAAAGGTTTGAAGACGCTCGACCCAAACAAGCAACGGCCCTTAGAGATAGGGGCGCGCGTTAGCGAAAGCCGTTCGCGTTAGCTATGGAGTTTTCTTGCTGGGAAAGGTCAGAATCAAGAAAAAAAAATGGAAATAGTGAATCAAGATCTAGATGGATCCCTATCTTTATCTCTATCCACGGAGATACCTATCTATATGGATAGAAATCGATCTATGAATCGATCTAGACTATCCTCTATCCGGATAGATATGTCCCTATGAGCGACTACGCCGATCTTTATATGTTTTGGCCACGTCCGTTTCCGCTCCGAAGAGGAAGGTTTGGATCTTTCAATCTTATGTCGTGAGGGATGTGACCTATGTTAGGTCCATAAAATACCACAGCTTTTGGTGTTCTATGATTCACCTCCGAATAATGAGTAGGTAGTTCGATCCTTTTGATTCTTCTTCTCTTCCTAGTAAACTTTTGGGGGGATGCGGAGCAATAGGTCGAATTACTATATAAATAAGAGTTGTAAACTATAGGACGAGCTTTATAGCGATTTCGGTTTTTCTCGTTTCTTCTCTTCGATAAGAATAGGGATTTGAAATGATACAAATTCCTCTTCATTCTGTTGTGCTCAGCGAAGGAACTGCCTAAGCATACTTTTTCGGATCCAAACTTCTTTGTTCTTTTTAAGTATTCTTTTTGCATAGAAGAACGCAACCGTTGTTGGAAAAACCAGGATTTTAGTAGTAGGCGGCATCCCCTCTTAGTTTTGAGTAGGTGGAACCATTTTGTTTTGGTTCTTCTCCACATTCTTACCGGCAGGAATTTGCCTATGATTTTTTCAACTGATATTTCGATATAGAAAGATCTCCTTATTTCTTCACCGCGGATTCTCGCGTCATTTTCTTGAAAAGATATTAGATCACCGTGGGAAACTTTCAAATGAGTAATGCTTACCATTCTATTATTCACACAAACCCTTCGATGACTTATCGGCTGCCTTGCTTGAGGAATAGTTTCACGAAAATGGAGACGAACCGGAATAACGTCCGATCTTGTTTCTGGATTGAGTAGAAAAGGGATATATGAAGTTCGTTCTGTTCCTCTGTGCATCTCTGTGATGGGTAAATCCCCATGAAAAAGGGGCAACTTTCGTGTAGTTTGTGATTGGATGTAACTGTTAAGATTTTCTCTCGGATAAATCTTTCTCTTAATAGATCTCTTCTTGTTCCTCAATCTTCGGAGAATGCGGCGTTGTATTATTGTAAGTTCTCTGTTCCGAACATTTCCTGAAAGTAGACGACAAGTTTTAAATCTTAATGCAGGCAAGGCATATCTCGTTGAATCAGTCTTTTTCGCCACATCGCGTATAACGGGAATCGAACCCCCTCTGCTGCTGGCGGGCGGATGGAGAATGTTCTACTTCGATCCAGCAACTTGTTAGGAGTAGGTTTTGGCTTGCCCCTTTCTATGTTATTAGTAAAGCAACCTTTCGCGCTAGGCGCTCACGTTTTTTGGCTGGAACGGGTCCAATTCGATCTGCATCTGAATCTGGCAACTGGCTGATTAAGATCAACTGCCTCCACCATTGGTTGTTCTTAATCGAAATCCCGTAGGTAGGAATGCTCTTGGTCTTTAACCGGATCAGGATCAATTGCTGCTATCACTCCCTATGCTTCTGCGTCCCGTACCCCAACCCCTTAACTAATAGATGCAAGTTGATGGAACTGCTGCTTCCGCTCGGTGAATAGAATAAGCCCTCATTCTGGTTTTGGATAAACGACTGGATTTTTTTCTTCTATTCCATTCCCATCTGCTTCTGGAAGTGGATATGCTAAGCGGCGGTGGTGCCTCTCCCACAGCTATTGGTGGGTTCGAATATGGCACAGGAGTTGCTGTTCGGACCACTGCAATTATGTCTCGATCGGATATCCAAGAGAAGAGGTGACTTGTACACCTTTTTAGTTTGACTCTGCTAGCTCAGAAGCTGATGGATCAACAATGGTAACTCGAACTGGCAGAGGAGGAGTATAGCTTTGTTGGGGGTGAACTTACTGCTCCTGGCTTTACCTCATAGAGGTAGACAGGCATATTTTGGGGTTCAAAGTCGAGGTAAACGACTGATTCTTAGTCAACTCGGTAAATTGAAAGAAGTCCCAACCACGAGGCTTTGGCGCGAGAGTTTCGACATGAGTGATTTGCTCTGAATCAGGCCCCTAAACCAAGGCAAATAGCCCATAATACATATGAATCCGACTGATCGGACCGAACTGCCAAGGATAGTATCTACTAAAACTTCCTCTGCCTCATTCTGTCTGACTTCTGTGGCTTTTGCCGGTAACAAGGATTGCAGAGAGTACCAGAGTCTGACTTGGCGAGGTTAATTCTTTGTCGTATTAGAGTGCTCCTGCGCCAGTACAGAATTAAACTGCGTTTGAGTTTTACAACACCTTCTTGCATAGCTGTTTCATTTTCTCATCCATAATCTTACTTCCTCAAAGATATTCGTTTAGGTTGTACCTTTGCTTTGTTTGATCTTAACTTCGTCGAAACCTCATTTCACGATTCGAACCTTTCTTGCTTATTCTTTCTTCAAAGTGATTTAATCCGGGTCATCTTTCCCTCAGATTAGAGAAAGGATTGTCAATACCACCCTTTTAAGCACCTTGATAATAGCACGTACTCGCATTCCCATTCTTATTTACTCTCTCCCCATAGGATTTGGGTTAGCATGGAAATACAACTTCAGTTTCAGTAATTTCAAACTGAATTAATTGGGTACGGTTCGTTCCTTTTCATGTGAGAATAAAGAGGTAGAATTCTAATCTCTGCCAAGGTATTCTTCCATCTTGCGATTCGAACCTGACTTCTTCTGATTCCTATCGAAGTGGTCTAGTCTTGGTCATCTTTCCTTCTAATCAGACCAATTAAGACCAATATCATCCTTCAAATCACACTCTAACTAAGTTCAGTTTATAAAAGGAAAATAATAGAAGAAATGCTCCTTTATAACATTATATCTTTAGACTACTTTTCTAGTTGCTACTCCTTGAGGGCTTAGTCTTCCCTCTCTTCTCAGTACAGGTAGAAAATAGCAGGTCAATCTTGGTCGATTGCCCGAAGAGCTAACTTACTTTCCAATCGGCTGGTGAAAATAGGTTCAACTCAGCTCATTAATAAAGAAATAGATAACACCAATGAACTCTGCGAACTGGATTCGAACCAGTAGCACTCACTTTGATAGTGACTCTGTCCATCTTCTTTCCTAATAACACCTGGGTGAATTAGGCTGAGGATTCTAATCAGTTCCAGCCCTAAACGGGAATTAGGGTTCGAACCTATGACTTGGATTAGTCAGAATGGTAGACTGAAAAAGAAATTCTTTCCATTCTAAGATTAAGATTTCTGCCAACGGGCGCCTCGGGCTAGTGCTTGCACGAGGAACTTAACTGCTTTTCTGTGACCAGTCCTTCATGCACACTTACAATATATTTCCTACTACATCGAACTGAAAATGATTCCATCACTTGGTTAAGATCGAAAATCCCTCACAAAGACTAGAAAAAGTCGTAATCTTCTTCTTCTATTACCAAAACCTACTTGTGAAACAATTCAATTACCAGTTAAACTTATAAGATCACTATATTGCACTTCTGCAAAAGCAGAATCACGTGTGTACTTTGCTTTGGTGCTCAGCAATATCTTCCAGCAGAGCCCAAAATCGGCACGAATATGTTCTTTTTTTCTTTGCTTTAGCTGAATACTTTAAGTAGAAAAACTTGCTGAAGCTGGTGAGACGTTCGGTCTATTCACACAGGCACACAGCCAGAGCAGGGATTTCTTTCTTGCAGAGAAAGATCGTCAGGGGCAGCCAGTTTCTTTCACTAAATAGGAATGAAAGTATTCAACCGCCGGAAAGTGGGGTGGCCAGCTAGTCGGAATTAGACTTTCCATTCAATTCGTGACACATGGCGAGATTCCTCTACCACCACTCTGTATAAATATAGGCTTGATTTGATAAGCTTTTGTGCTCTTACAAAAACAAAAAAACATAAGTTTTCTACCTGTTTCTATCGAAAAGCTATGGCCCTCCCTCTTGCAATCCAAAATTCCGATTCCGGTCGACTTTTTGAAATTGACCATCAACTTTTTCTTATTGACCTTGAAATACAAGGGTTAGAATCTGCCCTTAAAACTACTCAATTTTATTTAGAAAAAACTACTCAACTTTTGTTAGATTATTGCCAGAGGGGTCTTTCTTTCAACCATGTTCAAGAAAAAATTGAAAAAGACAGAAAAAAAATCCAGCAACTTGAAGAGGAACTCTCTGGCTTCCGGCAGGAACAGCGGAAACTACAGCAGGAGCAGCGGGAACTTATCGTGAGGATAACCTGCCAAGAAAACCGGCGACTCTGACTCTTTTAGTTTTTTATTTGCATTTTTTAAGGTTAGGGTTTAAATTCAATAAGTGTCTGTAGACGCAAAGTAGTGTGTTTTAATTTATGGTGTTCTTTCTCTTTGTTTAGTGAAGATCTACTCCGGTGCTTACTGGAGATAGACTCCTATCTATGTTAACTATCTTTGTTTGGTTTTATTTGTTGTGTTTGCATGTATGGGCACCTAGTCTAATCAATGCTTATTATAATATATATAATAATATAAACTTTTTCGTCAAAATCTGACTACGATCGCTACGAATTTAGACAGAATTCCCCTCGTATTGCTCCTAATTCTTCGATTGCCCACCCTGCTCTGACATTGATGTCCATTGGTTCGAATCCTGCCCCCGCCCCGAACCCGTTTAGTCTTCAAAAGTCAAATTAAGACATTTGTGTCTGAGTTATTGACATACTAGATTCGATTTCAATCCGTTTTTAGCCCCCATGATGCTTACTTTTTAGGGCGTCTCGTACTCTAAATCCGAAAATGCCCTACCTTCCTCGGGGCTTGTTCCTTGATGACATGCCTCAAGAACTTAACTTCTCGGATGAGAAAAGTAACTAGTGCTTTCCTTTACCATTCACACATCCTATAAAGAAAGCGCTCGAATACGAGGTTCTCCTAAGAAGAGGTTGGTACAGAGGCGGCATAGTCAGAGATTCTTTCAAAGAGGTGAGTGAGCCGTCTTCGATTTAGAGATTCGGTTTAGTGAGAATAGCTTTTTCTCTAGTCTGAGAGCTTAAGCTATGAGTTGAAGGTGAAGTAGGTGGGGGCGGGGCCCTTCAAGCACACTTTACTTTTGTTTAAGTTTGGACAACAACGAATGGGTTGATCCACTGTTGTAGATGAGAGAGTGGACCACTTGCCCTCCTTCAGCGCCTTCGGAAAGCGCCGCCTTACCCTTACATTCGGACGGAGAGTCGGGATCGAAGAACTAGGTTTGTTGCTACTTTTACTATAAGTACCATAATAGGCTCGCTTGAGGCACTCTTTCTTGTGTGCTCTGAGGAACTCCTGGTTAGAAGTCACCTTGAGTCTGCTAAAAGACTAGGTAGGGCTATGGTAACTAAACTGGTGTCGGCTACCGTTGACTGCTTTGTCGACTCTGTTGACGGAGTACCGCTCACTGCACGGCTAACGGAACTCTTTATAGATTGTGTTTACAGAGTAGCTTCTCCTTACAACTCTTCCTTTCCTTTTTCTCGTGCCCTAAGGGCTACGTACTTCACTCTACTTCTATTCGAACTCTGACACTTCTCTCATTGTGAAATGAAATTTCTATCTCACTCCCTCACTCCTGACAGCCCCTAACTTTGGCAAGTCAAGCGACTTTCTCCGGTCAGCTGATATAGACTCCCCCCATTGGCACTTGTAAGTTAGCACATCAATGAATACGAAGTCTGTTGTCACGAGTGAGCACTAAATATGTATGAATTTCCTTGATCCAATTTCCCAGCTCAAGCTTCTTGGGCCCTACAAGCACTTCAATAGACGTCATCTCTAGCCCTAGTTGCAAATTCTAATTCTATGTATGACCAAGCTATGCCCGATCTGTTATTTCTTGTAAGACGAAAGAACTCATATGTAAGTAGTTAATCGCCTGGGGAAGACTATTAATTAATCGAGACGATCTTTACAGAACAGAGATGGGCGGGGCTAAATGAAAAGGTAGAACGGGTTCTTTCGGACGAGGTTGCACGGGATAAATTGTCGATATGGTGGAAGTAAAGGCTAATATCTTAAATGCTGCAAAATAGAGATTTGAAGAAAGAAGAAATTTCTTCTTTTTTTTTCTGTCATGATCCGTTGACCATTCGCCTGAAGATAGTTGGACTTTTTCGATCCTATTCACACGTTGAGAAAGCATGTCAATTTCAAAGCACATGAGACCCAAGTGGACCAACTTCGGTTCAGTCCGATCGGTCCTCCAGCTTCGGTTCACGACTGGTGCCTAAAAGAATCTTCGATGCCTACCGAAAATCCCTTCCCTTTCAAATAGATTATCCTGGAATAGGAATAATTAAAGCTCCCGCGGTCGCATTTCTCCACGGAAGTAGAGCTTGAGAGATGAGAGGTCTGTCGCGACCTAAGCACAATTCACTCCAGACTCGATGCTAATCGAGATAGCCTGGTAACCCTCAATCCCAGGTGAAACCTCTTGGCAAACTCGGCAGAGCCTCTTGTCGAAACTAAGGATTTTTGAAAACGAATATCAACTCCTAACTTAGACAAGATATGCTCATAGACCTTAGCCACCTTCTGGGGGCCACAGGCAAGCTTGTGACCACTGCTCCCCATAGGCATGATTATGCACTAGCCGAAAGTGCCAAGTTGCTTAAAGAGACTCCGGAAAGCCTCAACGCATAACTCAGAAGCCAAAGATGTATTCGATCCTGAATTTCATAGAGATAGATTCCTAATCTTCAAGCGGGTCAGCCGATTGGAAAGGGGGCATTATAACTCCCTAACTGCTTTCGAGCTCCTACCTCTTTAACATCCCATGTAAAGAATGAACTTTACATCTTGTTAAATATAGGTCTATCGCATCGAATTTCTGATGCTTTCTTTCAAAAAAAAAAAGGCATATTCCTACTACTAGGCCTCCGGTACTATTCTATGGCATCTTTCCTCTTCAACGATGATGTTGGATGCTTCTTTCTTCCATGCTTCCCCCCGCTCCTATTCTTCTATTCGATGCAATTTTTCATGCCTCTTGTTGTTCTACGATTAAGGCAGTTCAGTTACTTGCCTTGCAAACAAACAATAAGGGGCAAAGGGGCGACGCTAATCCCGGTTATTTCGTCTCCTCTTTTATGCTTTCAGGCAAGTGACGGGGCTATTCCCACAAGACTAGCAACCAATTTCTCTCTTTCATCCGCTGCATTACTTTCTTGGCATGGAGGTATCTCGCTCCACCTCTGGACTTCGTCTAACCCAAACAAAGTATACTAAAGAATTCGTATTTTGTCCATCCTGCGCTACGCCTATATCTCCGGGTGCCAAGCTATCTTTGGAAGCAAACGAGCGATTAAGCGAGTATCTATAAGATAGAGATTCTTACAAAGCATTCAGTGCTGTACGGAGATCTCTTAAACAACCTATCCTTTAGCTAGTTTACCTGCATCTGGGAGCTCAGTCCCGAGTTCCTCTAACTTCGCTCCTCGCTTTTGTTCAATTATAAAGAAATAACAAGCAAGTTTGATGGAGATTTGTAGCATCATTCAAGTAAATACAGATTGAGATCGTAGAAACATGAGCTTGTGATATAGCTACAC
>Ga0157368_1000608_pt1 | contig 16425 bp, 3 predicted proteins | sample AttbisABBM3_FD_113146 | JGI IMG/M metagenome (GOLD analysis project Ga0157368, IMG submission 113146) | Fungus gardens microbial communities from leaf cutter ant in Botucatu, State of São Paulo, Brazil - Atta bisphaerica ABBM3 | ecosystem: Host-associated > Fungi > Mycelium > Unclassified ...
ACTCTTCCTGATCCTTCTAGACCCTAAGTCCTTCCAGACCGCTCTAGACTCTATCACATGACTTCCAGGTCATGTGCCTATCTCCTAACCCTTTGTCTGTTGTAGACTAATAATTACTAAGGTCCTAACCCTAACCCTAGTCCAAAGTCTGTCCATACTCTTGTACTATAACAATACTGCTCTGTAGTCCTTATGCTTTACCATTTATAACATCTCTTACCTTCTTCTCAAAGTCTTTGCCTAAGTGCAACCTGAGCTCTAACTTAAGGTCGTAACAAAGGGTATCACAAATGAGCTACTCACTGGTTGTAATGCTTGAACTTAGTGGTGTTTCAGAGGTTCAGTATAAGGAAATAATGATAATAGGTGATAAATAGTATTAATAGAAATAATTGATGAAAATTGATATTGTTAAGTTTTGAAGTCTAATCTTCAGACACAGAGATATATATACAAAAGAATGATAGTCCATGTGCAAGCTGTTGCCATCACATGATCAAAACTCATACTTGATAGGAGCTGCCATCTATCATAGCAGCTATCAGGCTAGTTTTAGAAGATAACTAATTATGTTACTATATTGATATGCTTGTATCTCTATCAATACTTATCACTATGTAATATACTATATATCATTGGAAACAATTTGATGAGCACTTTCCAACACAAGTTTGATTGTGCAAATTTGTCTAGTAGTTCATAAGATATTAGCATACAAGCATTTTATATTTATTGATGACCTGATATCTCAGTTGTTTGTTGTTGCTTTTGTACATCCCACATTGATGTGGATAGCCCTCATTTGGGGCTTTACAGCATAACTTAGTTTGTGAAAATTGGTCTACTGGTTGTAGAGATACAAGCTAAATGAAGTTTGTGACAAAGGGAATAATAGTGAATAGATGGTCAGAAACCCAGATAAATATATCTAGAAGAATTACTGAGAAAGGGAAGAAGCTTATAACAGTAACAACTAGAGCAGAGCAATATCAGAATATTAAGTATAACATGAGGTTTGACTACAAAAAGTAGTATTGTTGGTTTGAGAAAGACTGTGGAGTTAAGCAGGGACAGAAGAGTGTTGACTACTGGAGAATAGGGACAAGTCTTCTTATATTCAGGTAATAAAATTCAGCTACTCAACTAGAACTAAATATGTTGAAGACATTTTCCCAAGATTTTGCTTCAATACTAAAATCTTTCTATTTAACTAGGTATTAGTATCTTATAGTACTAGCAACTTTCCAGAATTTTCTACATCTTCTATTTCTCTTCTCTATTAATAAGATTCAGATTCAGAGAAAGTTGAGATTGTCCAAGTATTATATTTTTAGATGCTACAGTCAGCTTGATTATCAGAGTTTAAAACTTGAACTTGTATCATATGCCAATCTACCTGTCCAGAAAATACATCTCTATGATGATACTGCTTTCTCAACTTCTATTATATAGACCATCTTCTACAATAGCTACCTTTCTTGCAACAAATTCTCATAGTGATGATATAACCATCCAGATATTCTATCTTCCATAATAGAAATACTCCTATCCAACTCAGTCTCTTATGGCAGAGTACTTCTACTCCTGTCAGTGTTTCACCACTGAAACTTCTGCTCAGGACGATAGAGGCTATATCACTAAAAACCTCAAGCATTTTCTATATTATCTACTTGTATATAAGACTAGTAGTTATACTATAATATACTAGTCTGATAATTAATGAAGATAAACTCTTATTGAACTTGATTCTCAGTGTTCAACAGCAACACACTAATCAGTACTTGCTCCCATCTTGGACTTCTTCTATTCATCTGAAGTTGCAACTACATAGCAGACAGATAGTACAACATACAAGCTAAAGCCAAGGTTGTTCCACAAGTTCATATATCTCCAAGCCAATCTCATGGACTTTCACCTCTGGTGTGAACTATACCTGACAACTTGGTGATATAAATGTGATAGATAAACCTCTATAGAATTTGTTATAAGACATTAGTTATACTTTAGAATATATTAGTATTAAGATATATAAACTAACACCAAAAAATATAAGTAGTCTAGTTTATACTTAGTCTAAATATCAGAAATCCTCAGAAAAAACTTAGATATTTTCTTTTCTTTTTGCCTTTTATTATTTATTTTCTTTTTTATACTTAGCTAATGATATAATGTGACATTATGTAAAACTGTCACATATGTCACAGTCACACAGTCATGTAACTTTGTAAATTTCCAAAGAAACTATTAGAAAAACTTAGTTATAATATTAGAGTAAGTTAGATGTGTATAGACTAACTTCTAAAAATATATAAATTAAACTATTCTATAGTAGGAACTCTATTGAGTTCTCTTGTGTTACTCAATACACAAGTATACTGTTGTCTTAATATTTAGGCTTAAGTTATAATACTTAGATACTCTATTAAATTCTTTTATCATTATTTTATTTTGTTCTTAATTTTGATCAACAATTTATTACATAATACTCAATCATAGTCTATAACAAACTATTTACAATAAGTAACTTACAATTCTTGCCTTAAGAGACAAATACTACCAGATTAAATGGAAAAATCTAGATAAAGTATAAGAAAATCTATCTCTAACTTTGTAGTATTCTTACTTCATCAGTCTATACTTTATTTCTACTGAATCTCATGATTCCTTGAGTAATCTTGTTGATTTCTGCTGATCTCCACAAGCCTATTATTTATCAGAGTTGAAGATAATAAACTTTGTTTTTCTTTCTTTTTTCTTATTTTTATTTTTATTTTTATTGATTTTCTTATTTTAGACTAAGGGTTGGGGTTATAGCATGATGTAACATAGTGACAAGGCATGATATTTGTCACTATTACCTGGTCATATAATGCAAAAAAAAGTTATAGAAGTGTTATAATTTTAAGCTTGGCTCAGGTTGCAACTCAGACAAAGACTTGAGTAAGAGTGAAGAAGATAATCAATTGGTAAAGTGTAAGAATACAGAAATGTATTTATACTATATATATCTATAGACTATGAGAAAACTATATATCTACAACAATACAATATATGAGGATACAAGGAGAAGTTAATGAGAAAATAATGCCTACTACATGAGGTGTTGACTAATATAACCTATAGTGCAACTGATCATTGCATCATACCCTAGACTCTACAATATACAATGAAAGCATGCTGAAGACATGAGGAGGTGATTGTAACAAGAAGTTTCTAAAATAAATAATATTATATAATACTAACATATTGGTTTTGTAGAAATTATATGGACTTTAGAGTAGGTTAGTTATAGAGTATATATATACTATTGCCTATAGTATACAAGATAGAGTATTTTATACTCCATTGAGTTCTCTTATGTAAACTCTATATAAGGTTCTTTTTCTAACTAAATCTAAGTTTTTGAATTATAATATCATTGATCTCTATCTTCAAACCTCTTGTGTACACATGCTATAAATTCCCTTCTTTTCTCTTCTAGTAAAGTTCTAGACATTTCTATTAGAGTTCCTGACTATCTATTTGTTATTATTCTTCTCTTATATCAATACTATTCTACTATTCTACTAGATTGGAATAGACTATTAGTATTTAGAATAGTTGCCATTCTCAGAAGTCTCCATTCTGTTCTCTTAAGACTTTCTAGAGATTGTTAGAAACAGACCAGCTACTGAACCAGTTATACTAAAGGTGTGCAATGTCAAGCTTAGCTTTGACATCTGGCTAGTACTATATATGTACTTCATACTGTACTTCTGACAGAGATGTATACTACTTATATATATTTGTTATGCCAATAAACTAAGAACTTCCTAGTGATTACTAAATTCTGCAAAACTTTGTAGACCCAACTAATTGCCCTAATATAAAGATTGTTTACAACCAATTTACTAATTATGTGTTCAAGTCTACAAACAAACCTATAGTACTGAGAATAAAGAGTTATATAAAACTCAGAGATAAAACTAAAAAAACTATCTATAGAAACAGAAAAGCAAGATATTTAAGCACTCATAAAGGCTCAGAAGAAGAAAGAGGTTATTTTTGAGAAGAAAAGACAAAAACACTTGGATACTCCTTTAAGAAGCTAACAAAGTCCTTAATTGATGGAGATAGATCAATTAAGAGACTGTAAGCAAACCTGAAACAGTTTGTAAAACTATATCAATATGTTTTTATCTAGCAATTATAAAGGGATCATAAACTCCAATATTTGATGTTAAAAATATGGAGTTTTTTATACCAGTTCTATCACCCTTGCAGCCTAATTTCAACCACTACTAGCATCTTTGTGATCATTATTTCATATCTCTAGTTGCCACAGATAAGTGCTTGTTATTTCTAGAAATGATTTAAAATGTTTCCACCAGATTGTCTAACTATCTGGTGTTGTGACAACCACTAGACACAAAGTCCAATGATAACACAAGCAGTAAAACTCTCAGTTAAGCAATCAAGTGGAGAAAAGCACAAGAGAACTCAACAAGGAGCCTCTGCTTAATTAGAGTCCTATTTATACTGTTACATATTGGTCCATGTTACTACCTCATGTCCACCTCACATCTTTGTTATGGGACACTTAAACACTAACAATTTTTATTTTTCTTCTCTTTTATTTTTCTGATTTTATATTAATTTTGTTTTTTCTTTTTCTTTTACTTTTATTTTGGACAATAAAGAGGCACATGACACCGCAGTCACATGACAGGTCACATGGTGTGATGTCATAGGTCTATAACATGATGGAAAGATCTGGAAAATGATATTAGGGCACATGTATACAATATGGTGGCCTTGAGTAGGAAATGAGACGGACATAAGGTTGTAGCATGGACCATGTGTACTTTGTATATATAGGACTCTAATTTAGCAGAGACTCCTTGTTGAGTTCTCTTGTGATTTTCCCTACTTGATTGCCTACTAAGAGCTTTACTTGCTTGTGTAGCTATTAAACTTCATGTCTAGTGGTTGCTACAACAATTTTACTCAAGACCACCATGTGTATACTATGTGCTCTGACATCATCTTCCAGATTCTTCTACCATGTTCTAGGCCTATGACATCACATCATCATCAATAAAAAGAAAAAAGAAATTCAAAAGAAAAGAAATATAAAATCAAGAAAAAATAGATAAAAGAAAAAGAAAAATGTTAGTGTCCAAAGCATTCTATAACATCTGGACACTACCATTCCTTGTTTGATTAGTACTGTTTCATCTAATTGGAATATATCTTAGAGTATTTAGCATAGTTACCATCTTTAAGAGACTTTATCCTATTCTTTTAGGTTTTTCCTAAAAGTAAGTAAGTTATTACTTGATATATTATATAAACAATAAACTTAGATTTATCCTAGAGAGTGTGATTACAGTAGTATTTTGACCTTAGAATGCTGTGAAGTAACTAGTCTTCAATAAGTACAGTTCTAAATTGTTAAATTGTGGAATATTCTGGAGTTCATTAGAAAGAATTCTGTTTTACTATTGACATGGCTAGGCAGAAGTATTAAAGATGCTCTAAAACTTTAGGAAGAATCTAAGTATATATATTCATTGTCTAATATCTACCATAATATAACTTATCTCTAAGAAGAATTTCAAAGAATAAAATGAGATTTTCTAGAGACAACAACTATCCTAAATACTTTAGCAGTCCATACTAACTAAGTAAAACACTACTGATATAATTATGAAGTGATTACACTAATATAAAAATACTAGAAATAATAGAACTTTTTAGAAAAATCAACTTAGAGATAATAAAAGCTTACCAAACCATAGTAGATAAAAAGTGTAAAAATGTTAGATGTGGTTCACACTTTGTTATCTGAGACCCATAGTAGATCCTTAGAAAACAGATAAGTAAGTAGACATTATCTGGATTTATAGAATATAGATGTTAAAACAACCTTCAATATTTTTTGGCTTTAGCTTATACTTCTACTAGTCATACTGGTCACATATTTTGAAATTCATACTAAGGAGAGTTTGTATAGGATAAGTCCAATAGAAGATAGTAAGTTATGTCATTAATAATGCTGGAAGTAAGTGTTAGTTTTAGTTGATTTTTAGAATAAGAGTTTATAGTATAACTATCAACTTATATTATAATACTAAGTATTTTACCTAAGATAGTTATATAGGAAATAGAGACTGTAAGTGAGTTCTCCTAGGTCTATGTAGTTCTAGAATATAGAGATAGAGGTTTATAGAGTTGTTAGAAAGTCCAGTGAAATATTTGAGAAGTAATTGATGTAGAATAAAAAGATTTAATCTACATTAGAAGAGGTATAGGAGTATAGATGGGTTGGTAGGTGTTATCCATGGGTTTGGATAAACATGACTAGATTATGATATAACAAAGAAAACCTGCTACTTTGATAAAATACCAGAATTCAAACTCTACTTCTACCTATTTTCTCTTTTTTAGACTTAACCAAGAGGGTATTATATAATAAAAGCACAACATATGTCACACAGGAGTCACACATATCATTTTCATGTTTACATGATTATATAACTTAATAGAACATTATAGAACTTGCTAAAAGGTTTTAGTCATTACTTTAGAGTAGATTAGTATAATATATATAAGTCAACAATTAGAGAAAGTAGACTATCTTGTACTAAGAATTCTATTAAGGTGTTTTGTGTACTTAATATATAAATACTTTTGTTCCTCACACTAAAGTTCTTTCTTTTGTTTTACTAGATTGAAATGTGCTCTAGAGTATTTAAAATAGTTATCATTTTCAGAAGATGTTATTTTATCCTCTTAGATATCTTCTAAAGATAAGTACTACTTGTATATTAGCTAGAATAATATAACTTAGCTTTGTTCCAAAGCTTGAAGTGCAAACTTTATACTTTTGCCTCAGTTATTCTAACAACAAGTTTAAGATAATAGATAATAAAATCGAATAGCAGTTATAAACAAGTAGTAATAGATAAGATTTCAAATAATAGATAAGAATAATTAGTAGTAAATAAGTTCTTGGATAACAGGTATAAGTCAAGATCTAAATATAAAAAGTTAGTAATCTTACATTTACTATATTGTTGTGGCAACTACTAGTCACAAAACTAATAGGAGTATAAACAATAAATCTCAAAGGCAGATATTGTTGTGGGAATCACAAGAGAACTTGACAAGAAGTTCCCACTGTATTGCTACCCTATTTATATAAATTACAGATGGTCCATGCTACTAATATTTAATTCTACCCTAAAGTTCATATGTTGTCTATGAGTACACCATGTGTACACCATAAAATAGACATGTTGTTAACATGCTTTTTGACATTATTCTTCTAGTCTACTCTCATCCAATCTAGGCCTATGATCTCACATCATGTGATATGTCATGTGACAGCAGTCACATGCCTCTTCATTATCAAAAAAAATAAAATAAAAATAAAAATAAAAAGGAAAAGGAAAGAAATATTAAATTGAGAAAAATAAATAAAAGAAAAAGAAAAATGTTAGTGTCCAAGCGTACTATGATATATATTGTTATAACATTAGCTCAAGAAACAAAAGAGAAATCTTGTATAAATCTTATATAAGAGAACTTAATAGAGTTTCTACTATAATATAGATTATCTTATATACTACTTGGTTTTAGTCTGTATATCTTAACCCTAACTTATTTTATAGTATAACTAAGTCTTTTTAATATATTCTATAATATTTTATTCATCATACAACTATATAATCAATCTGTAACATTATATTATGTTTTTGTAACTTGTAATTTCTATTATAACCTCTTACTCTAATTTCAAATATAAAAAAAAGCTAAACTAAATTAAAAAAAGCAAAAGTAAGATAAAAGTCTAAGTTTTAGTCCCAAATCCAAGTTTATCTATCTAATCTATTTTTAACCCTAAGTTAGAGTTTAAAAAGATAAATTCTAATATATATCTAATATATAGGCTATTTTAAATTGTTATTTTAAATAATAAAGAATTTCTTCATAGTTCTAATTATTATCTTATAATAAGCATATATTTTCCTTAAGACTGATATATTAAAGTTATTTCAGTTTTATTTAAAAGAGAAAGAAATCTTGTAAAAGTAACTAAAACTAATAAAGTCAATAGAGGAAATTGTGATAAAACAGAACTAGCTAGTATTAAATACTAAGTTATTATTCTAAATAGATTATCTTATATTAAGAAGTATTATAGATTAATTTTTGAAATTTCTGAAATTTTCACTTTCTGATCTCAGATAAAACTTTATCCAGTTCTAAATATATTTTTATTATAAATTAAGTCCTAATATAGAAAACAAAAAAGTAATTTTATATTAGTTAACATAAGAGAACTTACTAGAGTGCTTAGTATAATAGAAGAAAAATAGATATAAATAAGTTTACTATTTTCAAGTCTAACAACTTTTGTATCTATAATTACTTGTATACAGATCAGTCCTTTATATTTTATCTCATAGTAATTTATTATCTAGACTTCAGATTAGCCTATATCTTAGAAACTATTTCTACAAGCTTCTTCTTGGTTATTCTCTATACTACTATTTCTCTAGCTATAGTTCTAATTATAAAGCTTAGTATTTAAGACTAAGTAAATACTCTATAGTTTTCCTAATCTGATAATTAACTAAGACAATATAACATATAAGTTGAGGCTAAGGTTGTTATCTGAAGTTTAGTCACAAATATGCAAATATATTAGAGTTAAAGATAATAAACTCTATTTATTTTCATGTTACAACTGAAGACTCAAAGTATTAAGTTAATAAAGATATCTTATATCAGTATTAATACATAAAAATTCAATAGAACTCCAAGTACAAAGTATTTACCTTATATATACTAGCTAGGTAGTCTGTATAAGATCTTATCTAATCTATTTTAAAGACTATATATAATTTATAAGGTTAATATATAGTAAACATATTGTATAATATTATTATTCCAAAATCTTTTATATTCTTCTATATGATATGTGATCATGTGACTTGTAACAATTATATATAATATCATACTAACTTCTAAATCTAAGTTTAAAAATAAGAAAATAAATTGACAAGAAAATGAAAATGAAAATGAAAATAAATAAAGTTTACTGTCTTCAACTCTAACTTTTCTTTTCTTTTCTCATTCTTATTTTATTTTCCGTTTATTTTCTTATTTTTAGAATGGGAGTTAGTAGTTAGTATAATATTACATGTGACACTATGTCACATATCCATCACATATCACACAGAAGAATGAAGAAGGTTCTAGAATAATAATGTTATATAGTATCATATGTTAATCTTATAGATAATATATACTCTTTAGAGTAGGCTAATTTTAGTATAGCAGTCTGTACAGACTATTAGCCTAGTATATATAAGATGGATACTTTGTACTTGGAATTCTATTAAGTTTTCTTGTATTAACCCAATATAAGGTAATTATGCTTGATTAGAAGTCATAGATATCTAAAAATTCCAATTGATATTTGTTGTGGCAACTACTAGACCAGTGTTCAATAGCAGCACTAACAAGTAAATCTCAAAGCAGATATTTAGTAGGGAATATGAGTTGTGTAATTCACAAGAGAACTTGACAGGGAACCACAATAGTATTCTACCAACTATTTATATGACTATCCATAGTCCGTGCTATGACTATACATCTGCTGTGCATTCTATCCTAATATCCATGCTCTGTCCTCATATCCATTACTAATCTACCTCATGTCTTATTACTCATCCTCCTTATATTTATCTGAAGACCAGCATACTGTATATATGTGCCCTAACATTATACCCTAAACCCTACTCTTTATCTCTATTGTCCATGTACGCACCATATGTACACTACAAAGAAACTATACTGTTAACATGTTCCTTGACATCACTCTATTTCTAGACTCTTTCTGATCCTTCTAGACTGCTCTAGACCACTCTAGGTCTTATGACATAATGTTATGTGACTTTCCAGTCACATGCCTCCTCTCTCTTGTTGTAGACTAATAATATAACTATCTATAAATATCTTACTAAAATCTATCTACACTTTCTTATCTTATAACAATATTGGGTTAAATATTCTATCAATTGTCACAGTCTAAACTATGAGTCATGTATATCTCTAATATGGGTATTTCACTCTCTGCAGTCAAGTTTACACTATTATTCAAGCCAAAACTCACTAGTATCTTGTTTTTTACAGTAGACTTACTAGTATCAAACTTTATGGATATTTAAACTTATTTGTATCATCTTTTATAGTAGAGTTATCTCTCTTCAAACCCTATAGATACTCAGTCTTTCATCATGGAGTTGACTTCTGTCCAAACTGAACTCCTATCAGTATTTTTGTTAGAGTTAAAGATAATAAACTTTGTTTTTTCTTTATTTCTTCTTATTTTCTTTCTTTTTTCAATTTATTTTCTTATTTTAGACTTAGGGTTAGGATATGGTGTGATATGACACATCAGTCACACAGGTCACAGTCACAGTTACACAATCATATATTATACAGAAGAGCATAAAAAATTCTAGAACAATAATGTTATATAGTATGTTTATTATATACTTATAGATAACATATGGCCTTTAGAGTAGATTAGATAAGGTTTTATGCAGACTTAATAGCTAGTATATATAAGTTAGACACTTTGTATTAGGAACTCTATTGAGTTCTCTTGTATAAATACTATATAAGGTTTCTTTCTTAACTAAACTCTAAGTCTTAAATCATAGCAGTTTTACATACTAGTAGTTACTCTATAATAACTAGCCTGATAATTGATTAAATTTGACATCAAACTCCAAGGTTAATAACAATATACTTACTTTTCTTCTTATAACTAAGCTACTTATAAAGTAGATATAGATTTACAATATAGCTAATATTATAGTCTAAGTCTAAGTAAGTAAACAAAAGACAACTCTTGTATTAAGTAATATAAGAGAACTTAATGGAGTTCTTAGTACAAACTAGTTTACCTTATATATTACAGACTGTAGTCTGTGTACATTCTACAACTAATCTACTCTAAAGTTTATATATTATCTATAAGGCCAATATGTTATAGCTATATTATATAACATTATCTTATTCAGAACCTTCTATAACTTATTCCTATGTTATGTGATCATGTGACCAACTGTGACACATATCACACTCCTTTGCTTAAGTCCAAATAAAGAAAATCAAAACTAAAAGTAAAGAAAAAAAGAAGAAATAAATAAATAATAACTGATCTAATATGAGAAGTATAAGGTACAGTTGGAAGGGGGTAAGATGGCATAGAGGAAGAATCCCCTATTCATGTGTATTATGCCTATCTTTAACCTACTTTAGATCATGGATTTGATTTCATAGTAATCTCTTATAGTAGGTAACTATATAAAGGTTGTAGTTTAATCCTGTAGTAATTCTTTCTTCTGTAGGCATAGACTGCCACTAAGCCCCATGTGATAAAACTGATAACATTAAAAAAAAAGAAAAAAAAGACACAGTTGGAATAAAATACTATTCAACATCTATTAAATATGAGAGAAATATTTGCAGAACATTTTCTACCTGAGGCAACAATCTATGAGATTGTAAAATAGAATAAGCTTCAAGTAGTGTTGGTAATGGTTTGTTATAAGACGGAAGTATAGACAGACTTTAGGTAGGGTTAGGGTTAGGATAGAGAACAGATATAGACATTAGTATTATTATTAGTCTACAACGGAGGAAGGGCACATGACCTGGAAGTCATGTGATATGATGTCATAGGCCTAGAAGGGTCTATGCAGCTAGAAGAGCCTAGACGATGATGTCAGGGAGCATGTACACCACATTGCTACCATATGTAGGACACATAGACATCAGGGCTGGATACACAGTCTAGCACAGTCACTGCAGAGTAGACATGAGGTAGACACATTGTTGTAGCATGGACCACTTGTAACTTATATAAATAGGGTAGCAATGCAGTGAGGGCTCCTTGTCAAGTTCTCTTGTAATCCCCACTACTAGATAGCCAACTGAGAGCTTTGCTGAAGTAAGCATACTACAAGTGCCATTCTGGCGAGTGGTTGCTACAACATGGTTAATATTAGGATGACTAGTACAAAAGCATGCTCCAAAATTTCAGAGAAAACCTTTCTAGAAATAAGTACTATTCTACTGGTTCATTCCAATTAAGTGGAACAGTTCCAGCTACTGATCTAACCATGGAATGATTGTACCAACATGGTCAGAAATAGATTTTTCAAGGGGCATGGATCAGATAGAGCTGAGAGGGAATGTGGATGAGGCTGGATTGGTATGTGACACATAACTTCTCAACTAGTCTCTTTTCTTCTGTATTTCTCACATCAACTACGGCTGATTCCTACTGAAATGAGCCACACAGTTTTGTAGCTTGTAGCTAATCCATCCATTTACTATTATTCAACATACTATAAATGATTGATTAATACTTCAGAATTATAATAGCAGTAATGATAATAATTGTCTCTTAGAACTTTCCCACCAGGTGGTAAGAAGGAATATTTGAGGGAAGCATGAGATGAGAGAGGGACCATAGGAGTGATTGGGAGATGCTTGAGTTCAGCCTGTTTCTGTGCCCCTTCTCATCCTTGCTCTACATAGTATCATCTGTCCCGTCATCTGTCCTGTTTTAGCTGCTCATTTTCTAGCTCCTTATCAAAAGGATCCACCTCACCACCTCTCTATCTCATATTCTTTTACTAAATGATGATTTAGGCAAGACCTCACTTGTAAGCTGTTGCCCCAAAATTCAGTTACGCTTTAAGACTATACCGACGGCCCCGCATAGAAACCTCATATTAGCTGACTAGTTCATCTATGAACGAGAGTATCAGGAAGACATCCTAAAAGTAAAGTGAGAGCCCGGAGACACCCTCTTTGGAATACTCATAAGAATCGAACAATATAAACATGTATAAAATATCTCGGCGGTATTACAACAAAGAAAACACGCGTATCGAATACAAGCGAAGTGAAGTATGAAGATATGAAATTGATTCGTTGTACGTTAGCAGTTACAATTGTTCGTTTTATAGGCTATACTGAGGCTTACGTACAGGCGGCTCGAGAGTTTTCTCAATCCATGTATCACCTTCGAAGCGACGTCGCCAAACCGCAACCGAAGTCAACTGAACGGTGCGCAGTTTCGGACAATATCTGTTCCACCCAACAAGATAATCCTTAAGGTCTGCAGGATCGAAAAGAGTTGATGACGCGTCTGAGGGCATTTGAGGTTCATCTTCTGCAGGTTGTTGATTGAAGGCGTGTAACAAGAAATAGCCATTGCAGTCCATAGGAGGCTGCAGAGGAATGCAGTTTATATCCAAAGAAAGTCTGAGTGATCGTAATTGTTTGAGATCCGGCAAGATATCAGAACCAAGCACGACCATGATATTCTGTTAGAAAGTACAGTCAAGACGTAGATTGGAGATGATTGAAAACCCATACCTTTGGAAGGGCACCTTTACCGAAGCGAATGGCAACAGATTCAACATCAGGGAAGAGTTGGTGAATGGCAAAAAGGACTTCATTGTCATATCTTCTGAGTTGTAAATCGAGAGTACGAATATTTTGTGACAGCCGCTCAAGCCCAGCGAGCAAATGGTTTATTTCGAGAGATTCGGTGACGGTTACGTGTTCGACCTCACTGGAAGATCCGGCGAACATTCCAACGACAGGCAGAGGACCCCGAAAGGATCTGAGCCCACGCATCGGTACATTGGTGGATAAGATCTGGTTGTCTGGAACGTTATGTTTATTGACGCGTAGTGAAACCTTGGGATCTGCAATGCAATTGTTGACAAATTTGACGGCCGAGTCGGTCAGATCGCGGGTTAGAAGCGCGACGTGAAGTTCGAGCTGGGTGAGATTTGGTAGCTTCCATCGCCGCGTCCCAAAAAGAAGTGAAGAAGAGGAACACCAAGTGACGGTCAAAGAGCGAAGTGAAGGACCTGCGAGACGATGCAGGATACGATTGGCTATGCCTGGAGAGGGCTGCTCGCGCGAAGGAACATTATCCCTGAGAACAAGACGGGTAATACTTGATGCATTGTCGGTCTCAGGGAGCGGACTAAGGGCAAGAGGATCTTGATTGACAAACGTACAACATTTAATCTCGAGAAAACGAAGTCTTGGGAGAGACGCTACAAGCTGGCAGATGATGGGAGTAATATGAATTCGAGTGAGGATAACCTCTTCTAGCATGGTAAATTTAGACATCTGTTGCACAACTGCGTCGTAGAGACCGTTTGCAGGCGAGGACGTTGCATGTATGGACTGTGGCGCTCGTAAGAGCGGTTATCTAAGTAGTCGATTTTCATCACCCACCTGTAGCATCACCGACTGTGGAAACAAAAGTCCGTCGAATGAAACGTCAATCTTGAGGCGCCGGGGAAGAAAAAGAAGGCTACTGTGCACAGATTGCCAGTGCGCGAGGTTGCGACGCGTCGAATCCTCCCTGGTCCAGAGTACATGCTTCAGCAGGATTTTGGACCCGAGCTGGTTGAATTTGCGGCATGTCAGAACAACCTGTGCAAGATTAGCGGGCTCATCTAGGGCCTCAAAAATGGTGATCCAGATGTCGGCGGGAATCCTCTGCAGCATGTTGTGCACTTCAGGGAATATGTCCACCCATTAACCCGGTTTGCCTTACCTAACCAATCACGTGTAAGTTTGATGCTTTACTAGAATGAATTAGCCACATGATTGTGTAACTCATTTCATTGGCATGAGAATCAGCCATGGTTGGTGTGAGAAGCCCAGAACAAATTCAGAAGTTATGCTCAAAAGATGCTCTCAGTATATTAGTGATAAAATAAGATGGAGAAAATTAGGATGGTTCCTAAGTATTCCTCTTTCTTAGAACTTTATAGAACCATTAGGAAAACCTTGAGTCATTGATTAAATTACTGAGTTATTACTGACTCAACAGATAGTGATTGTTAGGGTAACTGAGCAAAGTTCATGGATTTATGCAGAGTTTATACCTTTAGGAAAACCTAAGTTATAGCAGCTAATAATCAAGTACATTCTACCTTCAGAAAAACCTAAGAGAACAGGATGTCATATACCAATCTGAACATATCTAATCTATCTTCTGATCTGCAATACTCTTCTGGTATGGATCAATCTAGTTCCATCCCACTTCATAACTGATCACATGACTTCTTCATGATCTCTGTGGAACTCTAAACTCTATTCTGAGGACTTGATTGTATCCAGAGTAATTATCTATCTCCTCTGATTCTCAGATATAGTCTTATTTACTGAGTTCTAGTATTTAAGACACATAAATACTCTATAGTTCCTTATCTTGAAAATTAACTAGAGTTGTGCACTGATCTGTGTGCTCATGCTCAGATACTTGACTTCTCTCATGTTCCACTACTTTTTAGTACTTCCTTCCCATATATAACTATTACAATCTACAGAGGTGTAGCATATCTGCTGAAGTCAAGATTATTCCTGATTTATATCTGTACACCTTATATAAAGTTCCCATGCTTCATTCAATATCTTCTATAATTTTCCCACAGATAAGTTTTCCCTTCTAAGTATGTTCCATATTCTAATACAGGATAAGGTTCTCTAAAGGTAGCTAATATCCTAAATACTCTACTGTCCATTGCAATCTAGCAGAATAATACTGAGCTAACATTAGAATAATAGCATGCAAATGGTATCAGGTATAGTTTATACTAAGAGGCAAAAGCCCATGAGGTCAGCTTGGAAATGCACAGTGTGTGGAAACTTCATATAAGAAGCTTGGTAATGCAGACTTGTCAGAATAACCTTGGCTTTAGCTTATATGCTGTACTATCTGTCTACTGTATGGTTGTAATTTCAGATAATTAGTTCAAGTCTAAAAGCAAAGTGAGTATTAATAGTAGTGTGTTACTATTAGACACTAGAAATTGAGTTCAATAGAGATTATTATTATCATTGTTGATTATTAGACTGGCAAATTACAGTATAACTACTAGTTTTATATACAAGTCAAATAGTTAGGAGATTCTCCGAGGTTTCAGTATATAGCTCTAAATAGAAGTTTCAGTATTTTGACACTGAAAGGGGCTAGATAGAGAAACTCCACCATGGAAAACCAAGTTCAATAAAAATATTCCTGTCATAGAAGACTAAATACTCAAAGAGTCAGAAAATTGTTGTATTACTACTATGGAAATGTATTGCAGAAAAGATAGCTATCATAGAAGATAGGCTTATACTAGGGTTATTAGGAAGACATTACCACTATAGGAAGATGTCTTTAGAACAGTTTGTCAGAATCAAAGATAGTGGACTTGTTCTTTTCCAGTTCTAGTTTCTTACTTAAAAGTGTTTTACTTGGATTTTTCTATCTCTTTTCTCTTTTTCTCTTTATCTTTTATTTTAAATATAGAAGGAACAAGAGAATGTGATCAG
>Ga0157368_1000609_pt1 | contig 16420 bp, 18 predicted proteins | sample AttbisABBM3_FD_113146 | JGI IMG/M metagenome (GOLD analysis project Ga0157368, IMG submission 113146) | Fungus gardens microbial communities from leaf cutter ant in Botucatu, State of São Paulo, Brazil - Atta bisphaerica ABBM3 | ecosystem: Host-associated > Fungi > Mycelium > Unclassified ...
ACATGTGTGTTATGTGATGCAGAAGTTATTAATTTCATCTTACGAGAAAGAAACTTAGTCATGCGAGAGACAGAATAAATCAATAAATAAAAGATGTACTACACTGATCCGACATTTTCACACAATTAATCGACTTGTTGTATTCAAAACGATGTTTGTTCACTATAGAAATTATCGAAAATATGATGTAGCTATTTAGCACTAAATACTTATAAAGTATTAATACTCGTGCAATGACGAATTCAGAGTGATAATAAAGCTGGGAATATTCAAGAATGACAGTCTCCTTCGCCACACGACACGGATACTAGAATGGAACCGCACCAGCAAGAGTAGTATAATCGGAAATTTGTTGAAAGTTTGTAACCCCATAAGAGTAATTATCATTTGACAATTGTGCAGGAAAGAAATATGGGGACTCCATTGACATGTACCAGGGCTGAATCGAGCCGCCGTTAGCGTAAGGTTGGTGTTGTATGGTAAGGTAATCATAGAGAAGATCCGTAGTGGGTTGCATCTGACTGGGAGTTGGCTCAACACCTTCGACAATCCCCATTGGTACCGATAAATCGTTCATTGCCGAGAGTATACCAAAGGCATTGGTACTAGCGTTGCTTGATGCGGAAACGACAGATGATTCCTAGTTCAAGAGAAGAAAATAAGCAGTGTTCCTTCAATCGGTCGTTTGAACGAATCATACCTGAGCAGCTAGATCAGTGGTGCTATACCCAGCATCTGGAGCATGGCCAGCAAGATTCGAATCCGGGGACCATCCGAGAAGGATTGGAGAAGAAGAAACGGTATGCTCAGGTGCGGGTGCGATGTCATCACTAATCGCTGGATAGAGACGCTTGCTACCTTTGTTGTTTCTTTTCTTCCTCTTCGAAGTACGTGTTCTTGGACAGAAACGGTATCCAGGGTACTTGGTCGCATGATCATCGCGCTCTTTCTTTGCAAGAGCCTCGTATGGCTCCTTTTCCTCGGGACTCATTTGACGCCAAGCGATAGATGCGCGCATAGAGAGCGACGGCTCTTTAGAAATGCCCGAGAGGGGGATGGTGCGGAGGGGGCGAGGGGTCTTGGGATCCTGCATTCGTTTCTGGTATAAATATAGCTGTACCCACTCGCAGCGAAATATGATAAATGCGTTTCTGGGGCGGGGCACCGAGTCTGATCCCTGGGGGGGGCCTGTTCTTCCACAAGTAGTTTCTGAAGGAGAGGAAGATGTAGAGAGCGACGAGAATGAGTGGTCAAGTTCTGAGTGGAAATCCGGACAGTCGACATGTACCCAATCCGTGCCGTGAGGTGGTGTCCATCCGAGAAGTCCTTGAAATTGCGACATGTTGCTACAGAGGGCGCAAAGTCATGTTTCCTCGAGTGAAAACCACGTCCCTTTTATCGATTTCTTGCAGAGCTATACTGTGGTTGTGGTGTTCTTGTTCGGTATACAAAAAGTACATATGATCCTTCAATTAAACAAATCGGAGATTTATCCGCAGCCAAGATCGATCAAGATCCCTATTTCAGAGCTAGCCTAACTCTTCACAATTAGTTTTTGCATGTGACCAAAAATTTAAAAAATAATAATTAAGGGATAAATTACCAGCTGTCTCATCAGAGACTATCCATACAATTTTCAGAAAATAGTGTCCCTGCCAGAATTCTCGAAAATAGGCCACCCATTGACTGAGCATTGTGCACATCCCAAAGTCAGATGCAAATGGGAAACCAGGGTTGAGCGCACTCGTTGACTCAGTTGTTTTTCGGTCCCAAGCTAGAGCCTGAATCCAACAATGGTGTCCAGCGAACGATATTGGGACAATTACTGGCAGATTTCAATGACAAGAGGTTGAGAACCGTGGTTTCTGCAATATTTGCAAGTGCCTCTTGTGTAAGGAAGGCCTGATGACCTCTAATAGATAATGTCAGCTCAACAAGGCATTGTTTCAGCGAATGGAACCACAAACGTCACAAAAACATTGTAAAAGGACAGCAGGCGGGCAAAAACATCATCATGAATGACTTTCGCACTTGAGTCTGCGAAGAAATAGGTTGATTCTCGCTCATAGACATCCATACCTACAGCAGAAACATGACCAGATTTCAATGCACTACAAACCTTCTATTAACAATCATACCCTTGCAACCGTGTATAAAAGGGCACAATAGCACACACCGTATCAATGCATATGTGTCAATTAAGCCTCCCCTTGAAGTATTTATCAAAATAACTCCTTCTTTCATTTTGCCGAGCGTATTGTGGTTGATGACATACTTCGTCTCTTCTGTCAGTGGGCAGTGCAAGCTGATGATATCTGATCTCTCCAACAGCTCATCCAAATCTTTCATATAATCAATTCCATATTCCGCCGCAAGAGGGGACGGGAAAGGATCATATGCGATGACATTACAGCAAAATCCCTTCGACAGGATCCTTCCTGTTAATAACCCGATTTTCCCGGTACCAATCAGTCCAACGGTCCTTGCTTGAAGATTAAAGCCCAAAAGACCATCGAGGAGAAAGTTTCCTTCTCGGACCCGGTTATATGCTTTGTGATACTTGCGTACGACGGTCATGATCATCCCCACAGTAAATTCAGCCACAGCTTCTGGGGAATATGCGGGCACACGAGCGACCTGAATATTGTACTTAGCAGCGGCTAATAGATCGATGTTGTTATGGCCTGCACATCGCAGGGCAACGAATTTCTGAGCAAGTCAACGTCATCGCTGTCCTAATATACGTTCAGGTAGGCTGTCGTACCACTCCCAGGTCACTCAAATGCTTCATCACCTCTGCATTGCAAACATCATTGACAAAGAGGCAAACTGCGTCATGTCCGTCGGCCAATTGAACCGTCAACTCATCAAGTAGTGCTTCTATAAATGTGAACTGTATATTTGATCCCTCGGCCGCTTTTGAAAGTGATTCGATGTCGTACTACGATTTCGAGATAAGCCACATGGGCTTTGAGATTACAACCTCGGATATTTTTCACCTTGTGAGTACCATAAACTGCGGCCTTCATTGCTACTTGTAACTGTAATCGCAGATCAGGGATAGAAGAAATTGAATGGATGAACGTTGTGCGAAAGATATCAGTGACAGAAGACTGATCGGGAATCGTACCAGCAACAAACAACATACTTTTGAAATTACTTTTGAATCGTGCAGAGGGTAAACAAATGCTTCCGACAGCTAATCTACAGTATTGCCAGATGCCTTGGCGACTTCGTTGTTGGCCCTACTACTGTTAGCCCTAGTACTGTGGACCAACTAACACTATCACATAATATCCGACGAAGTACCAGACAGCAACCTGTGAATTCGTATACAGACGGTGAGTGGGTTAAACCTGTCACAGTGAATTCTGGTACTCGAAAGAAAGGCATTTCTTCTTCTGCAAACTCTCGGACATCTTATTATAGATTTGGTACAACTCAGATGATCCAACCTTCCAGAGTAGGCCAAAGTTCAATGATAAGCTTAAAGTTGGGGACTTGCTGCGAATAATACAATGAAAGGTGGCAGATCCATGTCCCCCAGACGTAATCCAAGATTGTCACTTATGTAACTCTTTGATGAATCGAAAAATCTACATTTTATTTTTATTTCCGTAAAAAAATGTCTTGGGATCTATATTATGTATGATATGCACCAGTCCCACATTAACACCGAACCTATGTCAAAATAAGTATCTGTCTTACAATAAAATGTTTGACTTCAAAGCGGGGATGAATTTTTTCCTCGTTAGATTGGTTTTAACGCTGGTTTAACATTAATAGACTGGGCGATTCATGATTCATATTAATTAAACTATCTAGGGGGAGTTAAACAAAAGACTTCCCCATCCCGAGATTTGTCTGGATCCCGATTTCGACGGCCTGCCGAATAGCTGACGCAAGGCTTATTGTGTTGGAGTGGTATCCGTTAATAGCTACTGATGGTGCATCAACATGGTTCAGCGAGAATGTCTAGTGCGACAGACCAAGATACGAGGCCATAGGTCCTGCCAGTGGCATCCAAATGCCTGTTGGACAACAGTTAAACATGAGATCTGGACTAGCGCAGGTTCCGAGGTAAAGATAGGAAGTGACGTAATGCACCATGCGCATGTCATCTGATTATAATTCATGAGTCAATGAGAGTCATGAGCGACGAACACACTCTGCTCCAGGTTTCAGGTATACAGCCGAAGGAATGGATCACTTAAACTCGATGACGCATACCGCGTGCTTGGGTGGTCAATAACATGCTCCGGGAGTATCGGTCGTTAGCCGTTATCAACTACCGGATCAAACGAAGTTTGATCCATCGTTTTCTGTTCTAATTACTACCTGATTCACCACCTGCACTCTAAACATCGATCCACGTACTTCCTGCAGTACTCCTTGTGCTGCTCCCCCGCTCTACTCTGGCTCCCCGTTCCCTCGTGAGCTTGCAGTACCCACCTCTTCCTGCGCCATAAACTCCCGCTTATCGCGTCTTAACACAACATACCCAGGAATCCTTGCACCGCAGACCATCCTCACTTTATCGGGATCAGCTTCGAGTCCTCCAAATGTCGTCATCTGTCCTAAGAAATCCGCTCTCTTCAACCCCACACCCATCTTCCCACCGGGCACATCCGGTCTTCTCGACCGATTATAATTATAAGCCCTCGACACCGTGCCCCGAAGGTTTTCTGGTAACACTTGATAATCGACTTTGAACGCATACTTTCCCATGTCTTGCGCAATGGCTTCAATGACTTCCCCACACGAAACACCGACTTCAGGATTTTGTGCCTTGACTTTGATGAGCCAAGGGTAATGTTCACTCACGATGTTGAGGACATCCATGCGGGGGAACGTTGCAGGTTCGTCTCGCCCACTTGACCATGAGACTTGGATAGGATCGCAAGAGCGATGGACAAGACTCGATTCCCTGAGCATATTCCACTGTAGGTAAATTTTATCCGATTCTGGTCCGGAATCTGGGACAGGAGTGATAAGTGGGTTTAGCTCCAGTGTCTCACAAACGACTTGTAATTGTAAAGCAGTCAATACCGGCCCATCTGCGCAGACAGATCCATCAGTTATTACCAAGATAGCATGAGCAGTCAATCAACTCACAGTGCGGTCCAGCTGTAAACCTCGGCATCCGATCACCCGTTTCCTTGTTAGATCTTCTAGGTGGTTCCTGCTGAGCCGGAGGTTGGACGCCAGGCCTGAACCAACCACCAAATCCTCCTCCCCACGCAGGAAAATTCGCCGGGTACCCATCAGGTGACATGAATGGTCCCCAGCTGGTTGGATAGTGAACACCGTCTCCACTGGGCCATCCTCTGGGTGCTCCCCAAGGCGAAGAGGGAAATGCGCCTGGAGGTGGACCATGATGCAACGGTATAGCCCCTCCAGCGTGCCATGGTGTCCCATGCGGAGGAATTACTGGTGCATTGACTGGAGGAGCCGTACCTCCAGTGCCCACTAGCGGGGTTTGGAGAAAATCCGGGTATCCACGATAATCTGCAGATAGTCCGTTGGGTGCAGCTGGGGGCAATGGTGAATAGTTAAAAGTGGTTGACGGTAGGCCTTGGGAATACGGTGAAACCGCGATAAAGGGAGCGGAAATGTAAGGTGTACCGTAAAGTGGTACTTGTGCTTGTTGAGGCCGTGCTTCCCAACCGGCTGACGGGGCTCCCGAAACAGGTCCAGGGGGATACCGAGAAGATTGAATAGCTGGAGGACTTGGTGGTATGACTGGTGGAAAAACGGCTGGTTCAGGAGTGTCAAGCGGAGGAATGAAGGGTGTGCTGTGTCCGGACATTCTGAAATAAGATGACCTGGTATCTAGTAGATATTGTAGATTAGGATCGTCTGTCGATGTCGGTGCAGCTTCGAGTTGGCTGGAGGAATCGGCGTGAGTGGTGACGGAGACGGTACTTCTTATGTAGGTATCACAGAGACTGAGAACGAGAGGACAAAAGCACAGTCTTGCTAGCTTAGTGCTTCACCTGCCAATAGAGGCAAGCCAGCTGCGATGGAGTAGAATGCTAATTTAGATAAGATGGGAAACCTATGCGAAAGAAGCTTTTGGAACTGCAATGTGTTGATGAAAGCGCACAAACTCGGGAAAAAGACGGCAATATGAGGATATGATACAATAAGCTAGGGTTGAAGAAATGCAGCAGGATCTGAGGGCTTGAGGCGGTCCAGGGAGACAATCACCAAGATTAATGGATAGAGATGAGGAGAATGGTACTCTCAATTTTGAGACGTCTAGATTCGTGTCAATTTGTCTGATACAATGTGCCCAAGAGACAGAGATTGCGGCGTACAGGGATGAGACAAATTCCTCCGATTGAGCTTCATGTTCGTGGTATTACAAGGCAAAGTATGAATGATGCTTGCATTTCTGAGGGTGTCAACTCACTACAGTTCACTACAGCCTTTAACCACCGTAGTTGGTGACGGCCGTGAGTAGGGAATAAGGTCCTTAGTTATGCTGGCGGGGAAGAGGGCAACTGTCAGACATTGTGTTATCCTATATTTTGTATGTTGAATCACCGGCTCACTCTAAGGTTTACGGCTACGATGAGCGAACTTCACAGAGGACACTGTGAGAGCTGTATCAGTCGACACTGCACGTGGTGAGCTATATTAATATATGTAAATAAGCGGTGGTTATAGTGGTATACTACTACCTGTCCGGGTTGCTGCGATGGGCTTCTTTGGGTGTTCCAAGTTGGGTGTGGATGTAGTGGGTGGAATAGACAAGTTGTTCCGTAGGGTTATGTGTAAGTGTTGGTGTATGCAGTGAAAAATATAAAGTTGCAATGGGGGGTATAGGATAAGAACAGAGGACTGCAGTTGCACAGGACGTCACGTCGCATGGTGGTTGGTAGGTTGTGGCCCAGTCTCTATGATGTCTGAAACCGCTCTTAGTGAATACACGAGATTGTATTAGAATTTTCAAGGCAGGTTACTACGGCCTTTATAGTTCCAGCTGCTGAGATATCTCATGTAGATAGGCTCGCAGCGCCTGAGATATCAGCGCCTCATAGGTAAGGCAAAACTGGATGATGTGTTCTCAGGTACACATGGTCTGTTTCTACATTACAGGAGTGGAGAGGTCAGGGAAGTGTGGTGGGGGTTTGAGTGATGTTAGGCGACTAGCCACTAACTAGCTTCCCTGCTGTGGAGAGTTGTACAACTACAACTCCAGCTATCTTGAGGATCTTACGTGCTTGGCGTAGGTTATATGTGTAACTGTTGGTTCACCTGTTGTTGGCAGTGTGATGGCTTCTTTTGCTAGTTGATCTGCTTGTTCATTTCTTGTAATATATGCATGGCCAGGGCACCAGGGTATTAATAAGGTATTGGTTGGAGAGGTTTAGAGCCATCGAATCATGCACTAGCAGTTGGCCTTGTCACGGTTTTGGGTCGAGGGCTCCTATAGCTGACATGTTGTATTGTACATCTGGGAGCGTCATACGTGCAGTGGTACTGCAGTCCCTATGGGAACGGAAAACGATTACAAAAAAAAAACCAAACTCTCAGTAATTTGTGAGACTCATAACGAAAATATTCGGTGCTTGAAACCCAAGTCTGGTCTGCACATAACGATCATCCTTTTTAATCCCTTCTAAGAATATCCTATCCTTCAACCAATCTACAAAAAGAATCGTCAAACCTTATTGTGACCAACTCTGACGTATAGATATGTACTCACCAACTCGACGACATCTGACAGTCCCAGCAATAGGACCGTATGAGTATGCTGGTATCTGATGTGCATGTGCAGCCCTCTTGACCTGCTCCTGTCCTCTCGTAGACAGCGAAGCCATCTCCACATCCATCACATAGTTACTTGCATATCTGGCATTCAGAAAGACGAAGCCACAATGTTTTTCAGCATCACGTCAAAAAGATAATGACGTACTCCTGCGAGACGGCCGAACAAACATCCATCAATGTAACCCCCTTCTCATTTTTCACAGTCGTACACCACGGACTAAACTCAGATATTATGTACAACTGGTCTACCCTGGGTAGCACAGCTGGTTCCTCTTTTTCCCTAAAGTCGTTGCCAGTGTCATCTTGCCCTTCAAAAAAAAAGCCTCAGACGTCAGTTTCTTTCCTCTCAGTCTGATCCCTCGAATCGCAGAATATGCAGAGGCGGTAAAAGATGCAGGAATTCTTTTTTTTGGGGGGGTCGATGTGAGGGTTTGATGATGCATACCTGTAGATATATTGAACAAAAGATGGAACTTCGCATATTTTTGTTGAAGAATCGGATGAATCTCGAGCTCGGGCTTGAGGAGATACAGATCAGTCTGCGTGAGTACCGGTCCATCTGAAGGAGACATCAAGCAATAAAGAAGAGGGAAAGAGCGGATCACTCACAGGAAGCACCAGATGCCCATTTGTTCACTGATGTAGGCGCTGTCATTATGATTTATGGTTTATAGTGCAAAGTATTTTGTGTGCGCAATCGATGTCGGTGTTGAGGATATCCAACTTGAGAAGCCGCGGTTGTGTAATGCCGAATCGAAATACCCGATATAAGGAAGGCGATTTGACGGGAATTCGACGGACAGAATCCGGTGCACAAAATCCAAGCACTATAACATAGCAGTATTGAGTCTGTCAGCAGTATTTGACTGCCTCGAGGTCAACATACGGTGCGTGCGCTGCCTGAATCAGACAGAAATGAAGGTGTTGCAGCAAAGTAATCCTCGTGCCCTATCGAAAGCGCTCAAGCTATTGCCGAAAGTATGCTGTTAATCAGCTGCATCATCAGTTATATTTAGTTAGTGGACACCTACAGAATGTCTGTTTAGGACTTCGCGTTCGCCACAGGTAATAGACTTCGGATGATGATTCCTTCCGTGATCGTAAGAATGACTACCATGTGCAAGTACCAGTAGAGGACAAAAAAAAGGACAACGATAGAAAAGCGTGATACCATACACTACGGGTAAAGGCGAAATGAAGACTCATGGAAGCACTGAGAAATACACTTGAAATTGAACTTTCACTTGACAGAATCAGTTCTGCAAAAGAAACCCAGAAGAAGAAAAAGCACAGACAGAATACCACACCACCCAGCTCAAGGCACCAAAACCCCTTCAAACAGTGACAACAACAACAGTCGTATCATCAATCCACGCCTCATCCATATCCAATGTTAGGACCTTACTCACGCTAAACCGATCATCACCGACACTTCTCCTCAACAATCTCAATGCCATATTCCCAGACCCTCCTACATCCTGCTTCATGCCACTCCCGCCTATTCCACCTTCGCCAACTTCACCAAAGGACCAAAGTTCCATCATCCCTCTCGCCCAACTTTCCAATATCCTGGTCGGACCTTCACTAGAACACAGGTCCGTGAATCCATCAGAAGCAAGTACAAGGAACGTTGGTCTGTGGACGACATGTCCCTCTGGTTCGATCTCCCCGGGTCGATAGGAATGTTTCGCCAGACTGTCAGTCGACGCTGGTGTGAAGGTCAGCTTCGGTGGTGGAGGTGGATCGTTTGCTGCTCTTCTGAGCTTTCGATGCGTGACTTCAGGTTTTGCAGTGACGTAGGGCGAAGTTTTATTCCGCTCAAGGAATTCCTCCCAAGGAGAGGTGTTATGGAATCCAGGGAAGAGGTTATAGAGTATTCTTCGCGTGAATGCCGGTGGTTGTTTGAACGGGATATCACCTAAACCTGTGAGCAGAACAAGAGTCAACTTTCCGAGCACGTGCGCACCGAATCAATGGAATGAATCTAGATTGAAGCCGAGAAGCATGATGCAATGCGGGGTTGGTGTGATGAAACGTCGAAATTAAGTCAACCATGCATCAACGTCACTCGGCCAGCAGAAAAAAAAGGACAAAGAAATAATTACTTACAGCGAGTAGGAGCAAGAGCACCGAGTACACGCTGGTTCAGGATACACCCGTCTTCGCCAGGATGCTCGGCTCGTATCCGCTCAACCTCGAAATTATTATCCCCATTATGCGCATTTGTCAAGAAATCAATCTGCCAGTCTTTAATACCCTCGTTGTCCGGACTTATCAACACTGTACACGGGCATCGCAGAATGCCGAAGTCAGCAGGGCAAGTCAACGTAATCGTCTCAGTGAGCAACCTACCCGCCTGACAGTCCCCCAGATTAGCGACCCAAAGGTTGACATGGTCTGGGTCGACGAGAGCAACGAGAGCTGTTGTGCCATACATGCACAGCCTCACCTTTCGCCAGTTTGCACCTCCGAGATGTTGATCATTGATGGTTTGTTTGATTTCTGTGTCCGAGTACTTTTCTAGCTCTTCTACAGACCCACCGAAAAGGTCCAGTACATCATGGGCAATGGCATCGTCGAAAGCGAGGATTGAGCGAGAAAACAGGTCACCGATGTACTCAGGTGTCAATTCCTGTTCTGGCTCCTGCTCGAGGGTAGCCTGCAGAAACTCTTGCACGATAATGGGTAAGTGGTAAGCAACATGCTCAACGGTGACATCTCCTAGGTGACCTGGACAACATAACGAAGAGTGAATTAGTCAAAAGTAGAGGATAGTATACTTTGAAGTACCATCAAACACGCCTGTCAGATTCCACTTCCGCCCCCGAATGTTGATTTCCGTAACGACGTATCTATCCTGTGTTCGAGTGTTGGAAGATGGCTGGAAGTTGATTGAATCCGCACGATAGCCTTTCTCTTGATTAAATATAAGAGACTGTGGTTTTGCAAGCTCTTTGAGCTCGCGCCAAACGTCTTTCTCCGACAAAACCTGATATCGACGCGGCCACGGACCATCCTCAGGTCCACACCTAGATCCTGGGATGTCTTCAGAATATGCCCAATTCGCCATAGCAGGGGCAACAGCACGTCCAATGATCATTGTTCGCGACAGACAACGAGAAGAAAAAAACAGGGGAGATACAGGGACAGGAAGCAGGCGAGCATTTCAAGGAACGCCATATACATATATAAATTAATTATTTTTACACACGTGATAGTGCCGACGAGATGAGTACGAAGCTTTCTAATGGATAGGTCAAGTGAGGTATACATAATACTACAAGCAGCAAATGATGTGACGGGCGTGCAATGAATAGCGAAGCGAGTGCAAAGTAAATGACTGAAAGTGAATAGGTGACATGATCTATCTTACGACCTGAATGGATTTCGTGACTGATCACTACTTCCTGTCGCCACAGGCTGGACCTGATAGCCAAGAGGCTCCGTCGCAATAAACGAAAAAACCCCAGGGTGATCACGAGCCTGCTCAGCCCTGAAAGATCTAGCATATCTCTCTGCATCAGTCTCCATGTCACCGGGCTTCCTACTCTTCAAAATAGTGGCAGACTCGATTGAGCGTAAACTTCTAACCGACATAGAGTGTTTCCTAAAAGGCACCCGAGGTTCTGGTATCTTCTTCTGCTCACCTGTGATCTCCGAAAATAAAGATCGATTCCCGGGAGTCGTCCTCGACCTATGTTCCCATTTCGGGCGCTTATCGGAATGCGCATCTATCGATCCATCCACTGCCGAATCTGAAAGTTCTGCATTCACAGCATCACGATATCTCGGAATCCAATCTTCCTTCTCCGGATAGATATCGTAGGATTTTCGAGGCTTTCTTGCGAAAATTCTTCTCCACCATGATCCACCTTTCCCACCAAGAACACCTCTCTCTGTAGCCCAAGCTCTTATTTTTTCCGCCCTCTTTTTTCTCGCATGCCTGTGCCACAGAATGATCATAACAAGTCCTATGAATATACCGCCCAATGCCATCAACAAGATCTGCCACCACTTGAGCTTGTTCCCAGTCTTGACTTCGGTCGGGCTAGTTATACCCGTGATACTGGGTTCGGGGATGTCTGCGCCAGTAGTCGAATTAGGTATAATCACCAAGTCATTTAGACAGACCCCGAGACCCTTCAGTGTCTGACATCCTCCATTGCTTCTGACGCATCTACCCAGACGCAAAACCTCTCCATCCGTGCAGCTCAAGCACTGGTCGGCTCCTGGGGCGGAACATGTAGTACAGCTATCATCACAGCTCTTGCAGGAATTTGAGTCTTTATCGGAGAATTCACCCTTAGTGCACGTAGGAAGACATCTCCCATCTTGAAGCACAGGCCGACTGGGAGGACATGATATGCACTGATTGAATTGAGCACCCGAGCATGAGGCACAATCTGGATGACACGTCATACAGGCAGATAGGCTAGATGTGGTGAAGGTGTTCGAAGGGCAGGAGGAGATACATTTGCCATCGAATGCAAGTTGGCCGGATCCACTACAGGTGAGACAGAAATCAGCTGCATCAACGCAGGTACTACATGAAGAATTACAGGCTAATGATCATAGATCAGCATATGATGGCACGTGGAAGTCTGTCACCTACGAATGCAACTTAAGTTGTCCTGTGGCGAAATAAACGTTCCAGCAGGACAACTTTCGATACATTTACCCTGCGAGAGGACCAATCCAGGCAAACAGCCGGTGCACTGCAACTGATCAAACGTTGAAGCAACATTGAACTCTGGGATCCTGCACGAAGTACATTTCGACGGACAAGCTGAGAAAAATTAAGTAACCATCAGAACAATAACGCTAATAAGGCAGCTCACCATCACACTCGCCCTTGTTATTATTCGCAACCAAACCAGCAGTCCCTTGACATACTCCATTTTCATCGGCACTAACGCAATTGCCATCAAACATGAAGCTCCCAGACTCACAAGTAACACAATCGTTTGACGTAGCACCCGAACACGTCTTACACCCAGAACAAGGCAAACAATCAATACCATCACTGAAACCTCCTTCTGGGCAAACTTGTCCTGACGAAGTTGGGACTGGTATAAAATCGCACTTGGTTTTGTCCTCCGAATTGACTGAGAACCCCAATTTGCATTGTATGCATACTCCAGTTGAATCAGTACATTTGACACATCCGGCTTGACAGACTAAAGAAATCCCGCATCATTCAGCAAACAAGCCTCAGTAACAATAAAGAAAATACCTTGACAATCCCCACTCGAAGTCAAATAAAACCCATCCTGACACGTCGAACATTTCTTCCCATCACTTCCATCCTTCCATCCAGCATTACAAACACACTGATCACCATTTCCACATTGACCATTCACACATCCACAACTCTCTGGATCCCCAATAATGGTCTTCTTCAAACACCTCCCTGTACCTTGTATCCCATCATCGCATTGGTCACATCCACTAAGACATTGTTTGCATGTCAGTCCAAAAAATCCGGAAGCGCAGAATTCGCATGAGGTGCCGTTAAAACCAGGTGCACAGACACATGTTTTGGTCGACGGTGAACAGATCCCATTACTTGAACACGTGGGATTGCAAGTGGATGACTTGATATCATATAAACTGAGTGTCGTCGAAGAGAGAGGAAGTTGCGATGTATCGGGAACGGAGGACCAGACAACCACACGGTCATTACTCCCACTCGATCCTCCAAAAACGGCATACATATTATCTGCAAGGACAAACGATCCAGCAGTCACCTGTGATGGTTGGACTCTGTCCGTACCATTCAACACAGGTGCCTCTGAATACGAAGCCAACCCTGAATACAAGACACCACTATACAAGGTCATACCTGGGGACATGTCCAGTTCCAGGGGCAAAGAAGAAGGATTGAAAGCTTTACTGGCATTTTCGAAACCGGAGAAAGGGTTGAGGGTGGCGCCGGACGAAATTAGAAGGTCATGAAGAAGCTGAGGGTTCGAAGTCGTTGCATAAGTATCCGGAAGGAGTTGAAGAGACACAGGCGAGTTTGATGCGCTAAGCTTGGCGCCAACTGATTTCCAAGGTCAATGGTAAGGTATTTGTACTGGAGGGTTGAGAGACATACGTGTTGTGTTGGAAATACCTTGAATACATTGTCCAGCAACGCAAACGACGTTCAATGAAGATGACTGCGCAGCTGTTGTTGTTCTCGTCAGTGATGTGGCAGTGGACCAAAACGCGGATTATTCACCAATCAGATTTACGATGGGCAAAATAGCGAGGAGGGACAAGATCATGATATCGCTCAGAAATTCAGAAAAAAATGGACAAAGATATGCAAATGTCCGTCCGTCCAACGATGCAAGCAGAGTAGGGAACAGAATCGTCCACAAGCGCAAAGTCTACGTACACAGTCCACCAAATCGTCGAAGCAATTTAAAAGAGAAGGAGACCAAGCAAGAGTGAAAGTGGGGTTTATAAGTGCAAGAGCGTCAAGGGCCATCCCTGGCGGTAGCAGAGAGCCATTGTTCCCTTCTTGTTAAATGTACACATTTAGTTTGCATTGCTTCCGATCATGTGACTTCTTCTGGGATGCTTCTTTGGGAAAGGACCAGATAAAATGCCTTCATCCCTAATAAATGGTATCATAAACCACTGCCTGCGCTGTCAATGTAAGGATTGAATGTATAAAGCGTATCCTCACTGAAAATATATCACCTATGAATCGTGATGTCAATGCTTCCACGACGACTTGGATACCGCACGAAGTAAAAAGCAGGTACCGACACACGACTGGGACAATACCTGGTTACTTGTTGACGTCCGGCTTATCTCGCTTTGAGATAGCGTATGGGCAGAGAACCAAGCCTGGTGCTGGAAACTAGAGATGTTTTCATGATGATCAGGAGAGGTTGGTCATGGATATACGAATACTGGTCTGATACAGGCTATAATGCAGCTTTTGGGGTTCAGAAGTTCTTTATGAAGACAACTTCCTAAACGTTCCTCTACTGTACTAAAATCCGATTTCCATTAACCCGCTTCTCATTACACGAGGGGAGGAGAGGGGAGGGGACGGAATACACATATCCCCAGTAGCTATACCTTAAATCATTTTCTAAGCAACAGAGCCCTCCATTTTCGATCAATAATGGGAGAATACATATTGAGTGTTGAAAATATACAGTATTACAAGTCCATCTTCAAAAACCAAGTCCGGCAAAGTCCATAAATGTGGACCAAAAAATAAATAATTCTCGACATATGGTAGAGTACGACAGAGGGTGATAGTCGTGGATAGTTGATAACCTGTCAATCAAAGGAGAAAAATCAATAACAATTTCCAAGCGAATGAAGAAACAATGTAGTGGCAAGAAACGATGCTTACAGTGACTAAAAGTACACCAGTGGCATCGACAAGATAAATCTAGAAAATATCAGTGTCAGTAACACTGTTCAAGAATCAAAATCAAAAAGGGGAGATCAGTAACATAGGCAATGTACAGTTGTCCGCAATACCCCATCGGGTTTCAGAACAGGTCTGAGTAAGGTTTCATCCGAGAAACGATAGAACCGCAGGATGCATAGCATCAATCAGACTCACCGGGTGAAACCAGACAGGTCGGGAAACAGAAAAACACAAGACCACAACAGATTACGCCGAGATGGGTCTCGCAGGGGGCATAGCTGTAGGTATAGGTGCCCACCTCGCCCTTGCAGGAGCCGTAACACCATAAATCCATTCCTCCTCCCTTTCCCCCTGCACCTCAATGATATAGCCATCTTTATCAACGACTACATCGCAGTCCTCCACATATACGCCAACACCACTTTCATCCGGTTCAATAAGAACCTCTAAACTCCTTCTCCTCTCCGAGCTCCGTTGCTGGATATAGAGTCTTCTGAGGGCCTCCACGAGATCATCTGCAAGGGGTGTCGCATTGGGTGGATCTTCATGAATAGACTCCCAGCCTACTGGTGGGGATCCCGGAGGAGAGATAAGGAAATTTTTGTTGGAGATAGGGAGTTGAAGGTACGCCTCTGAGGGAATCGCTGAGACGTCTGGATCGTATGAAACAAGTGGGTTTGGGTCAGCGCGATATACGCGAAGTTTGAGTTCTTCAGATCTGGATATTAATTGATTTCATGAGTTTGCAACAAAGAAAATAGATTGTATGGATTTGACGTACCGCTCCTTGGTAGCAGAAAGAATGATAGGATCTGAACACAGTTTCGCATTTTCTGCATGTTCCTCTTGCTCGTAAACTATGATGATCCTTGAAAAACCTGGAAGAGAGACCCATTGATTAATGGGTCCAAATGACGAAAAGTGAGTTCGCAAGAGTTCGAGAATGACAGGCTCGAAGAAGGATCTTGGGAGAGGTGTGACTGCGAGAGTGTTGGTACTGATAATTTCTGGCGACTGTTCCCGAGGCGACACAACAGGACTATGAACACAATTAAGTCTAGCGAATGAAGACATTTAACAACAAGTTTGGTGTGTGGCTGAGGGATGGGTAGAGAGAATGATAGAGAAATTTGCCACGGCATGTTATTATATATCCGATGATTACGTAAGACATCGCGGAATATCACGGAATTGCACAGCACAGTTCTGCGCAGCATCGCACAGGCGGCAACTCGCAGTTCACTAACTGTGACGGTAAAT
>Ga0157368_1000610_pt1 | contig 16413 bp, 20 predicted proteins | sample AttbisABBM3_FD_113146 | JGI IMG/M metagenome (GOLD analysis project Ga0157368, IMG submission 113146) | Fungus gardens microbial communities from leaf cutter ant in Botucatu, State of São Paulo, Brazil - Atta bisphaerica ABBM3 | ecosystem: Host-associated > Fungi > Mycelium > Unclassified ...
ATAATACTAAGATATCTACCAATAGCTGTACTAGAAACACTTAAGGAATAGAAGGTGGTAATCACTTCAGTAGAACAAGAATATGAGTCCATAAAAAGTTAACACAGTTATAAAATGAAAATAAAAGTTATCTACATGTTATAGTACACTTGAATACTAACAATTTATTTTTATTTTTATTTTTGTTTATCTATTTTTCTTAACTTGATTTTTTTGTTTTTGTTTTTGTTTTGTTTTGTTTTATTTTCTTGGATAATGAAGAGACATGTAACTGTAGTCACATAATGTGATGTTTAAAGATATAAAACAAAATATAAGGAGTTAGAACAAATGATATTAGAGGCATATTCACCTTGTGGTAATAGTGTAGTAGACTCATGAATAACATGTGAACTTTAGGAAAGGCTTATTTATTATTAGTATAGACCAACTATATATGATATAAATAGTATAGAAATACATTAAGAACTTCTTGTCAAGTTCTCTCATGATCTTCACAAAATACTTTCTTATTGAGTTTACCTTAGTGACACTATTGGTCTTTGTAACTACAATACTACAGAGACAGAAAAGTACTTATAAACATTGGGAAGTCCAGAGATAATTTCAATAAAGATGAGAAACTAAGGTGTTTCAACTGCAACATATACAAGTATATAGCAAAAGACTATCAAAGGTCAAAGAAAGAAAGAAAGACAAAAAAGTGCTATAAATGTGACAAAGTAGGATATCTTACAAATAACTGCAGATCAGGACAAAAGATGAAGAATAAAAGCATATAGAAAGAATTAGACAAAGATAATATAATGACAACAGAAATGTTTTGTCAGAGGTTCAGAGTAGGCATAGTATGACAAACCTCTATACATAGTAATTTCCAGAATTAATACATTATTCCACATTAATGAGATAACAAAGAAAGAAAATTAAACATATAAATAAATGTCAAAATGTTATAATTGATACCTTATATTTTACAAAAAGATTGTTCATAGACAACAGATGTTGAGATTTTCTTCTTTGTAACTTAGTGATTGACTGCACTATGTATTTTTCATATGCATGATCAGTCAGTGCCTCATATAATAGTAGAGGCTTTCTTATGTTTTCCTTACTCTTAACATATGTATTTCTCATAGTCTATAAGTATATATAGTTGTAGATACTATTCTGTATCCTTATGCTTTACCAATTGATTATTCCTCTCTTTTCTACTCAAGTCTTGCCTAAGTTGCAACCTGAGCCAAGCTTAAGGTTATAACATAAAACATCCAATAAAAAAGAACTATAGCTAAAGACACTGGTTGATTCTAGTTGTACCCACACTAGAATAGATAAACAACTGGTGAAAAAAGAAAAAATTAAGACAGAACCAGTGAATAGATTATTCAAGGTTTTTAATGTAAATAGAACTAAAAATGGAGAAGTTATACAATTTACACCACTAGAACCAGAAATTAATGGATATATGGAATGAATTGACATAGCAGTTACAAACTTGAATAACATGGACATGTTTCTAGAATATAATGGGTTGGTTAAATATAATCCAGAAGTAAATTGGAATACAGGAACTATATAGTTTACAAAATGCCCAAGGAAATGTAAGATAAGATACCAGAACATTACTTTTATGTCAAAAACATGGAGACTACAGCCAACAGATAACAAGAATAACGAATAACAAGATATAAGAAAGGAACTAGACATGACTAATCCAGAAGATCTACCAAGGTACATCCAACCATTCACAAACCTGTTCAATAAGAAGAAATTTGAGAAACTACCAGAATGAAGAGAGTAAGATCATAAGATCAACTTAATAGAAGATGCCCTAAAGAAATCAAATAAATTGTCATCAAAAAGAATGAAGTATTGAATCAATGACTAGACAAATAGCTCAAAGTAGAGCTCATTATGAATTAAGTTTATGATATACAGCACCATTTTTCTATATCCCAAAGAAGGACAAATCATTACAATTATTACAAAACTATAGGAAATTAAACCAACATATGATAAAGAAAAAAACACCACTACTTTTCATTAGAAAAGTAATTGACAAGCTCAAAGATACCAAGTACTTTAACAAGTTGGATTTTATCTGAGAATATAACAACATATGAATCAAAGAAGAAGATGAATAGAAAATTGTATTCTTAACAAACAAAGAACTATTCAAAACTAAAGTGATGTACTTTGGATTATGCAATTTACTAGGCACATTCCAAAAAATGATGAATAGTATTTTCCAAAAACTCTTACATAAAGAAGTGTTAGTAAAATATATAAATGACTTCATTATACCTGCCAAGACCAAAAAAGAACTAGAAAAAAAACAATTTGGTTTTTGAAAATAGTGGAGAAGTATAATTTCTGCTTTAAACAGTTAAAGTGTGTATCACAAAATGAACTACTTACTTATTTGTGATATCTGAACCTTGGGTGCACTCTCAGAGGTTTAGGAGTGATTCAGAAGTTCAATAATAATGACAATGATAATTAAGATCAATGCAGATAATAAAGGATAAAGATTAATATTATTAAGTCTGAGATCTAATCCTTAGATATAGAAGTATATATACAAAAGAGTGATAGTCTGTGCACAAGCTGTTTCCATCACATGATCAAAACTCATACCTAATGGGAGCTGTCATCTATCATAGCAGCTGTCAGGCTAATTTTAAAAGATAACTAATTATGTCACTATATTGATATGCTTGTATCTGTTATGATCTTAGTTGTGAGCTCAGGTTGCACTTAGGCAAAGTAAGAAAGGGATGATAGAAGTGGTAAAGTGTAAGGATACAGAATAGTATCTATGCTATATATATGTACAAGACATGAGGAATCAAGATGGAGTCCATGAGGTAAACAAGTCATAGTATATGAGGAGAAAGTGAGAATAGAGCACTTACTATATAAGGCACTGACTGAGACTACTTCAGCGCAGCCAATCATATTGTCATTACTCTTGACCTTTCTCCATATTGCATCTTTAAGGTATCAATTGTAATAGTATCTTTATGAATACTTATTGCTATATAATATACCATATATTATTGGAAATGGTTTGATAAGTACTTTCCAACACAAGTTTGTGTGAGTCCATCTAGTCATTCATAAGATATTAGCAAACAAAGATTTTACAGTTACTGATGATCTGATATCTCAGTTGTTTGTTGTCACTTTTGTACATTCTATATATGTGCAGATAGCCCTCATTTGGGGCTTTACAGCAAGGTAACAATTATAACAGTCTCATCAGAAGATATAGCCAAGATCTATAGAGATGAAATATGAAAGATATATGAAGTATTATAAATGTTATGGGATGCTTTGGACACTAACAATTTTTATTTTATTTTATTTTTCTAATTTTATATAGATTTTCTTTTTCTTTTTCTTTTTGGATGATGGAGAAGCACATGATACAGAAGTTACATGGCAGGTCACATGATGTGACATCATAAGCCTAGAACATAGTGGATGGGTCTGGAAGATGATATTAGGACATATAAAGACAACATAGTGGCCTTGAGTAGGAAATGAGGTGGACATGAGGATGCAACATAGACATAAGAGTAGGACTAATTATTAGTAGCATAGACCAAGCATGTTTTGTATAAATAGGACTCTAATATAGAAGAAACTCCTTGTCAAGTTCTCTTGTGAACTTCCCACTTGATATCTACTTAAGAGATTTACTCAGTTCTTAGTGACAGAGAATCTCAATTCATCTTAAAATTTGTGAAAAACCTAATAAAGACATTAAAAACACAATGAATATTATCTATGGTATACTACTCTTAAATAAATTGTTATGACTTAAGATACAAGTATTATAGTCAAAAATAAAACCTTGGATTGGGTTAATTACAAGAGAACTCAATGGAGTTCCTAGTATAATATATCTACCTCATATACTATACTATACTACTATACCTAGCCTACTCTAAAGACTATGTATAAACCTTAAGACTAATATGTATTAAGCATATTGTATAATATCATTGTTCTAGAAGCTTCTACTACTTTCCATTATGATCATGTGATCATGTGACTATAACTGTCACACTAAACCCTAACCCTTAAATGAAAGAAATGAAAATGAAAACAAAAAATAAAAATAAAGTTTATTATTTATGATTTTAACATTACTTTCTATTTAAGGTTTCTATTCTAGAGAAACTGACTTCTTCTTCCTTCTACTATTTTTCTCTTTCATCTTTTCTAACTTTTCTCTAACTTCTTCAAATATTCATTCTCAAACTTTTTATTATCCTACCTAAATAAAAGCTAAAATTAAATCCAAATATAGAGAAGCTCAGAAAAAGTAAGTTGCTGGAGAAGTATATAGCAAAGATTTTATCTTTTGTCTATCCTCTCCTGTTGTCTTACTTCTATTTCTAATCTTCCTTCAAATTTATCTACCAACTTTCTCATATTTTCCAAACACTTCTCTTTTTTCCATATATCATTCTCTACTATAAAACCTTTCCATCTTACCAAATACTTGTCAACTCCTTGCACTTTTCTCTTGTTCAATATTTTTTCTACTTCTCATTTCTCTACTCTATCTACTTTCATTAGTTTTAGTTTTAGTTCTTCTACTTTTTGTCCTCTCACTGGTTCCTTATCTCTCAATCTTACTAACATTTACTATTAGATGAATTCTCATAGAGGCCAGCAGTTTTAACTTCACTGCATTTTTTGATACTACTTCTTTTATCTTGTATAATCCCACATATCTTTCTGTCAACTTTTTTACTGGTCTATCTTTGAATATTAAGTTTTTCATACTCAGCATTATTTTATCTCTCTCCTTCCACTTTTCTACTTTTTGTCATTCTCTATCTACTTGCCTCTTCATATCTTCCTATGCTTTTCTCAATACTGCTCTATTTCTTCTTGTATTTCTATACTTTTATAAAATATTCCAGATTTTTATAATCTGTCTAAATCTTAAATCTGAATCTTGTGCTCTCTAATAAATGCCTCCAGTTTTCTAAGCCCCTAATCACTGCCAACATCTCTTTATCATATATTTCATAATTTCTTTCCATTTTATTCAATAACTTTAATAAATATACCATAGGTCTCCATTTTCCATCTTCACACTCTATAAATAGTACTCCTCCTATTACATAATCTAATACATCTACTTCCATTCTTATCTTCTTATTTAAGTTTGAAGCCACCAAGATAAGTTCTATTGTAAACTATTTCTTTAATGCTTTGAATAACTCTTCTTGTCTAATTTTCCACTCCTATTTTTGCTCTTTTCTTGTTAACTTGTGCAATGGCCTTGCTATTTTTATAAACTCTTCTATGAATCTCTTATAATAGTTTACTAGCTCTAGAAACTTTTGTATGTCTTTTACCAATTTAGAGACTAGCCAATTTAACACTATCTTTACTTATACTTCTCTGGTTTCACATATAAATCATTTTCTTCTAGTCTTCTTAATATTTCTATCACTAACTCATTGTGTTCTTCCTTTGTTTTTATCCCTATCATTATATTGTTAATGAAGCTTCCAACTTTCCCTATATTTATCAAATCTCTCAACAACTTATTTATCATAGCCTGAGATGGGGCTGGCAAATTTGTTAATTCAAAAAAACATGATAGTGGGCTTGAAAGATTCTTCTGGGGTTATGAAAGCCACTTTCCACTTGTTGTCTCTTTCTTTTATTTTCATATTATTGTAATCCTATCTCAAGTCCATCTTCATAGTTATTTTCTTAGTCTCAATATTTTTGATTACATTTGAAATAAGTGGCAATGGGTAATTATTCTTCACTGTCTACTTATTAAGATATTAATAATCTTATACTATCCTTTTTCCCATCCTTCTTCCTTATAAAGAATACTAGTGCAATTTATAGTGACTTTGATGGTCTGATATACTTTTTTCTCATCTGTTCTATTATAAATTTTCTTACTTTTTCTCTTTCTTCTCTTAACAACAGATACATCTTCTTTTTTCTTGGCACAAATTCTTTCTTTAGCTCAATTGTATGATTCCAAATTTTTCTTGTGGATATTCTTTCACTCTGTTTTTTTACTAAAGACTTTTATCTACTTATAAAATCTTTCTAGTACCATTTTTACTTCAGCTTCAAACTTTGCTGCTTTCTTCTCTTTATTCTAGATTTCTCATTCCTTAACCACTCTTTTTACCTTCTTTTTCTTCTTCTTTTTAGGTTTTTTCTTCTCCTTTTATTTTTGTTCTTTCTTTTCTCTTTTCTTTCCTTCTTTCTCTTTTCTTTTTTTTTTTTACTTTTTCCATTCCAACTTCCTCTGCTTTGATCTTTACTGCTTCCCATACTCTTCTAGACACCTTGTTATTTTTACTTCTCCTATTCTCCAATCAATCTTGGGGTTATGATGAGCAAACTATAGCATTCCCAAGATTACATTTTACTTTTGCTCTCTAATTACATTGATTTTTATTCTCTCTCTAATTCTTGATAATAAATATTTACTTCCACTGTGTTTTCTATTGGCTCTTCCTTGTTAAATACCCTATTTACATTTCTTACATATATTAGATTTTCTATTTTTTAAATTTAAACCCCTGCTTTTTTGTGAATTCTGAACTCATCACCAATCTTGTTGCTCTACTGTCTAGCAATGCTTCTACTATCACTTCTTTCTGTATGTCAATTCTTTCCAATCCAATTTTCACTGTTACTTCTCTTAGAATGTCCCTCTTGTTCAGATTGCAACTAAATATATTATCTACTACTCTATTGAGCATTGCAAATCTGTTATAACTACTGAGATCTAATTGAGAACTATTATATCTCTCTTCCCATTTAAATTATTCTGTCTATTATTCTTAGTTCTTTGCTCATTTCTTCCATATTCCAGTCTTCTACTCTTTCCAATTCTGTCTCCTATTCTTCTATTCCTGCAGTTCCTAGCCAAATGTCTAAATCTTCTAGAGTTATAGCAATTTCTGTTCTCTCTATCTATATCTATGGCATATGGGTTGCAGGATGCAAATTCTATCTACTGATTTAAGCACAACATAATCACATTTATTCTTTCCACCTTCTCCATCAGAGCAGGCCCTATTGAGGTCTACTATTGTAGAGCCTCTTGTCTTCTTAGCCACATCTGAAGTTGAGATAACTACTACTATTATATTCTTGCTTGATTTGATCTTGGAGCTTATGACCCTTGTTCTCTTCTTTTCTTTTACTTTTTCTCTAGTTTTTATCTAAGATAATGACTCTATCATACTATTGTTTAATAGAGCCAGACTATTATTCTGACTTCATAAGTCTCTAGCAAATTATTCTATTCACATCTCTTTTAAACTCTTCTACTAATGGCCTTCTCTCATATCCACTTTTCCTTGCCGCTTTTCTGAACTCTTGCACAAACTCCTCCATTATCTTTTTTCTCTGCTCTAACCTTCTCAACTCTGCTACTTTTACTACTTCTTTATCTCCTCCCTCAAATTCTTTCTTTATCTCTGCCAAAAATTCCCTTGCTATTTCATATTCTAATAGTCCTATTTCCAAATCTTCCAAAATGTTCTCTTTCTATATATCTGCCAACTCTCCTTACACATATGATAAAATCTATTAAATTTGTTTTTCTACTGCTTCTACCCTCATCTTCATTCTGATATATAATTTACATACTGTAATGAACTCTGAAACTTTCCCTATTATCCTATTAAATACTTGTGGCTTAGCTACTTCTATGCTTGCTCCCATTCTGGCCACTGCTCCTCCTGTTACAACTTAAAGATCTTAGAGTTGATCAATGAATAGAACCTTGTATTAGGGTTAATATAAGAAAACTCGATAAAGAACTCTGTATAGGATTATTTATTTTATATACCTTAGACTACTGGTTTATGCACTACTACTTTAGCTTATCCTAAATGACTATGTTTGCTACCATTTCTTTTGCATTCTCCAAATCCTTCTCTCTTTCCCAACTATCATGTTCTGCTATAAACTCCTTCCATTGCATCAAATACTTTACTATTTCTCTTTTATTTAATATTTTTTTATCTTTTATTTTTCGACTCCTTCTACTTCTACTAGTTTTATCTCCTCTGCTTTCTATCCTTTTACTTGTTCCTTGTATCATACTACTCAACTGATATTCACAACCAGGTAAATTCTCATTGAAGTTGGCAGTCATAATTTGACTGCATTAGTAGAAACTACTTTATTAATAGTATATAGACTAACATATTAGTTCACTAATTTCTTTTCCAGTCTCTCCTTGAACACCAAATCTTTCATACTTAATATTACTTTATTCTCTACTTTTTATACTTCTGTTTTTTTTCTTTTCCTATCTACTTGTCACTTTATTTCTTTCTGTACTCTCTTCAATGCTACTCCTGCTTCCTCTTGTACCTTTTTCATTCTTTCTACAAACTCTGTTGCTTTCTCCATCTTTCTCTTTCTCCTAATATCTACTTTCTTTCTCAACTCTCTTCCATAGTTTGCTATAAACAGTGACATTTTGGTCACTGAGTGTATTTTGTTGTTTATTGCAAATTTAGCTAATACCAACCATTCTGGCCAATCCTTTTGTCTATGGTCTATAAAGAATCTCAGATACTGTTCTAGCTCCTGGTTCATTCTCTCTATCTGGCTATCTGTTTGGAGATAGAATACTGTTGGCAACTTTGTCTCAATTCTCAACATTTGATTTAACTCCTTTGTCAGATCCACTACAAACTGTGGTCTCCTATCTGGCACCACACTCTTTAACAATCTATATAGTTTTCATATATTATCTCTAAATAACTATACCAACTCTTTTACTAATATCCCTTTGGTTGTTGCTACAAAATGTGTTATTTTGGACAGCTTGTCACAGACCACTAGAATTATGTTTTTTCCAGCTACTAATGGTAACTTTGTAATGAAATCCTCTGTCAGATATGTCCACAGTTTTTCCAGAATCTTACTTAACTTTAACTTTCCTACTAACCCTTCTGTCCTATTCTTCATTCTTTAACACATATCACAACCCTCACATATTTTCCCACATTTCTCATTATTCCTGGCCACCAATAATTTTTTGTTACCAATTCTGTCATTTTCTATTTTTCTCCATGTCCTGCTATTGGTATATTGTGATGTATTTATATAATTTCCACTCTCAATACTTTATTCTTTAGCACATATATTTTATTCTCCTTCAACACCAAATCCCCTTCTATCTGCTATTTGTCTCCTCTCAATACTTTTATTCCCACCTTCTTTATCTTCTCTACTATTCTAACTACTTCTTCATCCTTACTCCTAGCTATTTTTATTTTTTCTAATATATCTACTTTGTATCCTTTTATTACCACTTCTGATAGACTATGAAACCAACAGTCCTTTATAAATACTTGATTATCATTATTCTTTTCCATACCTACTTTCCAGTCTAGTTGTCTACTAAGTTTATCCATTTTTCCCATTTTTGTTCCTGGAACATATTTCAAGGTAAAGTCAAATCTAGACAAATATAAAGCCCATTTAGCTTGTCTTCTGTTCAACTTTTGCACCTTCATAAAGTATTTCAAGTTTTTATAATTGCTAACATCTTCTTATCATAAATTTCATAGTTTTTCTCTGTCTCATTTAGAGATTTTGAGAGAAATACTACTGGCCTCCATTGCCCATCTTCACACTTCATTGATAATACACTCTCTGTCACATAGTCTGATGCATCTACTTCTATCCTCATTTTTTATCTAAGTCTAGTACTACTAGCACTGATTTTTTCATGAATTTCTCCTTCAATTCTCCAAATGCCTTTTCCTATCATTCAGTCCACTCCCACTTCTTATTCTTTTTTACCATATTTTGTAATGGTCTGGCTATTGTTATGAAGTCTTTAATAAATCAGCAGTAGTAGTTTGCTAACCCTAAAAACTTCTATACATCTTCAACTTCTTACAAAGTTGGCCAGTCCAGCATGCCTTTCACCTTTTCTTCTTTCATCTTTATTCCTTCTAGTTCTGTTATCACTCCTAAAAACCCTACTTCCTTCACCTTCTACTTACATTTCTCTGGTTTCACATACAGGTCATTTTCTGCCAACTACTTCACTACTTCCTTTACCATCTCATCATGTCTCTCCTTTGTCTCTGTTCCTATTATTATATCATCTATAAAGCTTGCTACTTTTCCAGTGTTGATAAGATCTTATAAGAGTTTATTTATCATGGTCTGAAATGTTGCTAGTGAATTGGTAAGTCCAAAGAATATTATTGTTGGCTTGAATGACCCTTCTGGTGTGGTAAATACCACTTTCTACTTGCCTTCCTTCTTTATACATATATTATTATAGTCTTATCTCAAGTCTATCTTTGTAAATACTTTCTTAGTACCTATGTTTTCTACAATATCCAATATTAAAGGTAATAGATAATTATTTTTTACTGTCCATTCATTAAGATACCTATAATCTTATACCATATGTTTCTTTCCATTCTTCTTTCCTACAAAGAACACTGGTGCTGTTTGAGGTGACTTTGAAGGTTTGATGTACCCTTTCTTCAATTGTTCCAATATAAACTTGCATACTTCTTTTCTTTTCTCTTGACAGTAGATACACCTTTCCCTTTCTTGGCACAAACCCTTCCTTTATATTAATAGCATAGTCCCATAGTTTCCTTGTAGACATTCATTTACTGGCCTTTTTTCTAAAAACCTAAATCCACTTGTAGAAGTGCTCTAGTACCAATCTTCTTGTCTTTGCTTCTGACTTTGCTACTTCCTTCTCTTTGTCCTAGATTTTCTACTTTTCTGCCAGTCTTTTCACTTCTATTATCTTTTCTTTCCTAGGTTTTTTTCTTTTTCTCCTCTTTCTTTTTTTATTCCATTTTCTCTTTTTCTTTTTCTTCCTTTTACTTCTGCTAGCCTAACTTCTCTTGCTTTGATCTCTATTGCTTTCTACATTTCTTTGGATACCTTATTAATTTTACTTCTTCTGTTCTCCAATTGATTTTGGGATTGTGACATGCAAGCCACAGCATTTCTAAAATCATATTCTATTTGTCCTCCAATCACATCTATCTCTGTCCTCTCCCCATATCCTTGATAATAAATATTGACTTTCACTATGTTTTCTATTGGCTCTTTCTTATTGAATGTTCTATCCACATTTCTTACTTATATGGGGTTTTCAATTTTTTTCAACTTAAACTCTTGCTTTCTAGCAAATTCCAAACTCATCACTAATCTCATAGCTCTGCTATCCAACAATGCTTCTACTGTAACTCCCTCCTGTGTATCAATTCTTTCTAGCCCTATCTTTATTATCACTTCCCTTAATATATCTCCATTGTTTAGATTACAATTGGATGTATTGTCTACTACTCTACTGAGCATTGCAAATCTGTTGTGATTACTGAGATCTAATCAAGGACTATTAGATCTCCCTCTCCATTTAAATTGTTTTTTGTATTCCTATTGTCCTCATACTCTACTCTTCTTCCTTGGCCTACAATTTCTCATCTCTTACAATTCTGTATAAGATAGCCAAATTCTCCACAGCTATAACAATTTCTTTCCCCATCTATATTCATTGCATATGGGTCCTACTACAGCACAAACACTATCTACTGATTCAGACATACTATTACTGCATTTGTTGTTGTAGCAACTACTAGTTACAAAGACCAATAATCACACAAGACAGTAAATCTCTCAGTAGAATATCAAATGGAGATCACAAGAGAACTCAACAAGGAGTCTCTGCTGAATTTCTATCTTATTTATACTATTATATGATGATCTGTGCTACTAATAATTAAACCTGCTCTTATGTCCATACTTCATCCTCATGTTTTACTCAAGGCTACCATGTGTACACCATGTGTTCTGACTTTATCTTCCAGATCCTTCTACCATGTTCTAGGCCTATGACATCACATTATGTGACATGTCATGTGACTGCAATGTCACATGCCTCTTCATTGTCAATAAAAAGAAAAAGAAATTCAAAAGAAAAAATATATAAAATCAAGAAAAATAGATAAAAGAAAAAGAAAAATGTTAGTCCTCACATACATTATAACATTTGTTGCTTCAACCCCCTCTATTAGAACAGACTCTACTAGCACTCACTGTTGAGAAACCTTCTGTCTCCTTGGCCATACTTGGAGTTATGGTATCTGTTGCTGTTATACCTCCATATTGTTCAATCTTGGAGCTTATGGCCTCTGCTCTTGTTATTCTCTTAATCTTTCTTTCTTTTTTCTACTCTCCCTCCAGTTCTTGTCCAATGTTACTATCCTATCATACCATTGTTCAATTGAAGTGGGCTGCTATTCTAACTTTATTAATTTTTGGCAGACTGTCCCATTCATTTCTCTCTTGAATTTCTCTACTAGTGATCTTCCTTTATATTCACTACCTCTTACTGCTCTCCTAAAATTTTGTATAAATTTCCTCATAGTTTTTTCTTCCTGCTCCAATCTTTTTAGTTCTACCACTTTTACTGTCTTCTTGTCTCCTCCACCAAACTTCTTCTTTATTTCTGCTAAAAATTCTCCTGCTGTTTCATACTCTAGTAATCCTCCTTCCAAATTTTCTAAAATATTTTCCTTCTACATATCTGCCAACTCTCCTTGCATATATGATAAGACCTACTATATCTGTTCTTCTACTGCTTCTCCTCTCATCTTTATCCTGACATATAATTTGTATACTGTGATAAAACCCAAAACCTTTTTCTAACTCCCATCAAATATTTGTAGTTTTGCTACTTCCATACTTATCCCCATCCTGAACACTGCTTCTCCACCTTATACTGCTAAAAATGCTTATACTTGAGCTTGTAGAGCTGCAAGCTACTTTTGTTGTTGTTGAGCTAGAAGCTTACAGTTGATTTGGCCATGTTGGCTTATAGTATAGGATGATGGTAAGAATGATGATGAAGGTGGTAGTAGTATTGGTTGTAAGAAGGTATATAAAGAGAGCATAAAATCAGTGCTAGTTTCACTCTCCGACTTGTATTTACTGCTGGAATCTATCTTGGTAGATATTAGTAGGCCTTCTTCTTGTTCCACCTTATACTATCTACTGACTACTACCTACTTAAGAGAACTATAGATGATTTTGGCCTAAGAAGACCATTCTACTCTAAGCAAGATCTTAAGACTTTTTGCTGTTCTCTTGCATAAACAGGTCACAAGTGGATCTGTAGTATAGAGCTAATAGATAAAGAGTTTATAGCTAACATATCTACACAAGGTAATACATCTCAAATACACCAGTGGGCTTTGGCACAAACAAATGGCCAAGCTTTGCCTGCTTAGATAGTGTTGGCTAGAGAAATATATATAAAGAAAGTACATAACTAGTGCTAGTTCCTCCCTTAAACTTGTACTCACTACTAGAATCAATCTCTATAAGTGCTAGTAGGCCCTCTACTTATTCCACCTTATACCATCTACTGACTACTTTTATCTACTGTCTTAAGGAAAATATAAACAATTTTGGTCTAAAAAGACCATTCTACTCTAAGTAAGATTTTAAGGATTCTTGCTATTTTCCTATGTAAACAATTTACAAGTGAAACTGTAACACAAAGTTAATAGGTGAAGAGAGTATGTAATATGTCCACAAAATGTAATATATCTGAAATACATCAGTGAGCTTTAATACAATCAAATGGCCAAACTTTGCTTGCTTAGCTAATATACCCCTTGAGCCTAGAATCTAGTTATATCTTCTTGACTAACAGACTATGTTGTCTCTTAGTTGAGAATAATGAGAGATAAAAGAGAAAGAGTAGAAAGAGTTCTGTATTGAACAGTCCCAAGAAATGGAATCAAGTTCTAATGTTATAACTTAAACATAAGTGTTATGGTCAAAAGTAAAACCTTGGATTGGGTTAATCACAAGAGAACTCAATGGAGTTCCTAGTACAATGTATCTACCTTATATACTACACTATATTACTATACCTAACCTACTCTAAAAACCATGTATAAGCCTTAAGGCTAACATATATTAAGCATATTGTATAATGTCATTATTCTAGAAGCTTCTATAGCTTTCTATCATGACTACATGACTGTGTGACTATGACTGTCACACTAAACCCTAACCCTTAAATAAAAGTGAAAGTGAAAATGAAAACAAAAAATAAAAATAAAGTTTATTGTTCATGATTCTAACACAAATAGTCAAATAGAAAGAATCAATCAGAAAGTTGAAGTGTTACAAGAACACTATGTAAATTACCAACAAGACAATTAAACAGAATAATTGTCAGTGGCAGAATTCCAGTATAATAACAAGAAACATGTGGCTACAAGATATATCCTATCCAAACTAAACTTTGGAAGACATTTATGGAAAGAGAGTAAAGATGGAATTACCAAAGTTGGAAGATTTTCTTGAGAGACTGAAAAAAAGTTGGGAAGTAGCAAAGAAGTCAATGAAAATAGCAAAAAAAGTCATGAAAAAGCAATTTAACAAGAAAAGATGGAATCCACAAGAATTGAAGAAAGGAGACAATATGTAGTTGAAAACCAAGAATATCTATTTGAATTGACCCTCAAAGAAATTGGACTGAAAAATATATGAACCTTTTAGAATCACAAAGAATATTAGACAAGAAGTGTTTTAACTGGAACTTCCAGAAGAATAGATAATTCACAATGTGTTTAATAAAGACCTGCTAACATAATACAAAGAACTACAGTTCAAAGAACAATACATGGATCTAGTACTATCACTAGATATTGGAAAAGATATAGGAATGAAAATGATCAATGAATAACAGAATCAGGATTGCCACATGCTAGGAAAGTAATTGAAGACTACTAGACAAGAATTTTAAGTCAAAACCTATAAAAAAGAAGGGTAAAATCCTAAATTAACATCTTAAGTTACACTAATATTAAGAACTTTATCTAAATGGCTTACCAATTTACCACTGTATCCACTTCTCCTAACCTATACATTGCATGTACTGTAAACAATATGCATTTTATCAAGACATTAAACAATAAGAAGAAGGATTGGACAAGAAAATATCACATAATAATTTGGAGATTAGAAACAATAGCCAACATCCAACTGCAACTCTAAGAAATAGTCAAGTTAATCAATGCTGCAAATATCAAATTCACAGATATTGAAATCATATTACTACAAGCCAGTAATATATACAAAGAATAAATTGGAGAATATATATATAGTATAACAGATGATATATAAAACATTTTACATAGAGACATGGAGAAATAAGCATATTATATTCAACTGTTATTAACAAATGAACTAGATCAATGCAAAGTAAAAGGGAATAAACAAGTTGAGAGACATAAAAATGATTCAAGAAGCATACCAAGATATACATGAAGAAACATTGCAATTAATAGATGTCAATAAAGAAAAACAAAGAGAAGGTATGGTTCAAGATGAAGAAGTATTTTTATACAAACCATATAATGTATTATCAAAACCTAGTAGACCAAGAACACTAGAACCCATTTTTATATAAGAAGAAATCAACAATCTAAAGAAAGCTTTGAAAACACTATTTTTTTATTTTTTTTAAATCAACAATTTATTACACAGAGCATGAGAGTAGACCATAGTAGCTACTTCATAACTATGTACATTCAGAGTGATACAACATGAAGCAAAAAGAAGAAAGATCAAAAAGTAGATAAAAGAAAGGAAGAAAAAGATAAAAGAAATTAAATAATAAGAGAAAGTAAAGGAAATAAGAATACAAATGTGAAACAATTAAGTAACACATGAAATAAGTGTCTAAATGAATGCAAAAGCACTTGGGTTGAATTGGAGGAAAAGAGAAAAGTAGGCTAGCATATCTTGTCTTGGATTCCAGTAGTTGTTGAACCTACAACATTTATGAAGAATGTGTTGTCTTTTTTCAATAGGATATATATCACATAGACAAGTAAAGCTCTCCTTAGGGAAGAACCTTAGCTGATACTCTCCAATTGGAGCATGATTGGTAATGGCTCTTGAGGCTTGAGTGCAAAGTGAATTGGAGTAACTGAAATGCAATAGCCATAGACCGCTCTTAGCACAAGACAGTTCAATAAGGTGTAAGTCATTATTCAGAAGGTCAAGGAAGTTTCTCCCTTTAAAATCAGATGCTTAGAAAGTCATCCTCCACAATAAAATAATTGAATCACACTCTGATTTTTTGCAGAAGTCCCATGAGGATTTACATGGGAAGGATAGAACAGAGATCATGTATTTAGTGTCTTGATCAACTACATGATGAAGAGCCCATTGGAGCTTGCTAGAACAGTCCCAAAATTTGATGCAATTCTGAGAATCTCTAGAAAAAAATTCTCTGAGTTCCGATGAGACAGCAGCAGAGTAGATTTGATAAGGATGAGTGGAGGAATCAAATATCTTCCTTGTGACATGGAGAGA
>Ga0157368_1000611_pt1 | contig 16375 bp, 13 predicted proteins | sample AttbisABBM3_FD_113146 | JGI IMG/M metagenome (GOLD analysis project Ga0157368, IMG submission 113146) | Fungus gardens microbial communities from leaf cutter ant in Botucatu, State of São Paulo, Brazil - Atta bisphaerica ABBM3 | ecosystem: Host-associated > Fungi > Mycelium > Unclassified ...
CTTCTACAGTTACTGATGGCCTAATATCTCAGTTATTTGTTGTTGCTTTTGTACATCCCACATTTGTGCAGATAGCCCTTACTTGGGGCTTTTCAGTGTAACTTAGTTTGTGAAAATCAGTCTACTAGTTATAGAGATACAAGTTAAATGAAGTTTGTAACACTTATATACACTAGACTACTGGTCTGTACTACACTACCATTAGCCTACCCTAAAGGGCCATATATTTCCTTAAGGTCAACATGTATAAAACATGCTATATAATGTCATCTGTTCTAAAACCTTCTATGATGTTTTATGTGATGTGTTATATAACATCACACTAACCCCTAACCCTAAGTTTCAAAATAAGAAATAAATGGAAAAGAAAATAGAAATGAGAAATGAAATGAGAAATGAAAAATAAATAGAGTTCATTATCTTCAATTCTGACACTTGGCATTATCTAGGATTCTTTTTCAATATCACACTTGCTTTTATGCTAACAAAGCTCTTTTGACTATCAAGAGTATGAAAATGCTTGGTAATTCTACAAGAGGACTATTTCCAGAGCACAAATGTCTGTTATATAGAATGTGTATATTTTCCATCATATTATACAGATTTTAGCTCTGGTATTTCAAGAGAGCTCCAATATATTATCCTTTCAAGGAATTAAAGAAAATACAAAGAAGAGTGGCCCTGTAGATCACAGGAGCATTTTGTATATTATTATCATAGGGAGTCAAAGCTATTGCCAGTCTCATGCTTATTCATTTCTATCTTAACAAACTCATAAGACAATACCATCTCAGAGTAGCATCCTCCCTAAGCAACATATGATCAATTCTCTTCTAGACACACATTACTCCAAACAGGCTAGTAATGATAAATATTGTATTTGAGGAGCCTTAGGAACCACTCTGACAACTTAGGAATCTGTGGACAACTGTAAGTGGCTGGGAGTCGAAAACACATCCACAGGAAGTTATTAATGTCTGATATACATAGTTCCAAAATCAAGCTATAATGGGAAGATCACATCTCTCTCGCAAGTCCACCCTTCATGTCCTCAGTATCTCTGCTTAGTATTATACTATTTGATTGATACTGACGAAGAATAATGTGCCAGGATTATCGATCTACAAGTAAGATCCTGGAAATAGAATCACGCATAACAGTCTGTTGCTATAATCACTGGGAATATCAACAAACAGCTTCCTGGCTGGCAGATGGGAAGTTGAATTTGACCAGCACAGCTATGATCGCCTTCTCTAGGCACTAGCGTGAAGATGGAAGCTGATACCAGTGGATTTAAACTGATGCTAATGGCCGCATAAACCATGTTGTCGTCCTCATCATGGATCCTACTAGGGTTCAATACGCACGCTCCTTATCCCTTGCATCAGAAGACACATTGACGATGAACTCATCTCCCAAGGCTGCGAACAAGCACGGAATATATGCTCGTGCTATCATATTCATCTTCTTCGAATCCTCCTTCATTACATTCGCATATTATTGTCTGTTCCATCCAATCCCCCTCCAATCATACCCATACCAACGTCTTGACGTCTTCCCATCGTTGAACATCACCGATACCGAATTCAAGGCTGGGGTTACAGCTATGTCAGTCGCGTGGCACGCACTCGCTTGTCTGCTGATTGGAGACATCATTTCTGTTGTGCGAAGTGCAGAGTTTATGGCCCAGTACCACCGGCTCGGCGAGGATCATCGTAGAATATCAGACAAAGTTTCGACGCTCACCGGTGGACTGATCGATAGTGTTGTTCATTTTGTCACGGGCTCATCGACTAGACAGTTCCGTGTTGCCATTGGAGCCATGTGCATTGCGATGATGGTTGGACCGCTAGGGTCAGGTCCGATCACGATTGGGACGATGACGAGGACAATGTGGGAACCGATTCAAATCACGAATACAACACAACAACTAGTAACCAGCGCCTATGCTGCTGGCCGGATTCCTCTTATCATGCGTATTGAAAAGGAAGAAGATATCCTTTATGAGTACGACATGACAAGTTCATCGAGCCCGGATGCGACGCTCATCCCATGGCCGCACTTTGACTTTGATATACCTGAGGGAAGTATCCTGGTTTATCGAAGCGACATAATACAGTATCGTTTCGAATGCAGTTGGATACCGCTGTCTGCTGCAGAATACCTCATTCAACGGCTACCATTGCAACTCGTACATGACCGTACAGACGGACTGAACCCCCAATTTTCTTATCAACCATATGGTATGTATATTGATATTTACATTTGACTCTGCGGATAATAGAACCTGACCTATAAAGGAATATATCCCTCGATAGATTCCAAGTCTACCCCGAATGCTGTCATTGTATTCATGACTGACCCATCCCAAACGTCTTACGCATCCATATCTAATTTGACTCTTTCCGGAGTTCCCCATGCCTTCCCATTGACCTGGAGTAACGTAACACAGATAGTCGGAAACCAGTCTTATCATTCACCGACGCTGATGGCAGCTATCCTGCGCTGTCATCCTAACAGTCGCATTGTACCTGCCGTTATCACACTCGCACAAAAGACACTTACAGCCAGGACATTGCCTGTTTCCATGGGGCACTCGGCACTGATAGGAAACATTGGGGTAGCAGGAACTGGGCTTATTCTTGACTCACTGTATACGGCCATCATGGGATACCATTCAGGTGTAGACAAGATGTTTCTCAAAGCCCGGAGAATAATTCCACTGGGCTCGGAAGCATTTCAAACAGAGCAGGAGCCTTTTTCGGTTGATGATATAGCCGCCAACATTGATGTGTATATGCAGTCCATAGGGAAAGTTTACGTGTGTGGAATTGATCGAAATAATGACTACTCCTCGTCTACCACGCGGACATTCAACCAAACGGTTGAGATTCGGGTTCCAATTGCGGCGGTTGTATCGAACGAAGTATTTCTGATTGGATTTACAGTGGTCATTGGATTAATTATAATACTTGTGGGTGTACTAGTGTGGACGATTAGAGAGATTGATCTCAGACTATTTAATTTGGAAAATCTTGTAGAGATATTAGGTCCTCAGCATTGGACGTAACAATCCATGTGCGTGCCTGGTATTTGCAAATTGGTTTTATTAATATTTGATCGGGCTATTGTACTGCGTAAAACATAACAGAGATGAGAATTGTACATATTAGTGGCGGAATGAGTGGTTCTCATAATGGTCGCGAAATGATTTGTTATCATTATAAAGTCTACCAGTGAAGAATGTTGATAATCATACATGCTTTTGAGGATGCGGAATAGCTATCAAAGCTTCCAATCTTTCTTCCAAGCCCGTGCCCAAGCCTTCACGTTCCCATTCGCCACCGAGATCATCCAAGAGGGTGTCTCTGGCTAAACCGCGTAAAGAGGTCGCTGGGGATCTAGCCGAAGGTGAGGCAGGAGTAGCGACGAGGGCGGGTATGTGAGGAGGAGGATCAGGCGATGTAGTGAGTGAGGCAAGTGGCAAGGTAGAGGCCGGAGTGGAAGATAGCAAGTCAGAGTAGGAGATGAAGGACAGCCGATTTGCTGGGGGATGGGGTGGAGAAGGACTGGGGCTCCTGCTGCGAAGACTGCCGATGGGGCTGGCCATGCCGTCGACGGCAACGGGTGTGAGCACAGCAATGTGGTCGACATCGGCCGCTGCAAGGAGCGACGCAGCGGAATCGAGGACCGACGGGAGTGCCATGTCCAGTTGGTCTGTGCGCGCAATGCGAGGGACCAGGAGAGTGGGTTCGATGTCGCGCTCAAAGATGGCCGACGCCGAGTGACTGTGTGCACTGTTGGAGGAGACTGCAGCGTACAACGACGACGGCGATGAGGACATGTCGCTGGGCGAGCGAGAGCCGAGGCGAGGGGAGGTCCGTGCGAGGTGTCCAGCAGTAGACGTCATGTGCAGATCGATGGCTGAGAGGCACACACACTCTAGACCATGGCTGACGTAATGCACTGGGTACGCACTGGGTACGTGCTTCGCCGCTCCCGACGGTATCTCTATCTATCTATCAGTTGACAATTGATGACTTCGGGCTATATAACCCTCTGGGTTCTTCTCGTCTCCAGCGATGCTGCGTTTTGATACATCCGCCTTGGTTGTCTCGCTTTGCTTCTTTGTACACCTTGCTTACAGGTATCGTCGCCGGCGACATCTACCACTTCCTCCCGGTCCTACAAGATGGCCTATAATAGGTAATACACTCATAATCCCTTTGACCAACGTTCACAAATTTTACAAGAATCTGGGACAAAAACTTGGTTGGTTCTTGTATGTTCACACACATCCGTTCTCATTTGTATATAGGGTCAAAAATGATCTATCTTGAAGCACTTGGACAATCCATCGTTGTTATCAATGACATCACCGTCGCCCAAGACTTGCTTGACAAGCGTTCAACGACCTATTCCAGTCGGTGAGTCTGATCGATCACCATCACGACAAACTAATAAACCACTATCGCAAAGCCCTGATTTTCCTATGCTCGCAGACGTGTGAGTGGCCTCGCTTTAGTTAGGAATGTGTTTCTTGACATAGGTCTTTCGTACAAGTGTCGGCCACAGAACTTTCTTTGCATTCATGCCCTATGGAAATGACTGGAGAGCGCACCGTCGTTTATTCACTCAACACTTTTCCGAGAAAAATCTTCCTCGTATTCAGGAAAAATCCCTCGAATTTGTCCGCAAAGGTTTATTATGCAACTTCTTCGAATATCCCGAAGATTTCTATCATCACATTCGAAAGTGCATACATTCTTCACAAAATGAAACCATCAGTTAATTTCCACTAAAATAGCTGGGTTGGAGGTCTTTCAACATCCATGACTTATGGCATCCCTGTTCAACGTCAACGTGATCCTCTTATTCTTTTCGCAGAAAAGGCTCTTGGCGGTTCGGCTGCTGCTGCTTCTCCGGGTCGTTTTTTCGTCAATATCATTCCGTGGTTGAAATATGTCCCGGGTTGGATGCCAGGAGCTGGATTTAAACGACTCGGAAAGCAAATAATGAAAGAGTTGGTTCAATTAAGGGAAGAACCTTATCAAGCCGCATTGCGATTGATCGTATGTTTCTCTTTCTCTCTTCATGTATTATACTGAGCTTTGATAGGATAATGGGACATCACCTTTATCATTCGTATCTGAATCTCTTGATAACATCCGTGACAAACCCAATTTCGATCCTCAAGATCGATACGTCAAACACACCGCTGAACAAGTCTTTGGAGGTGAGATCAAAAATTCTTTCCCTCTCTTTTTCTCAAGTATTTTCTAAGCTGCCTCTGATACCACTCGTTCTGCTGTTTCTACATTTATCCTCGTCATTCTTATGCATCCTCACGTCCAACGCAAAGTACAACAAGAAATTGATTCTGTCGTTGGACCTGATCGATTGCCTGATTTTTCAGATATTCCGCGTTTAACTTACCTTACGGCTGCTGTCAAAGAATCACTTAGGTCGGTCCATTTGCACTATCTCTCTTTTAATGATAGTAATAATCAAGTCTAGATGGAACCCTGTACTACCAACAGCTCTTCCCCATTTAGCAAGTGAGGATGATGAATATATGGGATACTTCATTCCAAGAGGTTGTGTCATCATGTCAAATACATAGTATATATTTTTCTCCGTCGAAAACCTTGTCTCACTCTCTTCATAAAGTGCAATGTTTCATGACGAACAAATCTTCCCAAATCCTGACAACTACGATCCAGACCGTTTCATAAAAGACGGTGTTCTACGAAAAGATATCCAAGTAGATCCAGAAAGCATGGCTACTTTTGGTTTTGGACGTAGGTTCGTCGTCAAAATTATATAGGGTGATTGAAAAACAAACGCTTTTTACTAGAATTTGTCCAGGATCACATATTGCATTAGCCAATTTATACATGGCGGCAACGTCAATTCTTTATCTTTTTGACTTGTTACCTGTTCTCGATGAACATCAGCGACCTATCGAACCGAAAGCTATTTTCACTTCTGATTCTGTTGGATCGTGAGTTGTGAATTATTCTGGTTGCTGTTATTGATTATTATTATAGTGAACCGCCAAAATTTGAGTGTAGGATCGTTCCCCGAAAGGGAAAGGATGTTCATGAGTTGCTGAAGGAATACATGGGAACTGATCCTATGTGATGATGATGACCATTCACGATACTTTGATACTTTGTTGCGCTATCTATTGTCTTAAGATTCAGAATATAATCCAAGATACAATACTGACCGTTCCATTCAGATAACCTGTTTCGCGGATCTGGGCCGACCGTATTTTTGTATGTTGTGTGTGAACTGGTACACCAGACAAAAACTGCCTACTCTACTCGAGTATTATACTGGTGTACGTTACTACATGTTGCAGTCGTTTTGACACCTCCGCCAAGATCGTTTCTGGATCGTTTCTTCTGACTGCTGCAGTGCCACCTCATCTTGCTCATCATATCACGCCACGATATTGCTCATGTGGTCCTCTCCGTCTATCTGGATACTCGTACACACACTTCTTTGGTGATCTCGATAAGGATAAATTTCTTCGCCTTCAACTCCTCGTGAATGGTTGTCAGTATATATATATATATAAGATGTGGATGTCGGCGGAGAGTCATCACATCTGATTTTTTGCTTGTAAGAAAAGTACCTGCGATTAATTCTACACAGCAGTGTGTTTCAGCGATTCACATACCTGTCATTTAGGCTGGTGTCATACATAACCTGAGCAGCATGACAAGCCCGTCCCGGTGGCTACTTCGCGAGTCTTCCTTCCTCCTCGGTGGTGGCTGAGCATCGTCACATGTCACACTATCCTGTTGCTATTATTAACTCTCATACCACAAAGGGCCACTGGTAGGGCGGAAAGCAGGCAGGAGGAGCAGCAAAGCAGCGAGATGTATGGCGAATTTAATTACAAACGGAGTACATTGTATCCACAGCGGATTGTAGAGCAAGAAGCCGTGGCGGCAGATTTCGAACTACAAACTATGCCACCGAAGAACAAGGAAAGTAGGCGGTCTTGGAACAGAATCTTGGAGAGAAAATGGTGTAAATAACCCCCTCTGAAAAGTGCGTTGGTCGAATTAAACTCGATATAAGAACTTTGTATTCACTATAGCCAGAGGCGCCATGTCTGTGGCTTCATTTCTCAATATCTTACACATTTCTCACCTGCTTTCCGTGACACCACCACGCCCGTTATTAAGCTATGTTTTAATGTTTATTTCTGGGATGATGGCAGCAATTGGCTTGCGAGAGTGGGCAAGATTAGTCATGCGAGAATTACTGAAGCTCACGCAAGTGGTGATTTCTCGGCAGCCTTGCCATCATTGTACTCTATGACATCGCTTTCTGGTTTTTTTTACACCAATATTGCTACCGGATATGTCGTGGATGCCAGCAGAATCTTACATATCTACTTGTGCTAACATTCTGTCCATCATGAGCAAACTATCAGGTACAAGAAGCAAAAAACCCTAATCTGATCAACAATGAGCGTTAGAATCGCTTCAAGCACTCGATACTAACGATATTTTATCATAGAATTGTTGCTTGAGGTCGAGCCACTCAGCAATTCTTTGTATAACAATGATAACAAGTAAAACAATTGATGTGTCATCTTTTCTCCTGAAACGACTGAGTTTGAACTTGGATAGGTGGCCAATACTCTCCCCCAAGTCCCTCAGCACCTGCGAGTTCCATCCGGTCTTGTGCATGTCTTACCATCATGGCGCACACCGGAAAAACCGGGATCTCATTGCAGTCTTAACAGTGTCAGTTATTGGTGGGAGTATCGTGTGTGAGGTTTTTGGTCTTACCGTCAACGTCGTTCATCAATGAATCCTTCCATTGAATTGTTCCAGTGGACTGATAGATTCACGCTAGCCGACTTAAAGTTTCTCGATTATAGTGAATTCTCAGGAAGGTGATGAATTTGATTTAATTGACCCACAGATCCTGGATCTCCTGACTGTTGTCTGGTAATAGAATTCTGAAAGTCTTAAACATGATCAAAGATGCTATAACGCTTATGCATGTTTATACTGAGCAAAAACCACTTAACGACTTGGTCTGTCACAATGTTGTTCTGGTTGGTCAGGTAGCACATGGGATGGTGGTGAGTCGCCTGCCTACTTGTGTCGTTTAATCAATTTCTGCAAGCCTGGATTGCGCCATAATGCAACACTGGGCCTTAAAGATGCAGAAACGTTGAGACAGCTGTTCTTGAATATCTAGGATTGTAATTTGTTGTCACATTTTCTAGCTGCGTTTGAGGAAATCAGAAGTCCCCGCATTGCTTACGTAACTCGGGCAGAAACATCACTGCGAAACTTGGTTATGACTCCAGAAAAACAGGAGCTAAAAAAGTTGGAGGATCTCTTTAAATTAGTTGGGAGAATGGTTCAGCGGATCACCAGTCTGATGACGAGGCCCTCTCAAAACTCTTGGACGAGACTCTCAGTATCTGGCTTTATGATGCGAGAGAGGATGCAAAAGGCTGGTTGTCGAAATGGAGAAGCTGGGATTTGTCGAAATGAGAGGCTGCTCAGACCACGATATATATCTCTACAAATGTGTCATTGCAGTCAGAATGAATCTTACCCTTTTGAATTTCCTGTACTACCAGGATAAGCGTGGGAATCCATGGGTTGTGCGACTTTTACTGACCGACACTAATGTCCCGCAACACCTCCATAGAACTCGAGCAATTATGTACAGCCTCCCGATTTCTAGTCGAGGAATCCCAGTCACCGTCTCCAACAAATATCAATGACATATTTCCCCAGTCTACATCATTCGGCGAGGACATTGTGGTGGACAGTATCCATCCACTCTGGAAACGGAGTCTCTTCGCTCTTCTCGAGCGACCGACTTTTTCTCCCTCTGCATTTCTCGTTTATGCAATGACAACAGCACTTATTGTCGTTTCTGCACTGATTACCGTGCTTGAGACGGTTCCGGCTTTTCATTCAATATCGAGTCGGGTCTGGTTTGGCATTGAGACAAGTTTGGTGGCATTGTTTACTGTTGAATATCTTGCGCGGTGTGTAGCGTGGAGCCACACATGGTGGAGTCTATTAAAATGGACATTTTGTCAGTCATTCTTCCCCCGAGTGTTTTTGAATTGTTCAAAGTTGGCCTCTGATGTCACCCAGCATTTTATGGGATAATCGACCTCCTTTCAGTCATGCCTTACTATATCGAATTATTGCTTCAGCAGGATACTGTGAGTTCCTTTGCACTATCTGGTTCTTCACTTAATAATGTTCCTCAGTCTATTCTTTTTCGCTTTTCAATTCTTCGGATGTTTCGTTTGCTCAGAGTATTTCGTCCGTTTAGATATACTCATACGATACTTCTGTGAGTCTCCCAGATGTCTTTATGTCGATCAAGGAGTAAATTGACCTCCATAGAACTATCGAGGTTATGTACCTCTCCGTACGGCGATCTCAACATGCTCTCCTCGCCATCGCGTTTTTCGTGGTTATGATACTCACCGTTTTTAGTACTCTTTTGTATGTGTATCAGCTTTGATGCGTCTTCTTTAACACTCGATCAAATTAGGTACTTTGCGGAGCGAGGGGCATGGGATGAGACACTCCAAGCATTCATCAACTCGGATGGTGATCCTAGTCAATTCAGTGTATGTCTCAATGATCTTCCGATTGATTTCTTACCTGACCGAAACAGTCTATCCCAGCTGCGGCCTGGTAAGTAGTTACCATTTGATTCATGTCCTCCTTCTCACATATGTTTGATAGGTTCGTTCTTGTCAGTGAGTCATTTTAAGTCTTCTAGCCCTGCTGTCCCTCAAAGCAACTCAGCTATTACGACCGTCGGTTACGGAGAAATCACGCCGCGTTCGTTTCTGGGGAGATTGATCACAATACCTATTCTTGTCTGTGGACTAGTATTGATTACACTACCGAGTTTCGTATTAGGACGTGAGTTTAGTCATGTCTGGGAGAGGATGATATCCAAAAAGGCTAGTTTCTCTGTTCTTGATCGTACTTTTCTCAAATCTAAATGCTCCATCAGCAAGACGTGGGTCAAGACGACGCGGGGGACCAATCCCACTTGCCTCCCTATCCAGACTCAATGGGTCTTCTGCCTCCCACCTCCTCAGAGCCGATCTACTCGCCTTCGCCGAATTCGGGAGTGAGGGATTTGTCGAACATGAAACTGGCGCAGAATCAGACAGAGTTGAGTAAGCAGATTGCGGATTTGAGTCGGGTAGTCGAGGAGCAGGGGTTGTTGCTGAGGAGACTGGTTAATGTTTTGGAGGGGGATAATATGAATTCGCGGAAGGGGAAGGAGAGGGAAGGAGATTTGACTGTGTACACCTCTGGTTATCAATATTAACAGTGACGTTATTATGTGACGGGTTACTGTGTGCAGCTGCGCATGACGGCTGCTGGATTCTATCTCATCTACCAACGATCATGTCAGATGCAATACTGACCCAGATTCTGACCCAGCTCGAAGCCATGCAGCGCAGTCAGCAGACTATGCAAGCCAAGGTACAGCAGAAACTCTCGCCGATGCTGATCTAACGATTTGTAGTTGGATGCTCTGACTGGTCATGGTACACCTGCGTCGCCTGAGGTCCAAGATAAAAATGAGCCTGTTTCTGTTGCAGCGCCCAGTTCTATACCGATAAAGAGTTCATTCTCGGACAAGGAACGCGAAAGACTTCTATATCCTGGGCGTGTCAATCTAACCAGTGCGTCTTTATTTTTTCCTTGCTTTTTAATTTGTTTTTCACAAGTTGTCTATCAGCATATCCTGATCAGCATGGCATCAAGCCGTATCGCCTCAATTGGGGTGCAGTGACCCCAACAGAACGAGGACCCGTAGTCTGTTCACGACTCCAATCATCTCTGAAACAGCGCAATGCTCTTGGTGCACATTCTGGATCATACTCCATCTACCGTGCATTGTCTATCGCCATGGGCTCCCTCTCTCCCACTCATAAACCAGACTATACTATGACTGAACCTCCCGTTGACTTTCCTCCTCAGCCATCATGGTCCGATCCCGAAAAGATCGTAGCATTCGATCCATGGGGTCACCTCGTCCAAACAGTATTCAAGGCTGAGATGGATGCTGGGATAGATATTCGACCGAGTATTGCAGTGACGAAAGCGCATTTGAAGATGAGCGAGCTGGATGAAGCAGCGAGGAATGGTACAATCAATATTGATGAAGAGTTTGTGTTGAGGAGTAGGCCGGTGAAGAATCAGGATGGAACGGAGAGCATTGGGAACAGTGGTGTCGAGGTCAATGTCAGCAAGGCTGCAGTCGAGCCCGTGTGGTATTTGCCAGGTGTGGCCGAGCGATTTGGAATGTCTGTGTGACATACTCTAGTGGATCTGGAAAGGTCACTGATCGCTATCTACAGCTCAGAAAGTCTCTTGCGTCGTGCACTCTTTGAGGATACAGGAGGAATGTATCCTGAGCTCATCACGCGCCCAGATATCAAGGTCTTTTTGCCTCCTATCGGAAACCTTACAGTCTACGTCTGTCAGTGGCGCTAATAAAGGTTATTGGGCTTTAATAATCTAGTCTAGTTGGCAACCCTGCCTATCTCTCCGACGAGAGCAAGGTTTTGACTCTGCGAGTCCATGATGAATGTATGGTTTTGTTAATGTAGGTATGTGCACGTGCTTACACTTCGCCAGGCAATGGTTCTGACGTCTTTGGTTCCGACATCTGTACCTGCAAACCATACCTTGTATACGCCATTGAGGAATGTATCCGTGGCGTTCAAGCCGGTGGTGTCGGCGTCGTCGTTTATTTTAGAAAGGAAGGTCGAGCCCTCGGTGAAGTCACCAAGTACGTCGAATCTGTTTGTCTCTGGGTTTCATAGCTAGATGTGTTTTGGTTTGCGGCAAAGGTACCTGGTCTACAACCTGCGTAAGCGTGGAGGCGACTCAGCTGACAGGTATTTCAAGTCGACGGAGATGATTGCTGGGGTGAAGGATATGCGATTCCAAGCCCTAATGCCTGATGTTCTTCACTGGCTTGGTATCAAAAAGATTGATCGCATGGTCAGCATGAGCGACATGTGAGCATCTCAACTTAAGTATTCGTGAACAAGATGACTTTACTCTGTCTATTAGGAAATACGATGCCATTGTCAAGAGCGGCATACCCATTTTGACACGATATGATATTCCCGGTTTGTGTTCACAATCAGATATCAATTTTACTGAGTGTGATATCAGATCATCTAATCCCTCCTGACTCCCGAGTGGAGATTGATGCAAAGATTGCTGCAGGGTACTTCTCAAGTGGGAAGAAAGTGACAGAAGCAGATCTTGCCAAAACGGTGGGAAGGGCATGGGAAGAAACTGAGCATTAACCGAGCATTGATTCATATACATATACCACAATTCATAGGGTCCTGTGATTGATTTTTTCTCTCTCGATAACTAAAGCATATACAAATGAAAGCAATAATCAGAAAGCGAGGACACAGTACATAGCGGGCCAACAACAAATTGACAAATCCGACCTCAACCAGGATACTTGTCCCAACTAGCTGTATGACATTTAAACGCCCTTACCCCCGCACGGTCCAGATAATTCCTAACATTTTCCGCTTTCTTATCATCCAACAACTCGCTCGTCGAGATGGGATTCTCACTCTCTAAACACACGATCAAAATCGTCTGCTCGACGCTATCCTCGAGATCGTGCATGTCGGCACCGTATTTTTTGAGCAGTTCTTCGTAGAGATAATCGAGAGCGAGATGATATTCGTCACGTTTATACGATTTACCAGTAAGGTGGTAGACGAGGTCAAAGACTTGGAAGGCGGTGATAGTGTAGCCTGCAGCATAGTATGGCATTGCTCAGATTACGAATGGTCTGGCCCTGTATGAACTGGTTTAGCATTATCTGGAACAAAAAGGGTAGTACAGCAGACTTACAGGTAGTATGGGGACGATGATAGTCGCCTGCGTCGTGAGAGTGGGGTAGCAACGCTAACCGCAGAGTTAAACGTCCCTGAGCCTTAGCTTCAGATCAATCCCAGGCTATGTGAGCCGTCGGTCCCATTTTTGGTCGCCAAGATTTGATAAGCATAATCACTAGCGATGTTGAGCTGGATGAGATTATATGGGACCATTATATCAAAGAATAGGAGGAGCACAACATTGTTCTTCTGCTCAGATTAATACTTGTGTAATATTGTCATATGGAAACATTGTTTAAATAAAAATCTTGATATGTGTATATTAATCTTGTGCAAGGTTAAAATAGGATAATGACCACACCAGGAATTGAAGTCTGTATATATTGAAGAAAGATCAGGCATAGATAGAGGTGACTGTTATAGAATGTAAGGCTCAATGGAATGCCAGCTGGTCAAATCAGGATTGGTATAAACTGTCTTGGCCATTGAATTCTTATTTTCATTTGGACTTAGCCAAATAGTAACAGGAACATGACTAGTAACATGTTATGAAATGTTCTGTTAGAAAATGTACAAACCAAGTGTACTTGTATAAGTAGTAGCCTAAATCCAACATGAAATCTATAAAGTTCCCTGTTATGACTCAAAGATCTTGGAGTGGATCAATGTATTAGGGTTAACACAAGAGAACTCAATAGAACTCTGTACAAGATTGTCTACCTTATATACTAGAACTGATGGTCCTTGCTACTACTGCAGTTAGCCTACCTTAAATGACTATGTGTTTGCCTTAAGATCAATATATATTAAACATGCTGTATGATGTTATTCTTCTAGATTCTTTTATATCCTTCCATTGTGATATGTGATCATGTGATTGTGACAGTGACAGCATGTGACAGTGACATCATGCTAAATCCTAATCCCAGGAATCATAATAGGAAAATAAAATAAAAATAAGAAAGAAATTTAAAATAGACAAAGTTCACTGTCTTTAATTCTGATATTCTCTTTATATTGTCAGGCATGGTTCACACCAGGAGATGAAAGTCCATGGGGTTGACTTAGAAATGTGCAGAGTATGTAACTCTGTGAAAAGAGCTTGGTAATATAAACTTGTAGAACAATCTTGACTTTAGCTTATATACTATACTGTCTGTCTGCCATGTGGTTGCAACTTCAGAAGAATGAATGAAGTCTAAAGTAGAAGTGAGTGCTGATTTGGTATGTTACCATTGAACACTAGAGATTGAGTTCAATAAGAGTTATCTTCATCAATTATCAGACTAGTAAATTACAATGTAACTATTAGTTTTATATACAAGCCAGAGATATAAGAGATGCTTGGGGTTTCAGTGTATCACCTTGAGTAGAGGTTTCAGTGGTGAGATACTAACAGGAGTAAAATAGGAGAAATCTGCTATGAAAGACCAAGTTTAATAGAAGTATCCCCATTATAGAAGACTGGTTATCCAGATTGTTGCATCACTACTATAAGGATGTGTTGTAAGAAGAGTGGCCATTATAGAAGACATGTTTGTTTTGTAGATATTGAAATGACAGCATTACTATAGGGATATATCTTTCAAATAAATGAACTTGATATATGATAGTCTGCTACAGTAGTACTATAGTTGTTATAAATGTAGATATTGATTAGTCAAGTATGCAGACCATATACTTGGACTATTCTACTATAGTATATATAATAGTAGTATAGTAGTAGAATATCTTACTCAAATATCATCTAAAGTTCCTAAATACTTATGGCTCCTTAAATAAGACTAATTTTCTTATAATATTCAGTATTTAATAGTAACATACTTTATTAGTACTCAATCTTTTTCAAACTATGTTCCAATCTTCTGAAGTTACAACAACATAGCAAACAAACAGTATAATATATAAGCTAAAACTAAGATTATTCTGGAAAGTCTATATCATCAAGCCAACTTTTACCTTCTAATATGAACTACATCTAACAAGACTTTTAAGTATGAGTATCCAAAATAATATAATATACTAAGTGATTTTTAAGATGAGAAACTATAGAGTACCTATGCATCTTAAATACTAGTACTCAGTAACTAAGACTATATCTAAGAATCTGAGAAGATAAATAACTACTCTAAGTATACTAAAGTTTTCAGAAATAGAGATCATGACAGAACTATATGATCAGTTATAAAGTAATCAGATATGAATAAAACCAGATAGATTTATACTGAAAGAGTATAAGTAGGCAAGAAGAAAGATATCTTTTTTATTTTAAGTTTCATCTGGACTTAGACAAAAAATGTGATATGATAGTTATATAATTCATAGGATAGTCACACAATCATGTAATACAAAAAAGAATATAAAAGATTTTAGAATAGGTGATGTTATATAGTATAGTAATAATATGTTGACTGCTGTAACAACTACTAGTCTAAAAATAACTAATAGACTACTAAGTAAACTTAAGGACAAAGTATCTCATAGAGATTACAAGAGAACTTGACAAGAAGTTCTTGATGAATTGTTATCCTGTTTACATAATACATATATGGTCTATGCTAACAATAAACAACCTTGCCCTAAAGTCTGTGCATCATCCATGAGTACACCATATGTATACTATAAGATTAACATGCTATTAACATATTTTTTAACATCATTCTTTTAGCTCCTTTTTCCAAAATTAGACCTATGACCTCATATTATATGACATGTCATGTGACTACAGTCATGTACCTCTTCATCATCCAAGAAAAAGAAAATAAAAATAAAAAGAAAACAAAATCAAAAATAAAAGAAAAGGAAAATCAAATCAAAATAAAATACTAAAGTTTGAGCATACTATGATATTAATCTTATAGAAAGCATATGGAATTTAAAGTAGATTAGATGTAATGTGTATATAGACTACAGTCTATAGTATATAAAGTAGACTAACTTATACTTGAAATTCTATCAAGTTCTTATATTACTTAATACAAGAGTTGTCTTGTTCTTACTCAAGGTCTTAAGTTATAATATAGATATTTTAAGTAGATCAGATATTAGGAAATATTACAACTTAAGTCTAAGAGTTAGGATAAAAGAAAAAACTTATATTGTTTAATATAAGAGAACTCAGTAAAGTTCCTGATATAGATGAGTCTACTATATAATATTATTCTTCTCATATATTATATAACTTAAAGTAGAAAAATAAGAATAATAGAAGAGAAATAAAAAAGAAATAAGTAAACTATATTCAAATTTGATAAAGAAGTGTTATCTGCAATGTAATTGGATAGATTGAATACATTTGGATAGATATATAACAATAGTATAATATACTTTTATATTGAGTAATATAAGAGAACTTAATGGAGTTCTCATTACAAACTAGTCTATTGTATATATATTATAGACTATGATCTATGTGTTATAATTGCTTTCCTATGTTCACAATGTGGTTACAGCATAAAC
>Ga0157368_1000612_pt1 | contig 16324 bp, 10 predicted proteins | sample AttbisABBM3_FD_113146 | JGI IMG/M metagenome (GOLD analysis project Ga0157368, IMG submission 113146) | Fungus gardens microbial communities from leaf cutter ant in Botucatu, State of São Paulo, Brazil - Atta bisphaerica ABBM3 | ecosystem: Host-associated > Fungi > Mycelium > Unclassified ...
TCAGGGCACATGTAGGAAGCATGGTGGCCTTAAGGAAAACACATGTGGATGAGTAATAGGACATGAGAACGATGCATGGACATAAGGGCAGGTTAATATTGTTGTAGCATGGACCATCTTGTATTTATATAAATAGAGGAGCAATGCAGCAAGGGCTCCTTGTCGAGTTCTCTTGTGAAATTTCCACTAGATATCCACCTAAGAGATTTACTCACTTGTGACACTATTGTTCTTTGCGACTAGTGGTTGCTACAATATTATATGAGTTGTATATTTCAGAAGAGCTACTTAGTATAATTAGAGAACAGGACAAGCTCACTAGAAGGTAATAATATAACTACTGGCTTATATACTAAGTATTTTACTTAGAATAGTTATCTAAAAATAGAGTTATCCTGGTTCTGGATAGTCTTTGATATTAGATGGAGATTTATGGAGTTATTAAGAAGTTCAGTAAGAATGTCTAAGATGGAATGAAAAGAGTGATCTGTATAAGAAGAGATTTAAAAGTATAGATGAGTTATCTGTGGGTTGGAATGGATGTGACTGGATTGGGATGTGACATAGTATCATATTCTAAGTCCACCTCTTTTGAAAACTGTTCTCTACAGCAGTGATATCATGTTTAATTACTAACAAAAGCCTATCTTCTGCAACAGCCATATTTCCACAATATATCTTCTATGGTAGTGTTGTATCCAATTCTGAAATTTTAGAGTACTTCCACAATGGAAATACTCCTATCAAACTTGGCCTTCCACAGTAGAGTTTCTCTATTAACCTTTTTTAGTGTCTTATTATTGAAACCTTTGAATGTCTTCTATTATTTCTAATTGTATATAAGACTAATAGTTATACTGTAATTTGCTAGTTTGATAATTGAATATTCAAGTTAAACTCAATCTCTAGTATTTTACAGTAACACACATTCACCAGCACTTATTTTTTAGACTTCATTATATTTTCTGAAGTTACAACTATATAGCAGACAAACAGTATAGTACATAAGCTCAAGTCAAAGTTATTCTGGAAAGTTCACATCACTATGTACTTCATATGGGATTTCCACATCTTGTACATTTCTGAGCCAAACTTATAGGCTTTTGTCTTCTAGTATGAATTACATCTAATACATAGGCTTAAGTCACAACATTGGACTTGGTATATAATACACATGGCTTTTAGAGTAGGTTAGATATATTCATGTACAGACTATTAGTCTAGTATATATAAAGATAGATACTTTATACTAGGAACTCTATTGAGTTCTCTTATATAAATACAAAAAAAAACCTTACATTAGATTAATAACAAGAGGATTTGATAGAGTTTTTAGTACTGATGTGTTGATCTTATATACCTTCAGACCATAGTCTGTGTATATCCACATCTAACCTACCCTAAAATGATAAGACTAGTATGCTATAGTTATACTGTTATAACATTATTCTTTCAAAATCTTCTATATTCTTCTCTGTGTTACATGATGTTGTGACCATGACTGTGACAAATGTAATACTATTATTACACTTTGTGATATCATATTACCATCTCTTAACTAAGTCCCAATAAAGAAAAATAAAAATAAAAAGTGAAAAAAGTGAAAAAAACAAAAAAACCAAGTCTACCTTCTTGCAGTCTGAAACATTTGTGGACAACTGTAAATGACTTATTTTTTTCAATCTAGTTATTTACAGTTGTCCATAGTTTACTGGATATGTCACAAACATCATTTAACTTATATTTCTACAACTAATAGACTAATTCTCATAAACTAAGTTGTACTAGAAAGCTCCAAATAAGGGATATTCACATATATATAGGATGTACAAAAAAACAACAGATTACTAAGATATCATACCATCAGTAACTACAAGTTTTATTGGATATTATCCCAGAAACAACTAAATGGATTCCCATAATCAAATATGTATTAGAAAGTGCTCATCAAACTATCTCTGATAATATATCATACATCATATGAAAATTAGTATTTATAGAAATACAAGTATATTAATATAGTAATATAATTAGTTACCTTCTAAAGTTAGCCTGATATCTGCTATGACAGATAACAACTTCACTAGGTATGACTTTTAATTATGTAATGAAAACAGCTTGTATATAAACTATTACTATTTTGTGTAAATACTTTTATATCTGAGAATTAGACTTTAGATTTAATAACATTAATTATCATTCATCATTTATTCCTTATTATAATTGACATTTGTATTGATCTTCATCATTATTATTATCATTATTAAACTTCTAAATCACTTCTCAGTCTCTAAGAGTACATCCAAGGTTTAAATATTACAAATAAGTGAGTAGTTTATTTAAGATGATTCTTGAGATGTCAAAATAGTTTCTAAAGCTTATTATAACTTAAATCCTAGACTGAGAATAAAGAGAAACTTGTATTGTTTAACATAAGAGAACTCAGTAGAATTTCTAATATAGGTAAGTCTATACTATATACCTCTAATATATAGTTTGTATGTATTTAATATTTAGCTTATCTGTTACATACCATCCAAGCACATCCAATATATTCAACTCTATCATGGATAATATTTACATAGGCTTTACTCTGCTCAAAATATCTATAGAAGTAGATATTCTCTTTCTGGTCCATATACTACTTCTAGTATGAATCAACCTGGTTCTATTTTATGTTAGATCACTCTATTACTAATCACATAGCTTATGATCTCTATAAAACTCCAGACTTAATTTCCAAGGACTTTAGTGTACCCAGAATAATTATCTATCTCCTTTGATTCTTAGATAGACTTAGTATTGATATTTGAGATGTATAAATACTCTGTAATTTCTTAGCTTAAAAATCACCTAGTATAGTGCACTATTCTGAGTGCCTATGCTCAGAAGTTTGACTTCCAAAATAATTCTCTTTCTAGCATAACTTCCTTTTGAAATATGACTATTGTGACAAGCAGAGGTATAGCTTATCTACCGAAGCCAAGGTCACTCTGGAATTACATCTGTATGTATTAAATAATGTTCCCATGCTCTTCCAATGTTTTCTGCAAATTTTTCCATAAATGGTTTTTCTTCTGGTATTAAGCATAGTTTATACCAGAAAGTAAAAGTTCATGGAGTCTGGCTTGGGACTGCATAGAGTATGAAAACTCTATATAATGAGCTCAATGATGTAAACTTGTTAGAATAACCTTGGCTTCAGCTTATATACTGTATCATCTGTCTGCCATATGGTTGCAACTTCAGATGAGTGGATGAAGTCCAAGACAAAAGTGAGTACTAATTTGGTGTGTTGCTGTTGAACACTAGAGATTGAGTTCAATAAGAGTTATCTTCATTGATTATTAGACTAGTGAATTATAGTGTAACTACTAGTCTTATATACATGTTGGATATATAGGAAATACTTGGGATTTCAGTGTATCATTCTAAGCAGAGATTTCAGTGGTGAGACACTAATGGTAAGATAGAACTCTACCATGAAAGACCAAGTTTAATAGAAGTATTTCCATTATAGAAGACTAGATATTCTAGTTGTTGTATTGCTGCAAGAAGAGTGGCAATTATGGAAGATGAGCTTGTCTTATAGATATTGTAATGGCAGCATTACTATAAGGACATATCTTCAGAATGGGTGGACTTGATATATGATATCTGGGCATATTCCATACTTGACACTATTCTAAATATTATTAAAAAGTTATTATATCATGTGATGTATGACATCACTCTTCTTATATGTCACATGATGTTGTGACTGTGGTATGTGTGACTTACTTGTGATAGCCATCATATCTTGTCATATTACTTGTGATAGTTATAATAGTTATGTATAACATTATATTATTCTCTTTTACTAAGTTTAAAATAAGAAAAGAAACAAGTTCACTGTCTTTAATTCTAACAAGACTGTTAAGACATAATATTCATTATCTATGCTCTAATTTTATCTTGTAAATCAAATCCACAAGTAAAGCTGATATTATATCCCAATTTGGCCATATCTATCCCAACCCATAGATAATGTCTTCTTATCCATCCAAATTCCCTGTCCTCTTCCAGTGCAGATCACAACCTTCATATCACCTTGGATATTCTTGCTGGACTCTCAATAACTCATGAATCTTCATTCTAGACATTCAAAGATCAGCTAGAACCAGGATAACTTGCTTAGCAGTCTCTGTTCCTAGATAACTATCCTAGGTAGCATACTTAGTATATAAGCTGGTAGTTATATAAGTTGGTAGTTACACTGTAAAAGCCTTACCCTGAAAATTAACTAAAACTATTACCATCTTCTGGTATTAGTGACAACACACCTTCCACCTTCCAGTGGACAAGTCCACTAGAATATTCTGAGTACCTCTTCTGAAATATGTAACCAGTGCAACTAGTAGAGGTGCAGCACACAAGCTGAAGCTAAAGGTTCTTACTCCTATATTCTGTATACATGGATAATGCAAGTTGCTAATCTGGACTTCTGAGAGCTCATTATCAGATCTCAGATAACAAAGTGTGAACTGTGTTTAACAGCTGAAAGGGCCTTTCACTTATCTCTCCTAACAATCTTGGTTGAGCTCAAAATTTATCATCATCCTGTTCTTTAATAATTTAGGCAATGGTCAACAGGACTGGTGAGCTAACAGACTCAGCATTATTATTTCTACTACAGGACCCCCTTTCTATTAATTCAGTGTTCCAAGGAGGAAGACCATAAGTAATATCTCAATACAGATAAATCAGGTCATTGATGGCAGCTAAGCGACTACTTCAAAGTGTCGGTCCCGACTGAATAACCATGACTGCAATGCATATTGTCTTAATAGTGAGCGCAAGGGGACCAGCCATGAGATCAGCAGGAATGAAGATCTGGAGGCAAATCTTTGTCATTTCTCTAATCTTCGCACACGGCGTCATTGCCCACCTAGCACCCTGGTCAACCTTCTGAATTGCAGTACAAAAAGCTGGTTGAGATCACAAACAAAAACCCTCATGGATTGCCTCAATGATCGCTGATAGCTTTGAGGGGTCTAGACAGCAAGATGAACAATATATCGAGAAATGTTATGATGGATGAGTTTGAGGCTGTGACAATAGTGCTGTAAACGTTGTGAAGGATATGGGGAGAGACGAAAGAGGGTCAGAACAATACCATAAAGAGATGTGAGAGGCTAGTGGATAAATGTTGAAAGTGATGGGAGGATAGTAAAGGTGAATGATGGGGAAAAAGATGCACTCCAACCTATTGAGATCATGTTCTTCAATCATACCATAGAAACGAACCGGCCATAGATGATGTGGGTTGACACCAGTACAAGGGAAGGGAAAAGGCCGCAGGCCGGCGATAGGATTTTGTGTCATCCGACTATTGATAGATATACTACCGCAAGTCCATTGCCTATATTCATACCGCTGGAACGCAAACGTAGACACGTTGGAGCCGAAAACATGTATCGTTACTCGACAATACATGTTTTCGGCTTAACCTTCTGACAAATTCAGCCTATCAACCTCTGTGTGGGTATAACTTTCCCGAAGCCAGCGTGCGGTCCGATCACAATGATACCCAATCAAGGATTCACGACCAGAAGATCTTTAGGGTGGTGTCGAGTTTCCCAGGAGGTTCTGAAGCTGAACATGCAGGGCAGGACATGACATGGAAATTATTCAGGCAATGACGGCCATGTCGTAAACCAGGCTTACCTGATCCAAAACCTCGACATTGCCACTTGTCGTGTCCAAAGGTAGCGTATTCGATGGAGTCTCATTTATTATATGCGTTGAATTCTAAGGTAGCTTAGAAGCGAAGAGTTTCCAGAAACCAGAAAAACAAACATACAGTGTCACGCTTCGTTGCTGCCGGCGTAGATGCAGTCTTCTTCCCCCCAGATCCATTCGCATTTGAAACAGGGCCAGGGAAGGGCATCTCTTCCCGTGGCACGATGTCAATGAGGAAGTCAAACTGGTCAGACTTGCTGAGGGCTTTAGCAATGTCAGATCTTGACAGGGTCCGCCGCTTGTTTGAATCGGCAATGATGAAGGCCCTTGCGGTAATCTCTGAGATAAATACTGGTGGCAGGCTAAGCACCTTTTCAAAGTGACTGGACCGCTATAGAACGTACTTTCGCATGCCTTGCAGAATAGGATTGGGGCTATTTAGAAGACAGCACATGAGTCAGGAAGTGGCACTGGAGCCGAAGATGAAAGAACACAACGTACCGTCAGCAGCTATCATCTAATAAGACTACTTTAGTCTGCGTAAACGGTGACCAATCATGTTCGTACCTTTACATCAGGATCACTTTTCATGACCTTTTTAATTCGTGCCAATGGTAATTGCGGATGCCGGTAATCTGGCGTCTCCTGCTCTGCTGCGTTTATCTGTCTCTGCCAGAATGACGGCAGGAATTCATTCAAGTATACTCCAGGCTGTACGTATGGCTGTTGTTGGGGCGACATTACGGTGGTAATTAGTATGCCTTGGTTGAGTTTGTCATGATACCGATATTGCTGACTAAGCAATGAGCCATGTGCATTGACTAATGAAGAAATAAAATATAAAAGCTAATATGGAATACATGCGATATCGTTCATGATCCGGCTTTCACAAGTCACCAGATACTTCACAACTTATGCTCCGCAAGGTGTCGCATGATAATGAGTGATGCTATAATCTCTGTAAGCCACATCAATCAGCATCACTCAATACGGTTACCAAAGCCAGGACCGTTGTGGCTAGCTCAGGTATCAGAACCGACTGAAGCCTCAAGACTCACCCAAAGCGACATGTGCAAAAGGCTCATACACTGTTAACGTGTTTCCGCTGACATCGAAGACCCGAACGTTCGGAGGTTTGAGGTCGTAATGTGCTACGAGATAATTTTCAGCTGTGGTACACTGGTCCATTCAGTCAGCACATCCGTCTAATCCTTATTTGACCACCGCCAAGAACTGCTGGTACATACTCACCGACCACGGTCGTCCGCCAGAAGCTTGGTAACTCCATTTATATTCTTTTCCATCGGAACCTACGAATATTCTCACCAACGAGCTACGCATGCCGGAACCGAATCAGATCGGAAACCCATGACACATGGTTTCTGGAGCACAAACTCACGTGCCAAACAAAGAAGTCTTGCGAAGGTACCGTGACATTGGGATTGTTGTCGTTTTACCCGCAAATGTCAGACTTCCGAGTGATTCATCAGGGAGGAAGTCCAGTATTGCGGAAGGCTCGCGGTTCAGCGGTAACGAGCTGCGATGACGCGAAGCTCGGATGGGCATCTCATATATATGCGTTGTGGAACATCCTGGCTGCCTTTTTACGTGGAAGAACATTCGATCGTATATATCATCAAAGTCAGTATCTGTATTTGACCCAGTACGGTCCTCAAAAGAGTAAGGAAGAGGCCCATAATTTGAGAGGCTCATGGTATGTTTTTGGTTGTTGTTGTTTTCCTAGTGGAACTTGGACCTGAGTAGGGACAAGATGAAGTGAGCCAAGAAGATCTTCTAGGAGAATGTGAGGAAGGGGTTCGTGGGTCAAGGTAGCCCCCAAAGGTTCTTATATTCCATCTATGAAAGAGCATCGGGACCCATACCAAATATGGCCCAATCTCAGATACCCGCAGTACAAAGAAGCTCATACCAAACGTCATCATAGTCCCAATTCTCGCAACCAGACAATTAGGTCCGACGAACAATAACTCCACCAGCCGGGAGCTCCATGGATGGCTGTGACAACATCCAATTCAAGACTCGAGGCTGTCAATTGAAGGGTCTTGCCGGTTCTTGAGGACAATGAAATACGCAAACGCTCCGAGCATGGAATTTACTTGAATTCCAGACTATGTTTGGGAGCGGTATTGAGACGCTTTGCGATAACGATAAGCTCCCCCCGGATGGAACGTATCAACCACCTGAAGATAGTCCGATCACTTCTATATCCCACGAAAGGTCAACTGGCAGCCGCACAGCAGACACTTCGTTAAGAACTTGTACATTAAGGTGAGGATAATGGAAAATTCAATTCCATAGAAACGAAACAGCCATGACACAGAAAAGCTGCGCAAGTGAACTGTACAGCAAATACTCAGCAGCCCTCCTGCAGGATATCCTACACAGATTGTGTGCTATCATTCCGTCAACGTCAGTAAGCAGGTATCAGGAATGATACGAGACACAATATCTATTAAGCAATGATCTCATCTTGGTCTTGGGAAACAATAGCAGAAAGTCAGTCAGGTCGAGCAGTCACGTGAACGGGTGCAATCAGCGCATGTCAGCGCATGGCCACATGTAAAATAAATCAGACGCATGATGATCTAAATTATCCACCACAAGGATTTTCGACTTGTGGTGAGTCAAGAATGCTCATAGTCACACGCCAGGATGACGGTGAGCTTGACAAAACCCTGATGAATGCAGTCTGGTATAGTACTCGAACGAACTGGATATCGTTGTCCTCCGGATCAGTATTGTGAAAGTACTCGAGCAGTCACGATCTGAATGTACTTTTGGTCAGTTGCTGTTGCACTATGTAACGTATTGTATACCGTTTAGGTCGGAGAATCCAGCCAACATATGGTGGTCCTTGATTTTCGGTCTACTGGTTCTGTAAACATGCCTAGGGACCAAAGAGAAGACTTATTTATTACTCTATACACACTGTCAGGTTGCTACATTGCTAAAAAAACACTGCTTCTCTCCCTACTAATGGTCCTCAAGAAAAATACAACATGAACTCTAGTGATTCTATGTGTGGACATTCCATCCACCTCCTGTGTGAACTCCTCTCAATCCTCCTGAAATACTTCTATTGCATTGGGTTGCTCAAAGTCTTCAGTTGACTATGCAAAAAGTGTTGGAAAAAACAATGCACAGCAGCATGGTGCAGTGTGGACAACTAGTGACCACTTACCAATAGAGTAAGATTGTCAGTGCTTGAATGCGAGTGATAAACTACTATAAATAAATAACACATTTCTGTTCAACAATTTATTACATGGTGCTTGATTGCAGTCTGTAGCAAACTGACTATCTACAGCAAGTGGCCTACAATTTCCTCAAGAGACAGAACTCATAGGCAAAGAAAGACCCTATCAGAATTAATAGAAATCAAGGAGAAATCTAGATAAAGGTTGCTTGTAACTACCCTACTAATTATGCATCCAAGTCCACAAACAGACCTATTATACTGAGAATACAGAGTCAAAAGAAACTAAGAGAGATGAAACTGAGAAAAACATCTACAGAAACAGAAAAGCAAACTATTTGAGTGCTTATAAAGGCTCAGAAGGGGGAGGAGGTTGTTCTTGAGGAAAAAGGCAAAGACACTTGGATGCTCTTTCAAGAAGTTGACGAAGTCCTTAATTGATGAAGATGGATCAATCAAGGGACTGTGAGCAAACCTAGAATAGTTTGTAAAGATATGTTGATGTTTTCCTACCTGATAATAGCCATATGAACATTGAGTGCACTCTGTAGGGAAAAAGTGTTGTCTATACTCCCCAATGAAAGCATGGACAAGGATGGCTCTAGCTGCCCTATTACATAATGCAATCAACTGACCAATGTGGAGAAGCAAGCTACTACCCTTGGAATAGCTAGGCCAAAGGGGCTTGCAGTTTTTGCCTCTAAAAGTAAGAAAATAGCACTCTTGAACAGTAGGACAATTGAAAAATGTATTTCAAGCATCTAAATATAAGAGAACACTCTTGGAACAAAGAGTGTTAATAAAAGTTACTGGATGAAGTCCAGCAGCCACTCTAGTGTTAGTTACATTGTTATAAACCAGTTGGTATAGAGATCACTCAGTATTGCTTGAGCAGTCCCAGGATTTATTCTATGGTTGAGACCATAAGAGAAGAATGATCTAAGTATAGAGTAGATAGCTAAGGAATGAGCTTGTTCAGAATTCATAAAGAGATCCACTATAAGGAGACTTAATTTTTCATTGACACTAAATTCTATGGTTTTTCCTACAGACTTCTCTATCCTTATCTACTGCTAGAGAACACTATTGGACCTATAAACCTCATGCTTGCACACAGTCTTTTCAAATGACCTCCAAAATCATTTTTAGTCATCTTCTGTTAATATCAAAGTATACTCTACTTTTTCAGGTAATGTTCTAGACAATTCTGCCCATGTTTCTAACTATCTGCACACTATTATTTTGATGGTTAGCTTAGCATATATTCTACTAGATTGTAATGAACAGTAAAATATTTAGAATAGTGATTACCTTTGGAAAATCTCATCCTATTCTTTTAAGTTTTCCTAAAGATAGATTATACTTAATTAGCATATCCCATAATATATACCTAGGTTTTTCTGAAGACAGAACTCTGCTAAAACTCCATAGACTTTTTTTAGTCACTCTGATACTTTTTTTGTAACCAGATTAAGAATAGTACCTCTGCTATTTCTTCACATGTTCAACAGTTCAAATTAGTGTTTATAAAAAAAGACTTTGATACTATCCTAGATCATCATAAATGGAATCACATCATTAAACTAGTCCTAGGAGCAAAGCCTAAGATATCCAAGATATACCCTTTATTTTTTGCAGAGCAAACCAAGTTGAATACATTTATTGCCAAGAACTTTCACATAGGCTGGATAAGACCTTTGAAGTCTCTTATAGATATACTAGTCTTCTTTATCAAGAAAAAGGATAGCTCCTCAGGTTGGTGCAAGACTGCAGGACTTTCAATATAATGATTATCAAAAACAAGTATTTACTTTCTCTGATCTCTAAAATTTTCACCAAGCTTTAGAAAGCCTGCTACTTTACTAAGCTAGACATCTATTAGGAATTTAACAATATCTATATTAAGCCAGATGATGAGTGAAAGATAGCCTTGTCACATCTTATTCTGGCCATTTGTCCCAACTCAGAAAAAATGCCTTTTATCTTATCTATACTCTCTGATCTCCTCTGGTGTAGATCATCTCTCTCCATTTTATCTCAGATGTCCTTGCTAGACTCCATAGACCTCTATTTCCTGATATTCAAGAATTATTAGTAACTAAAATAACTCTCTTAGCAGTTTTCATTTCAGATATCTACTCTAGATAGCATATCTAGTATATAAACTAGTAGTTTACACTGTAATAGATTATCCTAAAAATTAGCCAAAACTAGAACCAATTCCCAGTGTTAATGATAATATATCTTGTTACCTTCTAGTAGTCTCAATTCCTTAAGTTCACCAAGTCCTCTTCTAAAATATGTGACCAGTGTGACTCATAGAGATATAGCACATAAGCTAAAGATTATTCCAAACCATCTTTCACATTCTCAAATACTATATGATAACTTATTTGGACTTCTGAGAGATTCTGATGAGATCTCAGATAACAAAATGTGAATTATATCTAATAAGTCTTCTATATAAACTACAGACTTTGCAAACTGCTAGTAATGTTCTTTTGTATAACTAATAGCTTCACCATCTTTCAGACTATGATAAACAATATCTTCTGAGACCTTATAGTAGAAAGTATCATGATAGTATATTTAAATAACATTTTAATCTTCATCTGGATATTAGAAGAGCATTATAGGGCAGTCTATAAGGTTATGGAAGTTCTAGCTAAGTATAAGCTGTTCTTACATTCTGAAAAGTGTAATTTTGACAAATAGTTAATCAAATATCCAAGTTTGGTTATTTTATAGAATTAAGTCAAGATAGATTCTATTAAGATAGCCAGAATTCAAGATTGGTCTCCTTCAAGAAATTAATTATACCAAATTTCAGGGTTTCTTGGGCTTCACTAACTTTTACTAGCAGTTTACTAGCAGGTTCTTATCTATTATATAGCCCATTTTTGATCTCATGGATAATAAGAGCACTTGAACATAGATTATAGACCAACAAGTAGAGTTTGATGCTTTGGAGACTTTTGTTATCTCTGTACCTATCTTAGCCTTTTTAGATACTGCTACTTTCTTTTATATTAAAGTGGACAGCTTTAACTACACAATAGGGGCTATTCTCTCTTAGAAGTCAAAAATAGATAGTAAATGGTACCTGATAGTATTCTTTAGCAAGTCTTTTTTCTCTTTTGAGTATAACTATGAGATTCATAGCAAGAAGATGCTAGTAATCATCTAGACCCTTGAAGAGTAGTGACACTTCCTAAAAGGTATACTGAATCCTATGGAGATCTAAACAGACTATAGGAATCTAAAGTACTTTATAATGACTAAGAAACTTAACCACAAACAAGCTTATTATATCTAGTAAGATTAGATTTTGTTCTATATTGATATCTAAATAAGGTCAGACCATGATAATAGCTTATGTAATAATGAGGACATGATACTGCTCAAATTAGAATATATAGTAGTGTGAACAATAAAAAGACTAGCATTTGAAGGAGAAAAATGTAGCTTTCTTATAGATATTTATCAGAGAAACAAAGCAGGTTAATATCAGTGGCCTGTATAGCTAAAAAGCTTTGTCAATTAGCTTTCAAGTCAATATGGTCTTTAGAATGGTCAGAGGTGAATGGATTACTTCTCTTTTAGAATAAGATCTATATTTCTGATGTTTTAGACTTGTAGCAGTATATTTTGTTTTTTCATTATAATATAAAGATTGTTAGATACACTAGGCATTGGAAAATTTTAGAGCTGGTATTGCAGAGCTATTAGTGGTCCCAAATGTCCAGATATGTCAGTTAATTACCTATACAAAATATAAGATAGAAGACTATTAGCATTGACTTTGTGGTAGAACTTCCTAAGTTAGTGGAGTTTAATGTAGTGATGACAGTAGTAGATTTGAGTTCAAAGAGAGCTCACTTTGTTCTTACTCCCACCATAGTTACTATAGAAGATGCCACAAGGCTTTTTTTATATTACATATAAAATCTCTATAGCTTTTTTAATCAAGTAGTCTCAAACCAAGAACTGTAGTTCATTGTACTATTCACTAAGAAGCTATACTAACTGCTTGGTATTAAAATCATTGCATCCATGGTCTAGTACCTCTAAATAGATAAGCAGATAAAACAAGTAAATCAAGAGCTTAAGTAATACTTGTGAATATTCATTAACAAATGGCAGAGCAACTGGCAAGATCTTCTCTTGCTAGTAGAGTTTTAGCATAATAATCATGTATACTCCTTCTTGTAGTAACTGCAATTGTTTCTCAATACTAGACATCTACTGCAGATAAGATTTGAGCCTTACCAAAGAAGATTCAAATTGGAAAGTATCTCAAAGTTTATGGATTATTTAAAGTCTGCACTAGAAGAAGCAATGTCTGCTATCTAGAAGTCTCAAGAAGATATAGCAAGGTCTCTGCCCTAGTATTCTGTCTGTCAGGGGATATTGGTAATACTGTAAGTCTAGATCTACTCTATAAAGGCTTAGTTACACTCTTAGGTTGGTATTCACCTAGACTAGCTTCTGATGGACTAATAACTGTCTTTACTTTATTTTGATCCCTTTTGTCTAGTCTGCTACAGTAATACTATAGTTATTTAATTAATTATAGTTGTAGATATTGATTGGTCAAGTGCACAGACTATATACTTGAACCATCCTACTATATTATATATGGTAGTAGTGTAACAGTAGAATATCTTACTCAAATATTATCTGGAGTTTCTAAACATTACAACTTTTTAAGTAAGACTAATTCTCTTACACTGTTCTAGTAACAAGATGTTTTCAGACTCTTCAGATATCTACATAACATATCTTTCTACTAAGTTATTATGTTGTTATCTTGGGTTTCATATGGTGGAAAAGCAAGTTAGACCTATACTTATATTGTACTATTTCAAGCTCTTTCTTATATTACAAAAATTAGATCTTGTGTTTTTAGTAGTCAAACTTATGGCCACTTTTAATAACCCTATCTTCAGAAGATGTTCAAGCCTTATTTCAGACACTGTCATCATTGACAAAGAAGAAAAGTAGAAAGTAGAGAAGATTCTGGACAGCTGCTGGCATTATAAGAGATACTAATACTTGATCAAGTAGAAGAGTTTTAGACTAGAAGCAAACTTATAGAAGAATATCATAGATGTGTTTGTATCTGATTGAGTAGCTAAGTTTCATTATCTCAACCCTGTAGTTTGTTTGTTTGGTGGATTTCCAGAACATCAACTTTCAACAAGTACTCCTTGTTTTGAGTTGTAGTAATCTAGAAGGGGAGGTGGATATAAGAGAACCTTCTGCTTTACCTAGACTCAAGTCTATAGTACTTGCAGAAGCCTGAGTCAACCTTGTGGTTTTCTTATCTCCCAAGTCCTACACTGATGGTCTGTCACAACACTACCAGACTCTCTTAACTACTGTAGTATCTTGATGAATGTTTGCTTATTCTCTCATAGCTATCAATCCATCTTTTACAACTACCAACTAATAAGCCCTACTATCCAGCAATATTTTATTAAGGCTCCTGACCATATAGCTCTATTATTCTGTAGTTAGGTTACCAAATATTGCACCTGATATCCTACTTGATTAGAATAGACTTCTAGATACTTAGAGTAGCTATTATCTCTGAGAAACTCTATCCTGTTCTTTCAAGATTTTTCTAGAGATAAGTTGTGTATATAGTACTATTAGACAATATCACTTAAGATTTCCTTGGAGTGATAAACTTTGCTATAACTTTATAGACTTTATCTAGTTTTCCTAATAAAAAGTAGCCTTATGTTGCATGGCCATTACTAGTAATACCTAAGCAGAAAAGAACTAGAGTCAAAAGTCATAGATAGCAACAGGAATAATACAAAAGTAGTACAAAAGCTGTTTCTGAAGTAGTAACAGGTCTCTTGTTGAGTTTTCAAACATGTTTATTACTTTAACAGTAGACAGATAAATATATCTCTTAAAGAACAGATACCAATCAAAGTAGAAGCTCAAGTATCTCTAGTATATCTTGAGCTTGAAGATAGAAACACTTATTGCTAAGAGGTCCAGCTCTAGATTAGAGTCATTAAAAGATCTCTGACTTGTTATGCTTTATAACCAGGCTAAACAACATCATCAAGCATCAAGTTAGTAACTACTTTATAGCTACTATAAAGCTCTGGCAGAGTTGTATCATATATTTGTTCTAAGATTAGAAAACCATTATCAACAAATGAGAAAATAAAAGTATTTAAGAGCTCAAGCTTGAAGTTCAAAAATATGAATAAGAGGTACAATATAGAGTACTCAAAGAATAAAAGAGTTGATTTATCTATAAGATAGTTAGAAAAGAAGTTTATAATATAGTTTGAAAATTCAAAATATTTAAGAATCAAAGTAAGTATATTATAGTTCAAAAAGAGAAAGAATTACATAATATAAAATGCTATTACACTAGTTTTGAGTCTCTTGGCCTAGCCTGGGCCAGCTCAAACCAAGTGTGTTAAAAACATATCAGTATCTTTAATGGACTATTGGATTACACTAATAAACTTGCCAAGCATGTTGAGTAGAACAATAGGCCTGAATACCTTGAGGATATCATTGTTGTAGCAACTACTAGTTAAGATGACTAATAGACTATTATGTAAACTTAAAAATAAAGTATTTTGTGGAAATTATAAGAGAACTCAACAAAGAGTTCCTGATGTATCCCTATACTATTTATACAAAAGAGTCATGGTCCATGCCAGTGATAAATAGTCCTACTCTAAAGTATGTATATTATCTATAAGTCTATCACATATAAGATGAATATGTTTCTGATATTATTGTTTTAGTCCCTTTTATTATATTTCAGACTTATGACATTACATCATGTAATGCATTATGTGACTGCAGTCACATATCTCTTTATCATCTGAAAGAAAAAGAAAAAGAAAATAAAATCAAGAAAAATATATTAAAATCAAATCAAAATAAATTGTTAGTATCTAAGTATACCATAATAATCATAGGCAGATGGGGGAGAGATGGCATAGTGGAAGAGCCTCCCATCCATGTATATTATGTCTATCTTAAACTTACTTGAGGTTATGGGTTCAATTCCTTAGTAGTCCTTTGTGTTGAGTGATTATATAAAAAGGTTAGGGTATTGATACTCCATATATAATTTCTCCTATAGGTATGGACTACCATCACACCCTGTGTAATAAATTGTTGACTTAAAAAAAAATCATAAGCAGATTTATCTGGCTTGGATATAATAACAGAAACTAACTGTTGTAGCAACTACTAGACACAAAATCCAATAGCAGCACTACAAGTAAATCTCTCAGTAGAGATATCTAGTGGGGAATATGAGTTGTGTATTCATAAGAGAACTCGACAGGGAACCACAACAGTATTCTATCTACTATTTATATAAAGTCTCATGGTCCA
>Ga0157368_1000613_pt1 | contig 16319 bp, 19 predicted proteins | sample AttbisABBM3_FD_113146 | JGI IMG/M metagenome (GOLD analysis project Ga0157368, IMG submission 113146) | Fungus gardens microbial communities from leaf cutter ant in Botucatu, State of São Paulo, Brazil - Atta bisphaerica ABBM3 | ecosystem: Host-associated > Fungi > Mycelium > Unclassified ...
AATTTTATACAAGGTTGGCCAACCTTAAGGTCTTTGAGTTGTAACACTCTTCTCTTCTCTGTAGATGTTAGGATGCCTTCCTAGGTTTACAAAAAATGAAGACTTATCTATGCTTAAGTATTGTCTATTATTATATACAAATTTAGCTATTGAAAGCTATTTTATCTAGTTATCTTGTTAATAACTAATATATATAGTTGAAGATATTTTTTGATTAAATCTTTATCTAGCTATCTGTTTAGAAGCAGTAAGTAGTGTTGTGGCAACTACTAACTAAGATAGTCAATAGTATACTAAGTAGTCTTATAGGTAAGAATCTTATGGAAATTACAAGAGAACTTAACAAGAAGTCTCTAATATATTGTTCCTCTATTTATATTATGGATACATGGTCTGTGCTAGCAATAAATAACCCTATCCTAAAATTTGTATATCATCTATAAGTATATCATAAGGTTAACATGCTATAAACATATATTTTGATATTATTCCTTCTAGTTCTTTTCACAATGTTTGAAGTCTATAACATAATGTCATGTGATATGTCATATGACCATGGTCACATCTCTTTTTATTGTCCAAGAAATAAAAGAAAAGAAAAGAAAAAACAAAATCAAATCAAGAAAAATAGATAGAAATCAAAATGAAATATAAGGATTCAAGTGTATGGTTAGACAAAGTTTACACCTCATTATCTGAGATCTGGAAATGTATCTCAGAAGTCCAGAGACTAAGTACACATATATTATTTAAAAACACAGAAGATAAATCAGAATGACTTTTATATTATAAATCTTATAACTAGTGTTAAGTTACAAGAAAGACTTGGATTGGGTTAATCACAAGAGAACTCAATAGAGTTTCTAAGCACAGTGTATCTATCTTATATATACCTTTTGGCTTATAGTTCATACTATACTATCCTAGCCTATTTTAGAGAGACATATATATATTATAAGATCAATATATGGAGAACACATAGTATGATATTATCATTCTAGAACTTTCTGTGACATGTGATCATGTGATCTATAATATTATACTAATTACTAATTCTCAGTTCTAGAATAATAAGGAATAAAAGTAAAAGTAAAAGTAAAAATAAAAATGAAACAGTAAAATAATTAGAGTCCACTATCTTTAACTCTGACACTTTAGCTTTAGCTTATGTGCTGTATCTTTATGAGTTACATAGGTTGCATATTTTTAGATTAGGAACTGGAGACTTAAAGAGTGGAAAACTACTGAAAGGTAGCAAGATATATTATTACTAATAGGTGTGCTAGTTTTAATTGATTTCCAGAATGACTACTACAGTGTAAACTACTAGATTATATACTAGTTAGTATACTTAGAAGAACTATCTGAAATATGACTGCTCAGTGAGTTACTTTGATTACTAGTAATCTTCAGATATCAAGGAATAGAGTTCTCTAGAGTTATCTTAGACTAGCAAGAATATTAATATTAGAAATGGAATAGGCAGTCTTGATCTATACTAGAAGAGGTCAGAGAGTGTAGATGAAGATAAGTGGTTATTCATGAATTAGAATAGATAAGGTTAGAAAATGGAATATGATACATATCATAACAAGTAGGTTGTTGAAGAGTTTTACTTGATTTCTAATTAGTTGCAAAGTTTCTTTATGAAGTTGGAAATAAACTAGAATATTTTATTACTTATAACCTTCTATAGAAGTCTTGTATCTGTTATATTCTAATATGATCACATTTATATATTAGAACAAATAATATTTACTTTCTTATATATACTCCTTGTCAGGCACAGTTCATACTGGGATGGAAGTCCACAAAATGAACTCAGAGTTGTACAGACTTGTAGAATGACCTTGGCTTCAGCTTATGTGCTGCGCTGTCTGTCTGCTGCATGGTCACAACTTCAGATGATAGGAAGAAGTTTGAGATGGGAGTGAGTGCTAATTTGGTATGTTACCGTTGATGTTATGACCTTAGGCTTGGCTCAGGTTATAACCTAGATAAAGACTTAAGAAAGATGTAGAAAATAATCAATTGGTAAAGTGTAAGGATACAATACAGTATCTATGCTATATATACAAAGAGCCCATGAGAAAAATGTCCATAGTACACAATATAAACAAGTCATAATATATAAGGTTAAAGCAAGGACATTACACCTACTACATGAGGTGCTGACTAAGATACTTATGGCACAGCCAATCATGTTGTCATTGCCCTTGACTCTAATCTATACTGTATCCAAGAGGTGTCAATTGTAACAATACTCCTATTTTTAGCATTTATATTCTTATGAATTTAGACCAGAACTTTCAATTCTCCTACCACATATGTGGCTACTGTTTTCTTGTTAGGACCAATAATTACTTGTCTTCTGTTGTCTGTTGCAATGAAGTATGGTTCATGAGGTAGACCTTCTTGAAACATTATGATTGGGTAACTGTTTCTTGTTGTTTTAGTATTATATTTTAGATTCACGAAGGCTGTTGTGACTTCCTTTTAGAATTCAAGATTCTGTTCACCTCTGGATTTGAGGGATTGGTAATGTAGAGGTAGTCATAAAATTCTCGTCTATGTTGGTGCTCAAACAAATTTCATGTACTTGAGGAGGTTTTTGACTTCATCAGTTATAAAACTTGCTTGAAATGATGAAGATGCCAATTTAGAGATCTCATAGGGCTTGATTAATATTACTTCTTTGTCTTCTATTCTTCCTTCCTCTCTCTTTATTCCTTCTTCTTTATATAGCTTCTGTATCTCCTAAATGTTGTTGTCTACATATTTATTTCCTCTTCCTTTGTATGCATCTAGTTCATCTGCTAGCATTCATTGAATTTGAAACACTCAATTCTCCATGTTGCTTTGAATTAGATATTGTAGATCTTCTGATACACCAGTGATATTCATTGTGTTGATAACTTGATTGTTGATACTAGCTTTCAGAATTGAATCTTCCATCTCTGTAATCGTCATATTGGCTTCTGCTGCTATCTTTGTCATATCTTTGATTTGTTTCTGTACATCAATCATTGCTTCTAGACCTTTCAGCATTTTGTAGTATGTCTTCATTCAGTCATTCCTTTTATTCTTCATCATCTTAGCTTCATCCATATTGTTGAGCTTTCTGGTAATGTATGGGTTTGGAGAGGTAATTGTAGTAATGTAGTTGTTGTTGTTGTTGATCTGAGACATTTGTGTTTTGAAGTTCAAGTAGATGGTTTGAACTGTCCAAAGTGGGATTTTACCCTCCTCTTTTATAGATTTCAACTCAAAATTCTTGTCTAATAGTCTTCAATCGCTCATTTTGCATAAGGCAACCCTATTTCCACAATCCATTGGTCATGCTCATTCCCATAACCTTTCTAATATACCAGATATTGAGTTTTCTATCCCTTCTTTTGATGCTTTCTGATTTCTTCCACTTCATACTCTTCTTTCTCATTAATAATATCTGGTAGTGGTACCAGTTCCACATGTTGACCCTTATACTGTGGTTCTTTGCATCATGTTAATAGGTCTTCATTGAACACATCATAGATCATCCATCCTTCTGGAAGTTTAAGCTAAAGTGCTCCTTGACCAATTGCTTTTAGAATTTTAAAAGGTCTGTATCACTTCTAGTCTAGCTTCTTTGAGAGTCTATTCAAATAGATGTTTTTGGCTTCCAACCATACATCATCTCCTTCCTTCAGTCCTTGTGGATTTTACCTTTTCTTGTCAAATTGTCTCTTCATCGTTTCTTTGGCCATATCCATTGCTTTGGTTGCTTCTTCCCAACTTTTTTGTAAATCAATCAAGAAGTCTTCTAGCTTTGGAAATTCTGTCTGCACAGTTAAGTCTCCTTTCCATGGATGTCATCCAAAGTTAAGTTCAAATGGGGTATGTCTTGTTGCTGCATGTTTCTTGTCATTATATTAGAATTCTGCTGCTACTAGCCATTCCATTCAGTTGTCTTGTTGGTAGCTGACATAGTGTCTCAAGAAGGTACCAATCTCTTGGTTGATTTGCTCCGTCTGTCTATCCATTTGAGGGTGATATGCAGTTGATAGCATTTGTTTTGTTTCTAATGCTTTTGTAAGATCTTCCATAAACCTTGATGTAAATTAAGGTCCTCTATAACTGAGAATAGCTCTTGGAATCCCATGTAATTTCTATATTTCATCTTGGTAAATCTTTGCAATCTCTTCCAATAACACATTTATCATTATTGCTTTAAGTCAAATCATCTTTGTAAATCAGTCCACAATAACTATGATGGCGTTCTTTTCATTGGATTTTGGTAATGGGCCAATAACATCAATGCTGATCTCCTTCCATGGTCCTTCTGGTGTATTCAAGAGGTGTAGTTCTCCAGCTTTCTTTATATGTTGTACTTTATTTTGTTAGCATTTGAAACATCCTTGAACATATTTTTTGATATCGTTCTTGATTATTTGGCCACCAGTAAATCCTCTTGATGAGTTCCATCATCCGTTGTTATCCCAGATGTTCTACATCCACCAGTTCATGGTTTTCTCTCAGTATTCTTTTCTTGATTCTTTGGCTATTTGGCACATAAATTCATCCATCCACACAGACGATTCCATTCTCTTCCCATGATTGTCCATCTTCCTTCTCCAGTTCTCTGTGCACTTCTTGTTCTTTTGTTCCATTTTATCGTATTTCTTCCAATAAAGTGATTTTTTCTACCACTTGGTTTCTTCATATCATCTTTATCTCCACTGTTATCTATCTTCTTGTCCATACTTCATCCTTGAGCATTTGTACATCTTTGTTGTCTCCTGTGGTGTCAATGTGATCTTTTCTTGATAGAACATTGGCTTTTGTGTTTGTCTTTCTAGAAATATGCCATAGTATGAAATCATAATCTTATAATTTCAAATACCATCTAGCTTGTCTTCTATTGAGTTTGTGTAGTTCCTGGAAATATTTGAGATTTTCATGATCCATCCAGACTTCAAATTTCTCTGTGGTGTCCAACAAATATTGTCTCCATTTTGTAATGGCTTCTACTATTGCAAGTAATTCTTTGTTGTATATTTTGTAGTTTTGTTCTGCTGGTTACATTGTTCTTGACAAGAATGCAATAGGTTTCCATTTGCCTTCTTGTTCTTGTAATAGAACTCCTCCTATTGCATGTCCTAATGCATCGGTTTCCACTCTGAATTTTCCTTCTCTCTTTGAAAAAGCAAGAACTAGTTGACTTGTTATCTTCTCCTTTAGTTCTTCAAATACTTCTTGTTATTCTTCTCCCCATTTTCACTCCTTCTTGCCTTTTAGTTCATTGAGTAGTTTTGCCATATGACTGAAGTTCTTGATAAACTGTTTATAGAAATTTGTGAATTCTAGAAAACTTTCCACTTCCTTTATCTTGGTGGGCATTTTCCATTCCTTGATGGCTTTAACTTTGTCAGCTTTCATTTGTACTTGTCCTCTTTCAACAACTACTCCCAGAATTGGTATTTTCTCTATATTGAAATAATATTTTGACTGTTTGAAACAAAGATTGTGTTTCTCTGCAATTTTGAGAAATCAGGTTATCCTTTCTTCCAGTTCCTTCATATTCTTTGCTGGTATTATGAAGGCATCCATATAATTGGCTAATATTCCTTTATATAATAGCTCTCAGAATATACTGTTCATCATTTGTTGAAATGTTCCTGGGAAATTGCAGAGTCCAAAGTACATCACTTGAGGTTTGAATAGTCCTTTATTTGTCAAAAAGGCTACTTTCCATTCATCTCTCTCTTTTATTCATACATTGTTATATCCCAAAATCAAGTCCAATTTGTTGAAGTATCTGGCTTCTTTTGACTTGTTGATGACTTCTCTGATTAATGGTAGTAGTGTTTTGTCCTTGATAGTAATCTGGTTTAGCTTCTGATAATCTTGGACTAATTATAGAGATCCATCTTTCTTTGGAATATAAAAGCAAGGTACTACATATCTTGACTTAAATTCCTTGATTAACCCTGCATCCAATTGTTCATCCAGCCATTTGTTTAATACTTCTTTTTTTTATGGTCATAGCATAGGCCTTCACATTAAGTTCTCTAGGTGCCTCTTCTGTCAAGTTGATTTCATGATCCCATTCTCGTCTCTCCAGTAACTTTTCAAATTTCTTCTTATTGAAAAAGTGTGTAAAAGGTTGAATATAATCTGGAAGGTTCTTTGGGTTGGTTAGATCTGGCTCCTTTCCTATTTCTTGCTGTCCTTTGTCATTGTTATCTATTGTCTGTGTCCTTTGGTATTTGGATGAGAATGATATGTTCTAATGTTTTGGTTTACATGTCCTTGGATACCTTGTAAACTGTATTGTTTCTTTGTTCCAGTCTACTTCTGGGTTGTGTTTTACCAACCAGTCATATCCTGGAAACATGTCTGTGCTGTTTAAATCCATGACTGCTGTATCAATTTGTTCTTTATGTTTGTTGATTTCCACTTCTAGTGGTACAAATCACATAACTTCTCCATTCTTTGTCCCATCTGCATTGAATACTTCAAATGATCTGTCCATAGGTTCTGTTCTGATTCTTTTCTCTTTAACTAGTTGTTTGTCAATCCCAGTATGAGTACATCTGGAATCTACCAATGCTTGTAGTTTTAATTTGTTTCCATTCTTTGTCTTGATATTGGTGTGCACATTTAATTTCCTTGCTTTTGTTGTTTTGTCTATTCAGAATAATATATTGATTTTGGGAATTACTATATACAAAGGTTCATTATATTATACCTACTCCAAACCTTTGGCAAAACCCTCCTTCTTGTCATTATCTTCTTCATCTAAGTTTTCTTAGCTCCTTCAGATCTTCATCTTTTGTCCTGACTTGCAATCCTTTACCAGGTGTTCTACTTTGTTGCATTTGTAACATCTCCTCATTTCTTTGTCTTTCTTGGGCCTCCTGCATTTCTTTGCTATATATCTATATATGTTGCAATTGAAACACTTTGGTTTTCTGTCTTTAAAATTGTCTTTCTCAATATCCATGGGTGCCTCTTGTTCTCCAAATGTTATTTCTGTTCCTGTTTTATAGTTGTGTTAACTTTCTGTGGATTCATATCCCTGTCCCACTGAAGTAATCGCTATCTTCCACTCTTTAAGTATATTAGGTACTGCCATTGGTGGATATCCTAGTATGGTCTTGATGATATCTGCTCAAACATTCTTTTTAAGCAGAAATATTGCATGCATGTCATTGGTTTCTGCTTTTATAGCTAATATGTCAAATTTGATCATAAAGTTGGGAATATGCTTCTTACCCTGTTGGAATGTTTCAATCTTCCATTCTGTGTTTGCTGCTTTACTTTTGTTACTAAATGCTGTTTTGATTTCTTTAACAAATTCCTCCCAATCTTGAGTGTCTTCTTTATCTTTTAATTCATTGATCTTTTTTTGTGCATAAATTTCTGCTATGCCCCCTCTAAGTTAGGCTAATACTGCAGTGATCTTGTCATCTATTGCAACTACTTTATTGCTCTTGAGAAATAATTGGATTTCCCTCTACTAGTCTTCGAATTTTATTCTATCCCCATCAAACCATCCTGGGTCTGGGACCATACTCTTTGATGTTATTGTCTGTATGTTCTCATTGTATCCTGCTCATGCTGGTGCTGTCAACATTTCTTCTGTCTCTGGTATTGCTGGTTTAGTGCTCTTGTTTGATATGTTGTCTTTAGTGATCCTTAGTGATCTTAATATCTCTTCTAATGCTTTAATAGCATCTGGGCTTTATCCTGCCATCTTGTCTGTCTGTGGTTTCCACCATAATCATTTTGTCTGTAAACTTTCTTCTTCACTGCACCTCTTTTGCAAGATGAGCCTAGTGACACTTTACAAAATGTTATAATCTTAGGCTTAGCTCAGGTTACAACTTAGGCAAAGACTTGAGAAAGATGTAGAAAATAATCAATTGGTAAAGTGTAAGGATACAATACAGTATCTATGCTATATATACAAAGAGCCCATGAGGAAAATGTCCATAGTACACAATATAAACAAGTCATAATACATAAGGTCAAAGCAAGGACATTACATCTACTACATGAGGTGCTGACTAAGATACTTATTAGCATAGCTGATCATGTTATCATTTCCCTTGACCCTAATCCATGCTGTATTCAGGAGGTGTCAATCATAACAGTTGAATACCAGAGATCGAGTTCAATAAGAATTATCTTTGTCGATTATCAGACTAGCGAATTACAGTGTAACTACTAGTCTTATATACAAATGAATATTATAGGAGATGCTTAGAGTTTCAGTAGTAAAGCCTTTATTATCCTGAGCAGAGATTTTAGTATTGAGACATTGACAGGAGTAACTCCATTATGGAAGACTGAGTCAACTAGGAGTATCTTCACCATGGAAGACAGAATATCTGGATGATTACAGCATTGCCATAAGATATGTTGTGAGAAAGGTGGCTGCCATGGAAGGTAGGCTTGCATAATCAGGAGATGATATCACTGTGGGGATGTAATTTCCAGATGGGTGGACTTGCATATGACACTCTTAAACTTCATCTAGTATAGATTAACCTTGTCTATTCTATGTTGATTACTTCTTAGATATTCTTGCTAAATTTCTTAACAACTTTATAGGTCTTTATCACTTTATTTAAAGATTATTTACACCTAGGGTAATTTAATTACAGTTTCTAAATACTATCTTAGATTGAGTATTTAGTATATAAGCCTAATAGTTATACTGTAATCATTATTCTAAAAATTAACTAAAACTAATACTATCTTTCAGTGTTGGTAGTAACATATCTCTCTATCCTTTGGATAGAGTAATTCTCTTTATCTCTGTAAGTACCTCTTCTGAAATATGTAACCAGTGCAACAGGTAGAGATATAGCATATAAGCTAAAGCCAAAGGTTATTTTTTGTCTTTTAATATAAGAGAATTCAGTAGAGTTCCTAGTATAAGTGAGATATAGATATATCTCTAGTATATAGTCTGTATACACTCTGTGTCATAACTTTAACTTAAGTAAGAGAGTAAAAGTGAAACCTTATATTAGTTAATACAAGAGAACTCAGTAGAGTTTCTAGTATAAATAAGTTTACTTTATATACCTCTAGTACATGGTCTCTGTACACTTTACATCTAGCTTACCTTAAATACTGTGAGTTATGTATATAAGAGTTATCATGTATGATATTATATTTCTTAGATATTACATGATATTATAACCAATCTGTAACAGCTATTATGCCTTATCATGTTACTATAACTATTGTGACAGATATACATGTTCTGGAATGAGACTATCTTATCTTGTTCTCAGATAAAGATTGGATTCTGAATCTGATTGAGGAATTCCTAGTTTAAATAAAAGATAAAAGATAAAAGTCTACTATATTCAATTCTGACATTAACTGGAGCTTGTATAGAAAGAGACTTGGAAGTATTAGTAGTCTCTAGGATGGCTAAAGAATAAAGAGAAGCACTGCAAGCATTGAGAGTGCTAATAGTGGAGTGTTATGATCTCAAGATCTTAGAGAGGGTTAAGAAAATAAATCTTATATAGAGATTACACAAGAGAACTTGATAGAGTTATTAGTACAATGTATCTATCTTTATATATATATACTAATAGCTGATAGTCCATGCTCTACTTCTTTAGCCTATTCTGAATGACTATGCATTAACCATAAGGTTAATATATACTAAGTATATTGTATAATATCATTATTTCTAGAATCTTCTACTATATTTCCTATAACTATGATTGTGACAGTGTTGTGTGACATGTAACTTGCATGACACATTCATGTGACAGTTTTGTAATAGTGTGACTATGATGTTATGCTAAATTCTAACTCTTGGCCTTAAAATAGGGAAGATACTTATAGTGAACTCTTTGCAGAATATCCTTTTAGACTATTTTAAGGTACAGCTACTTCTGAAGGAGGAAAGAGCCTAGGAAATCTTGTTTTAGCTGTATAAAAACTGGTCTACAACTAAGTAAATATACAGAGAGCAGATACTTAGAAAAGCTTATCTGATTTGTCAATTATTATCAGAATTGCAAAAGTTGGACTTTATTTTATTTTATTTTTATTTCTTATTTTCATTTTCATTTCAATTTATTTTCTATTTTGGGAAACTAGGATTAGAGTTTAGTAAGATATTATATGTTATGATAGAAAGTAGTAAAAAGTTTGGGAAGAAATGACCTCATATAATATGTTTAGCTTATGTTGACATTAAGACAAATACATGGTCATTTAGAGTAGGCTAAAGTAGTAGAGCACAGACTATTAGTCTTAGGTATATAAGATAGATGATCATATACAGAGTTCTTTATTAAGTTCTCTTGTGTAAACTCTAAACAAGGTTCTTTCCCTTTAACTCACTCTAAGATCTTTGAGTTATAATAATTACTACCAAAGTCTGGTAGGAAAGATATATGGGATTGAGAACAATAGGGAAATTTTTAGATATAGAAATGTTAGTTAGTAAAGGGAGTCTAGTAGTAGTAGAAGGAAGTATATCTGTGAGAGTAGGGATGGAATTAGATATTAAGGCTTGTAGGTCTCTAAGCTAGGTTATAAGACTAGTGAGAATGTTGTTGGTATTGTGTTCTAAGACTTGCTGGCACTTGAATACTTCTTTAGGATAGTACTGGAGGAGCCCCAAGGCTTTATTAGTATTGATGGGAGTTATGGAATAGTCACTAGAAGCAAGTATTAGTCAGGAGGTGAGAAATGATAAGAGAAGTTAAGATATAAGAGTGGAAAGTTCTAGGTTATCAGACCAATTTATGGTCCTAAAGAGGGAGATTCTATTTTGCTGTTAGAGTAACTAATTCAAGTCTGTGGGGTTTTAACAAAGTTATATCTTCAAAGAAACCTAAGATATATTGTAGTGACCAAAGATTAAATACTACCAAAAATCTAAGAGAATGGAACAAGATTTTATAAAGATGCCTAATATCCTAAATATTTCTGCTGTTTATTACAATCCAGCAAAACAATGCTGAGGTAACACTAGAATGATAGTGTATAAATAGTCAGAAGCCTGAGTTAAAATATCTAGAACATTACCTGGAGAGGCAGGGCCTAGTTGGAGCAAAAGATAGTAGTAGCTCAGTAGTCTGAGAAGTCTTCTAGAAGTACCAGATATGACTATAGGGGTTTGGAGTTTGGTAGTAGCAAAGTTTGCAAGTCTGGCAGCAGTGTTCAGGAATGCAGGGTGGTGGTGAGATCCATAGGAAATGTTACAGGGTTTAGTGAAGTAGTAAGAGCTATAAGAATGCCTATAGAGACTGTGGTAGAGAGAGCATATTTGGCTAGGTATGGTAAAGTACTGGATTCCCTTATAATCCGATATTGAGTTTGGACCATAAAGTGTTTGTTTGAGGCTGTCATTTAGATGTGTTTCTGGGTTATTATGAGTCTTGGAGGTTATACGCCAGCGGAATGCACCGTATCTTATATTTGACATTGAGTTATTAGGGGAGTATACCAAATGTAACAATCTGGATTGAATTATCTCATGAATGACATGATTGAACATAGAGCAACTAGGATGAGGATTGATTTGGAAAAGGCTCATGACATGTTACTTGGATTCATTCCATTTGTGCTGTTGGAATTACAATTACACAAGAGATCGAGATCACTCTTTGCTCTTCCTCGGTTACGGCCAACGCCTTCTCCCATCTCTCTCCCTCCCACAGAGCAATCCAAACAGATAAAGCGAACGTAAAATATATAGTGTAGACAGACTTACATAAACGCCAAGAGCGAGCATGAGAAACCAAGAAATAGTTGTGGAGATTCATTATCAGGTAATTGTCAAGTGATCGGGCAAGGCTCGAGGTCAATTGCCATTTCCTGTCCTTTCTCTTTGAAAATGATAAGTCTGGACCCTGGCCATCAGGACAACTACCCAATTTAAGTGATCCCGACGCCGATTTTCTGTACCAGTGACATGTCCAGATTACCAAGATGCTGTTTCGATGATGGCCTGTCCTTGTTGATAACATCACAAAATCCCTTTCCACTCATTCTACGCAAAAGTCAAAGTCATGGAATGACCAGATGAATGCATCACTACCTTCCCGACTGTGTGTGGAGGTGAGTGCCAATATAAGCGAAATCCTTCATCTCTCGTCTCGGGAAGGATTCCCATTTCATGAGGATGTCATCCCACATCTGGTACTTTCTGAGCTCCAAGGGCTTGTAATGACTATCATCGGTGTCTTGCTACAAAGGCTGATGGAAGTCAAAGTCAGAGTTAGGAATAGTTCTGATCAATTACTTGAACCCACATACATCGGTCAACATGATATTGTACACTAGAAGCGAACATGAACGGTAACTAGAAAATTGGATATGTCTGTCGAAACTAGTTTCCTTCTGTATCACTCCAACAGCTTTCTTTTGCCCTCCTTTTCCTCAAGCGCTTTCAACCACCCTTTGTCAATGCATTCCATCCACTCGTTGCCAAGCCTGGAGGTAGAGAGGTCTAGACTCGTTACCTTTCCTCGGGGTACCGCAATCACGGTCTTGGGTAGTGGTACCCACAGAAATTCCCTGTGCTTGGATGGGACCCAAAACAGCGGCACATTGTCCTGACTCATCATCCATCCATTTTTCATGCCTTTCAGGATAAACGAGCGTCCATGCGAGTACCCAGCTCTGAGATCCCAGATTCCCATTTGTCCGTCATTAAACGCTAACTTTGTTCCACCCTGCATAAATGGCACGCAAGTAAAACCGATGGGAATTGCTGAAGCGTAGAATCGGGCATACAGATGGCTGGTGTGGATGTCATAGACACTTATTATGTTGCTGCAGCTAACGGCGATGATTCGGTCACCAAGGGATTGATCTTTCAGGGCAGGTGAGAGTACCATTGTATTCACACTGTCAGATGTTATGGGCTTGCCACAGAGTTGGCCGGTTTGTGTGTCCCAGAATCTGATGTTGGAATCCTCGAGAGACTGACATGCAACGAGTTTCCCATCGGGCGAGTACGCATGTTCAAAGCCGACAAGATGCGCTTCATCGGTAAAGTGGAAAGGATCAAACTGAGCATTATTGTGGTTCCATGAATAACATAAGACGGTATCATCACTGATAATGACAACGGTCAAGCCATCGGGTGCCAGGAACATTCTTGAGTAATTTGGAATACTCAGGTCTAAAGAAAATGTACGTTCAAGATCAGTCAGATGCCAAACCTGGAGTAAGACATCTGGGACAGGATCTGACTCATTTGTGGATGCACATTCAAGGTCTATCAAGCCCCAAACCCGGAGTAAGTCATACCGGTCTAAATGTGAATGTGAATGTGAATCCGGATTATCGAGCATACAACCAGGTCATCACACGTCTGGAAGGCAACCTTTCTAATAAAGTAACGCCTTCCTCTGAGCCAGGGCCTGAATGAGACACGAGTCTTCTCCAGGTGCATTACATCGTATATGGCGATATCTTCCCACCCAAAGGCTACTTGTTTGTCATCCGGGGAGAATGCGATAGTCACATCGCTGTGGTACTCAATATCTGCACGCCCTACAACCTCCCCAGTAGTTGTATCCCTGAATCCGACATGGTCAGGTCCCGACATTGTAGCCGCTATCTTTCCAGAGCGTGATAATGAAATAGCAGGAGCTCTGTTATTATATTGAGTGTTCCCAGCAACAGGCCGGTCTCCCGCCATATCCTCTGCATTCAGGCTCCACATCATCACACTTCCATTCCAGCATCCCACCAAAAGCCTGCGGCCATCGCGCAATGGACAGATACGGTTTATTCTCGAGGTCATAGGAGAATCCATTTTAGAGATCATCTTTGAGCCGGTCACTGAGACCTCCCATACCTCCACTGTGTCATCTCGCGGGATGAATAAGCGATCAGTAGAGGGTAAATGCACAACAGCTGGAGGAATGTACCCAGCTTCGAGGTTGATAGATGCCATCGCTTGTGTGTCCAATCTCCAAAGACAAATGTGGTCAGGAGGGTTAAATGTGGCCACCAAAGAGTCACTGGTTGGAGAAAAGCGGAGTGATAAGGGAGTGCCGGAAGGACATGGGAATCGTTAAACATCCTTGCCATCTTCCACATTCCATTATTCGATGGGATTCTCAGACCTCCGTCCTATGGCCAGGAATCGCCCATCGGGAGACAATCGAGTAGTGCCGACACCAGTCACCTTGAACAGCTCCACCATTGCCAGCATCCCTCAGCTTGACCCGGACCCCCGTCCGATCCCAATCCCAATGGGTCGAGGCAATTCTCCCACGATAACGACCATGACAAACAAAGGCAGAATCGTTGGCTTCAAATTCAAGCTGCTTCTTACCCCTCCCAATGTCCCAGACCACTGCAAGTTTCCCGCACTCGGCCAAAAAATGTTCCCATCAGGGTCAAGATAGCCGCCATGACAATGAGGATTCTTGACTTTCGATTCGAATGGGCCCGAAATGCAATGACCTGTTTCCGAGTCACAGATATACATAGTTGCAATTTTCTCCTGTATTGGTACTGACATGGAAGCGAAGGTCTTTTCATCTGGCGAGAAGACAATGCACTCCACACCATCATTATGGTGCTCTGCAGTGAAAATGGTCATCGGCCATTCAACTGGCCTGCCTTCAATAATCTTGAGCGTATTGGGAAACCTTGAACAGAACTTGTCGGCAACAAGAGAATGCTCAGGGGAAAATGGAAGAGCAGACAGATATATGTGAGGGGCACTCTCAGAGATAGGAACCATAAATGCTGAAATAAATCGAAGAGCATCCCGAATAAATGATGTCAGTTCATTATCAGGATCGAGTGTCTGTCCACCCAGCATCAGACATGTATTGCAATAAACAACTTGGGGACACACCTCCATTCCAGGCCATGCTAAAGCCTGTGTCAGGATTCCAAACATCTCATGGGCCTTTCACAACACGCTCATCACCTCCATCCAGAACAGCAACTTCTCATACATCACAAACTTGGCTGCTTCCATAATCTGGTCCTCAGATGGAGTGTGAACAAGGTGATCTGCCCAAAACTGACATGAATATAAAATTTGAGGAGGAATCGTGGATTTGACAGTAGGTGGAATATCAACGTTTCTTATGCTCGAAGAGTCCAGGCCACACATATTGAAGTGGAGCTTGGATGACACCATGGTGTTCAAACACAACACGGCAAGTTGATGTTCATGAAGATTTCGATCCTGGACAGCGGAAAGGTTGGGTAGCTCTTGTCGAAAGCAGTCAGAGAGGAGGAAATCTTCAAACGAACGATGATGGAAACGGAGCATAGGGCCAGATTCAATCACAGACGCAAGACCTTTTCGTATCAATCGCATCAAATTTGAACTCCAGATCTTGACCCCGGGAAGCATCACAAGCATATCGTCATCGAGTGGCTGTCTAGAAAAATATCATTGCGCCTATTACGGAGGCGATTCCCTTGGTCTCTTGCTTTAGAATTTTTCCGAAAGATGTCTTGACAACTGGAATACAGGGAGTACAAGTCGTCCAACCCCTACGTGTCATCCCCCCGCCTCCTTGCTTCAAGAATATCAAACCGGACTTCGGGATCCAATTCGAGGAATTCTGCAACAGTTGTTGCCCAGATAAATATCCCAGTAGCACGAGGAACTAGGTAATCAAGTGCCTTCTTAACCCATTCATCTCCCACCCTCATGTTGTCGAGTCGTGACTTGAAAGATACATGGATGTCATCAGAGGCCTTGTCTTCCAGCTTGACGTCATTCCCAGAGGGAATATTGACATGGGTGCTGATCGAGTCAGGGAAGGTTTGCGTAATACTGTCCTCTGGCCGGCTCGTAATGACCAGCTTGAATTTCTTCAAATCGTCGACCTCAACCCAATGCTTGAGCGTACGTAAAAGAGGAATCATGCCTGAGTCCACCACATTCGTCTAATGCATCAATCACAATCACAGGAAGTTCCTCATGCGGAACATCACCCAGAGTGGATAGTGGCGTCTCGATGAGCGATTTGAAAATGTGATCAATGTCAGACAAGATAGGCATTTGATTGTCTTTAGGAATGTGTTGGCATACAGAGGGGTATAGGTGGGCGAGATCACGAGCGACAACACGCCACAGAGCATCAGTAGTGATGGTGGAAAATTCTGTGCGATCGAACCGAAAGCATATCGCTTGTCGATTCTGCTTCTGTAGTCGAATGGCAATGCTGGAAGCCAAGGCAGATTTCCCAACACCAGGCGATCCCCTTATCCAAATCACATTAGGGCCGTCGACCCTCTTCACCTCGCTTTCAATCTTGTCCAGGATATCATTCCGAGTGCCAGCCATACATGGATTGCGTAGA
>Ga0157368_1000614_pt1 | contig 16296 bp, 6 predicted proteins | sample AttbisABBM3_FD_113146 | JGI IMG/M metagenome (GOLD analysis project Ga0157368, IMG submission 113146) | Fungus gardens microbial communities from leaf cutter ant in Botucatu, State of São Paulo, Brazil - Atta bisphaerica ABBM3 | ecosystem: Host-associated > Fungi > Mycelium > Unclassified ...
TAATCTACCTCATATCCTATTACTTATCCACCTTACGTCTACCTCAAGGCCAGTATGCTATATATATGTGCCCTGATATCATACTCTAAACCCTACTCTTTATCTCCATTGTCCATACATGCACTATATATACACCATGAGGAAACCATGCTGTTAACATGTTCCTTGACATCATTCTATTTCTAGACTCTTCTTGATCCTTCTAGACCACTCTAGACCCTGTGACATAATGTCATGTGACTTCCTAGTCACATGCCTTCTCTCTCTCATCATAGATTAATAATATAGCTACTGTCCTATCTATATCTTATCTTACTAAAGTCTGTTCACACTTTCTCATTTTATAACACTAAAGATTTAAGTGTAAGGGAACTTGTTCTTCTGGAGCTTTTTTCTTCTACATTTTCCAGTTGATCTATATTCTGTGACTCTTTCTGGTATTTGTACTCATTTATTTATTTGCTTTTCTATACTCTGGCTTTCTTCTAATTCAGTTTCTATATTTAGAACTGTTTTTAATTACTTAAGTACTATTATTCACTGCTTATGTAAACAGTATTTTGACATATCAGAATAGACTTGCTATTATTTAGAGTAGTTATTATCTTTAGAAATTCCTATTCTGTTTTCTTAGGATTTTCTGGAAATTTGAAGTGCCTTGCTCTTCTACCTAGTTGTCTTAACACTAAGCTCCTATACATTAAAAACAGACTAGCTACTAAACCAGTTACACTAAAAGTGTGTAATGTTAAGCTTAGCTTTGATATCTAGCTAGTACTATATATATACTTAATACTGTACTTCTGATAGTATCTCTCTTTCAAGGCATGTAGTCTTTACATAAAAGTTATATATATAGCTATACCTAAGAGTTATTTCATGTGTTGCAGTTTCAGAACCTTGACAGTTTTATAGAGTTTCTAAAAAAGCTAGTAAACTCTGTTTCACAGAGTATTCAGTCTAATAGAAATGTGTAGCTAAGTAACTGGTACTGTTTCTAATGACACTCTTGGCTATGTTATACCTCTATATTAACAACTATCTATTTAAAAGAAATGGTTTTACTAAGAGTTAAACTGCTAATTATTATAACTTAAGACTTAGTGATTAGTCAAAAGAAAAATCTTGTATAAGGTTTACATAAGAGAACCTGATAGAGTTTCAAGTACAAAAGTGTTTATCTTATATATGCTAGACTACTAGTCTGTATTATACTAATTTTAGTCTATCTTAAAGATTATGTATATTATGTGATATCATGCTAATCCCTAATCCTAAGTTTAGAAAAGTTTAGAAATGAAGAATAAATGAAGAAAAAATAAAAATAAAAAAAGAAATGAAAATAAAATAAGTCTATTGTCTTTAACTCTGACACTAATTGCTTAGAAGCTTAGTTAGGAACAGACTAGCCAATCAATCAGTTATACTAAAGTGTGCAATATTAACCTTAGCTTTGATATCTAGCTAGTGTTATATATATACACTTTATACTGTACTTCTGATATTATATTTAGACTATCCAAACTGATCCATAGATCAGCTGAGTTATTCTTCTAATTGAGAGATAGTGATATTGTTTATAATACTAAGCTGTGGAATAGTAACCACCATATGCTATCATTGTCTAATTATTCTAGGCATTTTGAGACTGATATTAAGATGCTTTCTTTATCTTTTGAGTATCTTATATACTTTATAAAAAAGTACCTTCTTGGAAGATGTTCTGTTGATCAATTCTCTACTATTTTGGAAGTTAGATCTTATATCTAGAACCTGCTCTAGATAATTTCTGAAGCTAGATAGAATTACTTTAAAGATTTATTTCAACCTGATATTTTTACTCTATAAAGATTATTTATAGTTCTAACTTCATTCTAACACCTTTTTTTAATATTGAGATAGCTGTTGATGTACCAGAGGCTGAAAAAGTCTTTTCACTTTGATCATTAACAAAAAGTACAAAGAAAAGAGCAAAGCCTCTTCTCTTTTTATGTCTTTCTCTAACTCTCAAAGTAAAACATTCCTTATTTCACAAGCTCCCTCTCTTTCCAAATCTATAACAACTTGTATAGCCTTAAAATCAGCAACAACTTATCCTGGTTTAGCTGTGATATCTAATCTAGCTATAATGACTTCCAAAACTATTAAGCCTCAGATAGTATCTCCTCTTGTTTCTTTGGCCTTCAAATCTAAATTCAAGGTTAAATTATTTGCTTAGGCTACAAAAGTCAATATTTCTCAGCAAGCTCTAAGGTTTGTTCTTGTCTCATCTTATAAGGACTTTCTATGCTTACTATAGCTTAAGAAGATATTTCCTAATATTTCCCAAGCTACAATTATTTCTATGTACTAAGCTAGCTTAGGTGGTGTAGATGTTTTTCAAGAAAGTGCAAGTCATCCCAGTATCTTAAGAAAGCTTAAAATAACAACTTATGGGCTTACCAGATGGTAAGTCTTGATTCTACTTGATTCTTTTACTACAGAGATCATTGTGGCTAATACTGCTTCTACAGTTGAGTTCTGTAATAAGGGCTTAGTTAAGGCTCACTCTGTACTCAGAGTTCATTTGCAAGGCATGGGATAGTGTATTTATATCTACCAACTCTATTGCATTAAAGCAGAGCTAGAAGTGATTAAGCTATAGCTAAAGAAAACTGCTAGTCTTAGTAAGACTATTAAGGTAGAGCCTTACTTGTCTTAGTCTAAATTTTTTTGAAGGTTTTAGGTATTTCTTACTAGAACTCTAACACTTCTTTGCCTATTACTTCTATCCAGATGATAATAGCTTTTTTTAGCTCTCTTCTCTTTAAGAGTGTTATATTAGTGTTCATATCTTATATTGCGAAAGTATCTTCTAGCTTTAATATATAGTGATCTAGATTGGTATCTAGGACTCTCAAAATGGCTCTAAGAGCAAGACTCTTATTAATCACTTATTTAACTTTGGGTAATATATTACTATAGTTCAAGGGACTGCTATCTATACTGAATTTGCTCAGTATTACAATTGCTAGTGTTGGGAACACCCAATACATGTCTGTCACACTCAAAGCACTAAATGTCAGAAGTGTGGTAGTCTACATAGAATGAAGAACTACAGACTCTTGGCTTGGTGTTATAAGGTCAATCCCAAGTCTAACTCTCTTAGAGAGATTACTATAGTTAGTATATCTTGTTCTTATACTTTCAAGTGCTTGAACTACAAAAAAACCATACTGCTAACATATTAGATATAGTTTATATCTTGATATCTGAGCTCCAATAATAAGCTCTCAGAAGTTTAATTTAGCAACTTGTATTATCTGGATATACAGAACATGGGAGTTGGAACAATTTTTAGCTTTAGTCTGTGTGTTATGCCTCTACTAGTTATACTAGTTACATATTTCAGAAGAGGTACTTAGGATATTCTAGCAGATAAGTCTACTAGAGATAAGAGATATGTTGTTACTAATACTAGAAGATTGTGGTAGTTTTGGTTGATTTTCAGGATAAGGCTTTATAGTATAACTTATATACTAAGTATACTACCTAGAGTAGTTATCTAGGAATGGAGATTGCTAAGCAAGTTACTTTGGTTCTAAATAATTCTTGGATATCTGGGATGGAGATTCATGAAGTTAGCAAGGGTTCAGTAAGGAAATCTGAGATAGAATAGAGATTATGATTTGTATTAGAAGAGAATAGAGAGTGTGAATGAGTAAAAAGAGGTTATTTATAGATTGGAACAGATGTGGCTAGATTGGAATATAATATAACAACAACAAGTGTTTATTTGAACACTATTGCTTTAACAAGCAATGACATGTTAACAAGATTGTTGAAGTGTGTTTCTAAACAAGCCAATTATAGTATAACTAGTTCTATTGAGAATGGTTAATAAGTATGTCTAGTACAACTAACATGCTTTGTATTTATTTGCAAAATGTTCACAAGAACTATATACTGGTGAATAGCCTTCTTAAATTACAACCTTTGGAGGAGATAAAGTTGTTGGTGCTTTCATATATCTAGATTAGACCTAAATAATCTAATTTTCACAGAATTCTAAGCAGATGCCTAGAGTTATAGGTTTTATTTATTCTAAACTGTCCAGACTTTGTTTTTTTCTCAGGAGAAATATAATCAACTATAGAGACATTTAGTTTTTCTTTTTATCTAATAAAGCTTTGAACATTCATAACTTATTATATATAGGAGAAGACTTTAACATCAGAGATGCTAAATAAAACCTATTTATCTCTTCACATTCTGTAGCTAGCTAGATCTTGAGGGACTTGGCAGACTTTTATATTCTATTCTAGTACTTTCTATTCCTACTCATCATTCAGATATTTAAAGCTATGCTAATATAGTAATTGATCTTATTTTTTTAGAGATGAGTTTGTTATGACTTAAGTTCAAGTGTGAAGGTAAAAAAGCAATCTTATATTAGTTTATACAAGAGAACTCAGTAAAACTCCTAATACAAGTGAGTATACTCTATATATCTCTAGTATATGGTCTATGTATACTTTATAGCTAGCCTACTCTAAATATTATAAGTTATTATATCACTCTTCTTATGTATAATGTGATGTTGTGACTGTGACATGTGTGACATGTAATAGTTACATGAGATGTCATATTATTCTTCTTTACTGAGTCTAAACTAAGAAAAGAATAAAGAGGAATTAAAATAGAAAAATAAGAGAAACTTAAATAATAAGAGAAAGATAGAAAAGAAATAAGTCTACTATCTTTAAATCTAACAGAGTTATACTCAAGTCTCCTATCACATTGAGCCTGATCTTAGATAACACTTAGACTATACTCTTCTCATAGTTGATCTTTCTATTATTCCAAAAGACATCTGCATATGCAGAATAGTCTTAAAGTATGATAGTGAAATAAAAACAGCCTTTTTCTCTTTGTAAGTGAAGAGCTTTCTCAACTTAAATTTTATATACTAAACTCTGTTGCTAGTTTCAACTTACTCTCTGAGGTAATTTCTAAGCTTTTTGCTGACTGTTGGACTTCTTATACAAAGAAAATTATAGTTATTACTTAGTTTAAGAAGTAGTTGAACAATAAGTATAAAACTATACTAGAGATTTACAAACAAACTGGAAAGTGCTCTGACTAGTTTTTCTTTTACTCTGCAACTAGACAGGATAAACAATCCTCTTTTTACAATAGAATTGCTGAAATTTTATTTACCAACAAGCAATCTTGGGATCTAATGAGCTGGGTCAAACAGCATAAGTTGTTTGCAGTAAAGGCCATTTACTTCTAAGGGCAATTCTGCAATAACCTCTCAAACCTGTAAAGTGCTTTCTACTAGTCTCATAATACTACAGCTAATTTTTATATTGATTTCTCAGTGCTAGATAAGTGTTACAATCACAAGATCTTAGAGTGGGTTCTTTTACTTAACCTTGTATTAGGGTTAACATAAGAGAACTCAATAGAGAACTCTGTACAGAACTGTCTACTTTATATACTAAGACTGGTGGTCTATACTACCACTGTAATTAGCCTATCCTAAATAACCATATATCTATCTTAAGGTCAACATATGTTAAACATACTATATGATATCATTTCTTCTAAAACCTTCTACTATTTTCTATTATAACATGTAATTGTGTGACTTGTGACCACATCATTATGTGTGACAATATGTCATGTGATTGTCATGCTAAACCATAATCCTAAAAAATAAAACACAAATAAAAAAAAATAGAAATGAAAAAGGAATTGAAAATAATTTAAGTCTACTGTTTTTAATTCTAACAATAAGATTCCTAGCCAGGTCACTTAATCTTGGGTGCCATTTTCAATGTTAGAGATATAAGAGGTGCTTAGGGCCTACTCTAATATTTCTGCTTCAGGTCCTAACTATATTACTTAGCAGTATCTCAAGCTCATTCTAGCCAATAACATCTGTGCTATAGGTATTTTCTCTTTTGCCAATGTATATTTATTGCTGTGATATTGGTCCAAACACTTTAAGGAGTTGGTTTTTGTTATTATACCCAAGCTAGGTAAACCTGCTTATGATACTTCTAAGGTATTCAGGCCTATTGTTTTTGCTTAATATTTTTAGAAAGCTTATTGAAAAGATAATTACTAGATAACTTCAGTTTGATACTGTCAAGCATAGTACTCTTTATCCTGACTAGCTTGGAAATGTGATATAATAGTCTACTAAAGATGCTGGTGTGTTTCTAATGCACTTGGTTCAAGCTGGCTGGGCCAAGAGACTTAAAACTAGTATAATAGTATTTGATATTGTGTAATTATTCTCCTTTTTGAACTATAGTATGCTTACTTTGATTTTTAGATACTTTGGATTTCCAGACTACATTGTGGATTTCTTTTCTGACTATCTTGTAGGTAGATTAACCTAGTACTTCTGAAACTTATTTATTTCAGATGCTTGTGGCACAGATATAGATATAAAGTAAGGTTTTGCTCTCTCTCCTATTCTTTCAGCACTTTATATTGTATCTTTTATTTGTATTTTTGAAATCAGAGCTCAAGCTCTCAACTTAAGTACTTTTATTATTTCATTTTTAGATGATAGTCTTCTGATATATTAGGGAAAAATATATAATACAATCCTGCCAGAGCTTTATAGTAGCTATAGAGTAGTTACAAACTTGATAGTTTCATTTGGCTTGGTTATGGAGCATGACAAGTCAGAAAATTTTCATTTTTCTAGAGTATACAATGGCTTTAATCCAGAGCTGTATTACTTAGCAAAATTAATACTTATATTTTCAAGCCTAAGACATACTAGAGATACTTGGGCTTTTACTTTGATTAATATCTGTTCTTCAAGGAGCACATTTGTTTCTACTCTACCAAAGCACTGTCTACTACTATACCAAAACACTGTCTACTGTTAAAGTAATGAGCATGTTTGAGAACTTGATAAAAGGCCTGTTACCACTTTGGAAACAGTTTTTATATCACTCTTGTATTGTTTTCATTGCTGTCTATGACTTTTGACTCTAATTCTTTACTAGAGTATCTACTAAGGCTTAGGCTTAGTGTTGTGGTAACTACTAGACACAAAGTCCAATAATCACACAAGCAAGTAAAGCTCTCAGTAAGCTATTAATGTGGGGATTACAAGAGAACTTGACAAGAAGTCTCTACTGAATTGCTATCCTATTTATATAATTTATACATGGTTCATGCTACTTAATAATTACCTTATCCTAAAGTTCATGCATTGTCCATGAGTGTACCATGTGTACATCATCAGGTAACCATACAGTTAACATGTTCCTTGATGTTATCTATCTAGACTGCTCTAGCCTACTCTAGTCTCTTCTAGACTTTTATGACATCATATCATGTGACATGTCATGTGACCATAGTGTCATGTGCCTCTTCATTGTCATCATCAATATAATAAAAGAAAAGTAAATTTAAAGTAAAATCTAATATAAAATCCTGAAGAATATATAAAGAATATTACCGCTTTCCCCTTTATCATATCATAACACTTAGCTGTTGCTTTTAGCAGTTATGCAATATAAGATTGCTCTTTGGATCTTGAATATATTTTACACTTTATCTACTGGTAGAATTAAGGCTTTAACAGACCTTATTCCAATTCAACTCTATTTATAGAAGCTGGTTAAGCAGTCTTGTTTTAATACTACTCTTCCTTTACAACATATACTAATATCATACTGTTAGAAACTCAAAGAATGCTTACTTTCTTAAATAATATACAGTATGCTTGTTTGAAGAGTCTTCTTTTAGATACTGAAGCATTACTTATCAATCTCACTAAATGCTTTAATCTCTTTAATGTTGAGGTTATACTAGGTTATAGGCTGCTAGATAGCTTTTTTGATTATATTTTCTTTCATCTTCACAATTATTCAAGTCTTAATAATTACACAGCTTATCTGAAGTCTCTGGACTATCTTTGTTATAAAGTTGCCTTTTCTTCCTCTACTCTTGTTATTGTTACTAATACAAGTGTTATACTTCTCAGGAACATACTGTCAGAGTCAAAAATGGTAGACTTTATTCATTTTTATTTTTATTTATTTTCTTATTAGAGACTTAGGATTAGGGGTTAGTATGTTATCATATAGTCACAGTCACAAATTGTTACATGACATGACTTGGTATCACACATAGATCACATGTCACCATCACAGTCACACAATCACATATCATGATGGAGTATAGTAGAAGAATTAGAAATAAGATAATGTTATATATCTGGAACTCCATTGAGTTTTCTTATAAATATCCATTCCAAAGTTCTTATTGACTGATTCTAAGGTCTTTGAGTTGTAACACATACAAGTTATCTCTGTTATGTATTTCTGGAGACTAGACTACTAGATATCATCTTCCAAGACTCCAGCAGATAAAACAACTGCTTTTAATACTAAGTTGTTTTTTATAAGACTGAGAGTTTTCAGAGTCACCAGTATGGATGTTAAATTTATAGTTCTCATTACTAACTCTCTAGACTTTGTTAGAAAGGTAGTAAATTTTTTAGTGTACTCTGGACAGATCTACTCTTTGGCTGTCTGTTTTGTATTTAAATTGTTCTCTTTGGCTATAAAATTGAATTCTGAGATTGCCTAAGTAAAGCTGAGTGGTTTTTTTACCAAATAGTCTATAACAATGTAACTAACACTAGAATGGCTGCTGGGTTTCATTCAGCAATATCTACTGATGCTCTTTTCTCTAAGAGTGTTAATTTGTATCTAAATACTTAGATAGAACCTCTTTCAATCATCTTACTATTCAGGAGTACTATTTTCTAACTCTTAGAAACAAGAATTGCAAACCCTTTTAGTTTAGCTACTCCAAGAGTAGTAGTTGACTCACTTATATTAACCAGTTGGTCATATTATATACTAGGATAACTAGATATATTCTTAACTATGCTCCTATTGGAGAGTACAAACAGTGCTTTTTCTCTGTGAAGTATATTTAGTGTCTATGTAGCCATTACTAGGTAGAAATATGTTAATATATCTTTGCAAACTACTCTAGGTTTGCTTATAGTCTCTTGATTGATTTATTTCTGTTAATTGAGGACTTTGTTAACTTCTTGAAGATGCACCCAAGTATTTTTATCTTTTCTTCTCAAGAACAACCACTCTCTTTTTATGAGCCTTTATAAGTACTCAACTAGTTTGCTTTTCTATTTCTGTAAATAGTTTCTTAGTCTCACCTCTCTCAGTTCTCTTGACTCTGTATTCTTAGTATGATGGATCTCTCTGGACTTATATATGTAATTTGTAGATTGGTTATGAGTAATATTTATCTAGATTTTTCCTTGAGTTTTGTTGTTACTAATAGTATTTCTTTACTTATAAAGAAGGTCTCTATCTTTTGAGGCAAAAATTGTAAGCTATTTGTAGTAGATAGTCTGCTACAGACTGTAATTAAGTACTGTATAATAAATTATTAAATAAAAAAAGATAAACTATCAAGAGTTTAAAAGTGAAAAAAACATTGTTAAGTTTGAAGTCCAACTCTTAAATACATAGATTTAAATATAAAAGAGTGATACTCTGTAAGCAAACACCTGATTTCTATCTATATAACTAATCTGATAGGGACTGATATCTGTTATATGCTAATTTTAGTAAGTAATATTAATATATTAATATGCTTGTATCTCTATGTGCAATATACTATATATTATTAGAGACAGTTTGATGAGTACTTTGCAATGCAAGTTAGAATATGTAAATATATCTATTTAGGTATTTCTAAGATAACATCTAATAAAACTTGTCAGCTACTAATAGTCTGATATCTCAATAATTCATTGTTGCTTTTGGACATCTCACATATGTGTAAATCTCATTTAAAACTTTCCAATACAATTTAGTTTATGAGAATTAGTTGTAAGAGAATCTGACCTCTTAAATATAGTGCCTTCTAATACTGAACTCTATAAGCTTACTTATAGACTTCTTTATCTGTAGCCAAACTTCACTACAAACTGATACACTTCCTTATCTACAGCTCAAGCTTAGAATAGCTTCTTCTAGTTATCATCAGATGCATTCTATCTTTTTAGATAATATTCTAGATAATTTTATCTAGGTTTCTAGCTATCTGTATACCATAATTCTAATGGTTAGCTCAGCATTGTTTTACCAGATTACAATAGACAGTAAGATATTTAGAACTATACTTTCTTTTAGAAAATCTTATACTGCTTTCTTAGGTTTTTCTGAAAGTGGATTATACTTGATTGATAGTTTTTGCAATAAACTCTTAGGTTTTCCTGAAGTTGTAATCTCTGTTGTATTATCATAGCCTTTGATTAGTTATTCTAACAGCAGAATAGGATATTCCTTTTTTAAGACCTCAAAGTATTGACTAGTCTAATAGTTATAAACTACCTACCCTTATATCTTATCTTTTCTCACTTCTTGACAAATATTCATTCTTAGTAACCACTCCATAACCTCTGTTAACATCAATGAGACTCTAGAACTCTTCTAGCATCATTTGTGAGAAATAGCTAAGTACCAACATGTTTTAAAACACAATACCAATATTATACTAGTCAGTCTTGTAAACTAATTTTAAGATCTGTATACTTTAATTCCTAACTCTATCCCATATCTATAGATATATCTTTTTGTCAGAGTTGAAAATGGTAGACTCTATTTATTTTTATTTTATTTTCTATTTATTTTCTAATTTTTGAACTTAGAGTTAGAGGTTAGTATGATGTTATATATGACTGTCACAAAATGTTATATATACATTATATGTCACAGTTATGGTCACATGATCATGCATTACATAGAAGAATATAAAAGGTTCTAAAACAGTAATATTACATAACATAGTTACTACATGTTGATCTTATAGGTAACATATACTCTTTAGAGTAAGCTAGGTTTAGTGTAATGGTCTATTATAGACCACTAGCCCAGTGTATATAAAGTAGACACTTTATACTTGAAACTCCATTGAGTTCTCTTATGTAAACCTTATACAAGATTCTTCTTTTAACTTATCACTGAGTCTTGAGTTGTAATATCTCTTCTCCTATAATAAGACTTCCATCTCTTACTGATACTCTCATGAACCACTCCTATCACTCTAGATTCTATGTTTTTTTACTGCTGGGATTTAGCAATGATTGATATATGGAATACATCTTTCTCAGTGTCTGTTTCTTTTATATTCAATTATCAGCAAACTAGTTTTCTTGTAACTAAGACAAGGTTCTTTGAGCAATTTTTTTCAGAAGTGGTTGTGTTATGAAATGAGCTGAGAGTTGATTCAGAGAAGAATTAAACATGGGTATCTTTCTTATCACTATTTGGCTAGAGTTTAAAGAACTTTTCCAAGTCTAGTTCTACTCTGTTAATGCTGTTATAGAAGCAGTCAATCAATAGCATACCAACAGAAAAGCTGCACTATAGAAAAATATTTAGATGAGTTCCAAAATTTAATTTTAGAGGCTTGTTGTACTGATTTATATATTACAGTAGTCAAATTTTGCCACAGACTTTAGATTGTTATCTAGAACCAAATAGTTATCCTACTAATAAAGCACTCTAAAGACACTGATCCATCTGTATAGTTTGAAGCCACTAGACATATCAATTAAGCATAACAGGCTAATGAAGCTTTCCAATTAAATTAGAGAACTGCCTCCATTTCTAGTTCCAATCTCTATACTTTGCTTAGCTAAAGCTTTGTTACTGTCTTTTTGCATTGACTATTCTATCCTGTAGCATTAAAATTATAACAATATCAGATACTAGTGCTTCCCTCTGGTATCTTTATAAATGTAGATACAATATAAAAACTCTGCACTATTCTTACTAGAGGATTTTATTGTTGTAGAGATTTAAACCATGTAGTTTATGGATGCTTCATGAGATTAGATATTTACCAATTAACTGTTAAGCAATAGGAAGAGTTGATGAAAGACCTGAATATCTTAAAAGATATAGAGATATAATACCACCTAGAGTTAGAGATCATAGAGGTCAAAGACCTTTCTGATAGCATTATAAAGACTTAGGATTTTGCATAGAATGACTGGTGATATGTGCACCCTAATCATTAAATAATAGGTTTACTGTATTGTAAGTATAAGAATATATTAGAAACAGTGACCTAAAAGACACACCTAAGACTCTGACTTCTCTATTTCCCTTATCTCTTGTTTATCATTCTTGGTGAGAAAAAAGACTTTTCTTATACTCTACTATTAGTACTCTTGATATATGTAAGACTTCCCTCTATCTTCTTATTAATTTTAAGACTACTGATATCTCCCAATTTTTCTCTGTACAAGCCTTGGTCAACTCTAGAGCTATTAGTATCTTTATCAACAGAAGCTTCATAAAGAGATACCATCTGAATACCTACAAGCTGTCCAAGTCTATGCTAGTTTATAATGTAGACAGAACTCCTAATGAGATAGGCCAGATATCTGAGATGATTGATATTATTCTCTAGTACAAGATACATGTTACAACTCTGAAGTTAACTGGCAGAAAGAAAAAGTACTTATAACTTGCTGTTTTATCTGTTGCTTAGATTGCCAAAATATCCACAAGGCTAATTGGTTGAGAGTGTAAGTTCTTGATATGTATCACTTTTGTTAGAGTTGCAAAAAGTGGACTTTGTTTTATTTTATTTTTTATTTTTATTTATGTTCCAGTTTTGAACTTAGGTTAGGGTTTAATGTGACATTACAAGTCACCATCACAAAATGTCACACTATGATGCTGTCATGGTTACATCATCATATGCTCACATGATATGATAGAAGAAAGTAAAAGGTTCTAAAATAATGATATCATAATAATATGTTTAACACATGTTAGCCTTAAGATTTACACATGGTTATTTAGAATAGGCTAAAGTAGTAGAACATGGACTATGAGTAATTAGTATATAAGGTAGACCATCTTGTACAGAGTTCTCTATTGAGTTTTCTTGTGTTACTTAATGTAAAGTTCTTTCTCTTTGACCCACTCTAAGGTTGTTGAGTTATAACAACTTTAGTATTCTATCTACAGTAATAGAAGACCCTAGAAGTGAAAGTCTACCAACTCCCAATCCTATAGATTTTTCTACTAAGACTGGTAACTAATTTTATGTAATAAGAATACTTCCTAACTTTGAAACTTTGGATTTTTATGCTACTACCACAACTTCTTAAAGTCTCTTTTCAGTTTTTAAACAAGCTCAGACAGTTACTAAATATACTACAACTTCTACTACATATTTAGAACTTTGAGTTAGTATTTACCAAGAAAGGCTTTGATATGCTCTTCAACTACTATCATTGAGATCATACTATCAAATTGGTACCTAGTACAAAGCCCAAACTTTCCAAAGTTTATTTATTATCACTAGTAGAGTAGTCTAAGCTTGATACTTTTCTTACTAAAAATCTCCATATATGTCATATATATCTCTCTAAATTCTTAGTAGTTATACTAATATTCTTTATTAAGAAAAAAGATAGTTTTATAGTTGGTTCAGAATTATAGAGTTCTCAATGTTGTGACAGTGAAAAATAAATACTCTCTATTACTGATATCTGAACTAATGTCTAATCTTCAAAATGCTAAGTATCTCACAAAACTGAATATATGCTGGAGTTTTAATAATATTCACATTAAGTCCAGGGGTAAATATAAGGCTGTCTTCCACACAAACCAAATCATTTCTTAGGTATTTTTGAATATTTGGTATTGTCTTTTGGTATAGCTAATAGTTCTGCCATGTTAAACTATGATGAATGATATTTTTCAGAATTTCATAGCTAAAGAGATTATGATAGTCTATCTGAATGATATTCTCATTTTCACTTAGACTTTAGAAGATCACTGTAAGGTAGTGCATAGAGTTTTCAAGGTCCTAGTCAAGTATAAGCTGTTTTTACACTTTGAAAAGTTAAGTTTGACAAGCAGTAGATCAAGTAGTAATAGACTTTACTAAGATAGCTGGCATTTGTAATTGGCCAATTTTATGTAATTGTATAAACATGTAGATGTTTCTGGAATTTATCAACTTTTATTGCAGATTTTATTTATAGCTTTTTGGATGTAGCTTGCCTTTTCTTTGATATTACTAGTAGTAATAATACTTGGGTTTGGAGTCTAGACCAATAGCATTCCTTTGCAACACTGAAAATGGCTATTATTATAGCCTTGGTGCTAGCCTTTCTAGACACCTTTATACTATTCAAAGTTAAAGTAGATAGTTTGGACTTTGTAACTAGAGCAGTCTTATTTTCTATAAGATTTATAATAAAGAAATATTGGCAGTCATCTAAGCTTTAGAGAAATAAAGATATTTTCTAAAAAGTGTAGAAATCCTAGTTGAAATCTGGACAGATCACAAAAATTTGAAGTACTTCATGATAGTTAAAAAGTTTAACTACAGACAAGTGTGGTAATAGTTGTATTTAAGCAGATTTAATTTTAAGTTATATTATGGTCTCAGTAGATTAATAGATAAGTCTAATATCTTGTTGCAGAGGCTTGACCATGATATAAAATCCCACAATAATGAGAATTTGGTACTGATTAAGCTAGAGTCTCTTGTTATTTGAGTTATAAAAGGTATAACAGTAAAAGATAAGAAGAAAGCTCTGTTGATAGATATTTGCTGGGAAAATTACTTGGACAAGCAAGAAGAACTAGTAACTGCAGTTACAAAAGAACTTTGACAGTCATTTACAAAGTTCATATACTTTGAAAGATAGTCTAAAAGTAATAGTTTGCTTCTATTCCAGAATAAGATCTATATTTCTGATATTTCAGATTTCTACTATTATATCATATCTCTTTATTATAACTCAAAGATTGCTAGACATGTAAAATCTTGGAAAATCTTGGAATTGGTATCATAGAATTACTGGTGGCTACAAGTGTTTAGATATATTGGTCAGCACATTAATGCTTTGACTTTTACATCTGTCTGTTGGTGAACTGTATTTATTAGAGTTGTAAATATTGGATTTGGTTTTATTTTATTTTTCCATCATCCATTTATTTTATTTTTGGTTTTTATTTTCACTTTTCTTTATTTTGAACTTAGGTAAAGAATATAATATAATGTCATGCATAATAGTCACATAGATCACAAAGCATGACACCAGTCACAAAGCAGTTACAAAAGTCACAGTCACATGTCACATAATTATATAACACAGAGAAGGTTATAAAAAGTTTTAGAATAAATAATATTATATAGTATAGCAATAATATATTTGTTACAATTGAATACCTCAAGGATGCAATATGGACTAGGGTGAAGAGTAATGATGTTATGATTGGCTGTGCCATAGTTGTCTCAGTTAGTACCTCATATGGTAGATACTTTAGTCTTGCTTTTTCCTCATGTACTATAACTCGTCTTTCTTATAGACTATAAACTGTTTCCTCATGTACTTTACATATATATAGCATAGATACTATCATGTATTCTTATGCTTTACCAATTATAACAATCTCTTCTCTCTTCTCAAGTCTTTGCCTAAGTATAATCTGAGCTCTGAGCTAAGGTTGTAACAATATTGGTCTTATAGAAAGTGCATAGACTTTGAGGTAGGTTAATTGTAGTGTGTACATAGACCATGGTCTGTAGTATATAAGAAAGACTAGCTTGTACTTGAAACTCTATTGAGTTCTCTTATGTTACCCAATATAAAAGTATATTTTTTATTTTACTCTAAAGCTTAAGTCATAATAGTACTCCTTCTCTATTCCAAATATAAGGTAGGAAATGATTAGTATAAACTTCATTATAGAACTTCCTAAGTCCATAGAATTTGATGTGGTAATGACCATGGTAGATTTAGTATCTAAGACTACTTACTTCACAGTCTCTCCACATATGTTATGTCAGACTACAGACCCTAATTTGTAATACTCTTTATAAAGAAACTCTACCACCTGCTTAGAATCAAGATTATTTTCTTTACCACTGATAGAAGTTAAGCAAAAAAGAGGTTATGCTAGAGTACAATAAGAACTATGTAGCACTGGCCCTTAATTATATGCTAAAGAATTCAAAGAGGATGATATCAGTATTAGAAATCAAGAAAAGAGATAAAAATAATAGTATAAGAAAAGAATAAAACATATAAAACTCTCTGAAAGAATTGTTATAAATGAAAAAGAGTATTGTTAGGAAGGATATTAAAAAGAATATATGAAGAACATCCACTCACAAATGCTTTCCCTTGCTAACACACTCCTAAACAGTGAACCTTACACTATGTAACAAGCTTTCTTGGAAAATTTAGTGAATAGATTGCAA
>Ga0157368_1000616_pt1 | contig 16271 bp, 18 predicted proteins | sample AttbisABBM3_FD_113146 | JGI IMG/M metagenome (GOLD analysis project Ga0157368, IMG submission 113146) | Fungus gardens microbial communities from leaf cutter ant in Botucatu, State of São Paulo, Brazil - Atta bisphaerica ABBM3 | ecosystem: Host-associated > Fungi > Mycelium > Unclassified ...
CTATCACATGACTTCCAGGTCACGTGCCTATCTCCTAACCCTATGTCCGTTGTAGACTAATAATTATAATACTTAATCCTAACCCTAGTCCAAGTCTGTCCACACACTCGTCTTATAACAATCTATTCCACCTCAGATATCCTTACTAGTTCAAGATAACTGTATGGATCTTTCTTCCTTGACATCCAAGGATCACCAGTAATCAGAGTAACTTGCTTAGTAATTACATTCTAGATAGCTACTCTAGATATACTGACTAGTATATAATTTGGTAGCTTACATTATAGTAGTTATTCTGAAAATCAACTAAAACTGGCATTTTTCTTTCAGTGTTAGCAATGATATGTCTCACTACTTTTCAGTGGTTTTCCATCTTCTAAGTCCTTAGTTTCTGATCTGAAATATATGACTAGTTGCCAGGTGCAGTTCACACCAGAGGTGAAAGTCTACAAGATTAGCTTAGAGATATATGGACTTGTTGAACAACCTTGGCAGTTATACTGTCTGTCTGCTGCATGGTCACAACTTCAGATGGGAGAAAGAAGTCTGAGATGGGAGTAAGTACTGATTGGTGTGTTGCCATTGAACACTGGAGATTGAGTTTAACAAGGATTATCTTTGTTAATTATCAGACTAGCAAATTATAGTGTAACTACTAGTCTTATATAATATAGGAGATGCTCAGGGTTTCAGTAGTATGGTCCCTATTACCCTGAACAGAGGTTTCAGTGTTGAGATACTGACAAGAGTATAACTCTGCCATAGAAGACCAAGTTGAATAAGAGTATTCCTGTCAGAGAAGACAGAATACTCAGATAGTTACATTACCACCATGAGGACATGTTGTGAGAAAAATGGCTGCTGTAGAAGGCAGACTTGTATAGTAGACATTGAGGAAGCAGTATCACCATAGAGATATATTTTATGGACAGATGAACTTGGTATATGACACTAGTGTGCTTCTACAAGTCACAGCACATAAGCTGAAGTCAAAGGTTATTCTGCTCTATCTTCTATGTTTTCAGATAACACAAATCACTTAGTTCTGGACTTCCAAAATGCCCCTTCTAGATCTTGGATAATAAGGTGTAAACTATGTCTAACATTAGTAGTTATTACAACAATATACTTGTTATCAGTTTTTTCAATATATACTTCTTACTATTATAGACTAAGATTATATAGAACAAGCATAGCTATAGTATGAATGTCAAGACTCAGTTCATAATAAGCAAGCTTGGGCAGATGGACTTATGTTAAAAGACTTGGGCTATGAGCTATGGTTCTCTTTTAGTTTCTCTTTCTATCAAAGTCCAGTCTCTGAATGTTAACATCTTCCATAGTAGACCACTTCTATCAAAACTCTATAAGTACTTTGCCTTCCACAACAGAGTTTACTCTTATTCAAACTATCTTTGTCTCACTGTAGATCAACTCAATCAAATATCTGTCCATCTTGTAAAGCAGATAGAGATACTGATCTCATCTGAAGTAGAGAGTTCTCTAATAGTCTTAGACTACCTCTACTTGTTATGATTTTAAGCTTGGCTCAGGTTGTAACTTAGGCAAAGACTTAAGTAAGGAATAAGGAGATAATCAATTGGTAAATCATAAAGATATAAGACTGTATATACTTATAGACCATGAGAAATAGTTAAGGTGTCCTTGAGAAAACAATAAGGAAAACATAAGGAAGCCTCTACTACTACATGAGGTGCTAACTGATACAATATAAGAGAAACATATGGCATAGTAAAATAAAAGATCAAGATAAAACAAACCCCAACATATGTTTCTAAGTTAAGGTAACTATAAAGTGAGCACCTGTAAGATATGAGATAGAGATCATAATAAAAAGAGATAGAAGAATGGAAATAGAAAATAAGAGAGGCTTAAATAAGAGAAGATAAATAAAAGAGAAACAAGTCCACCATCTTCAATTCTGACACATATCCCTCCAATACATACTTAGGTTTTCCTGAAGATGCAAACTTCACTAAAATCCCATGGACTTTGTTCAGTCACCCTAATAAGTATGTGACATTTTCTGACATAACAACATTAGACATATATTTATTTCCTTCTTTTAGACTTTATCTTACTATTGTTACATATACTGTATATATTACTCATTATCTCATGTTTACATATAGTTGTAAATATAAGCCTGTTAACTTTTAAGGTCTCTTAGCATTATCATATCATGCAAATCAAGTTTAGTATTTCACTAATAAATCAGCTAGAAGGTACTAATCAGCCAAGATTCATCTCAGACTGCTATGAACAATTAAAGTTATAGAACTGTTACAATATCACCCACCTGGATAAAGCAATCCACAGAAGAAATTGACACTCGGAGAGAGGGGGTGCCTTCCACACTGGTCCAATATCGATAGGTGACGGTATAGTAATAATAAGCCTATTTGCATCATCGGATTTCCTTATTTTGACGACTAACTATTTCGAGGATATACAATGCTCGGTATCAAGTTTGACGTGAACGTCATAGAATCAATCACAAAATAAGAATAGACATGCTTCGGTCCGCATATAAGCGACAGGTTGAAACAGTGACTGATGTCATGAGCGACCCTTTCGTGGGATGTGGGTCGTAAAACATTACAGTGGGATCCAGTAATAGAGGGAACAGAGCCAGGAAAGGGTAATGCATTGTAGGATGTTATGTGGATAATATGCCTGACTCATGAGAGAAAGATACGATAAGCAAGCATGCGGGTGTATACACCGGTTGAGTCATTTTTCCTAGAGGGTTCTGTCAAGGATATATTAGCAATCGTTTCCAAGATACAAACTGAGATCATCACCATAAAAAACGTATCCGTACCCCGCCGAAGTGGTTGTGCTTTGAAAAATCCCGAGAAAGAAAGTCAAAATAGCTAATCACACAACACAATAATAAATAACCTCTCCCCTATCACACACACTCTCATTCTCATTCTCTTCTCCACTGTCACCAACATCCCTTCACCGCAAATCAATGTCCATCCTCAGCCGCGTTCGTGCAACTCCAAGTCTTCCCAGTAACAACTCAACAAAAGTTCCTCCTCCTCCTCCTCCTCCTCCTTCTCCTCCATCATCATCCACCACCACCACCACCACCACTTGCCCCAACAACTCAGCACGTCTCTCCGTGGGTGCTATCGCCAAAATTTTCATCAAAATGCGTCACCTTCAGCGTCGATCCAAACGACCCTACACCATTTCCCGTAATTCCGGACTAGAACCCCTTACACACCCTCGAACCCACCAAATCACTCTCCAAGGCAACTTCACCCCACGAGCCGTCGTAGCACATAAAGATACCTATATTTGCGCTGGTAATGGAGGTGTTGATATGGTTCGGCTTTTACGAGCGACAAGGAGTTCTCTGGTGGAACAAGCTACCATGTTGGGCGCTAATACGCTTGTCGACGAGCGGTAAGAGCTTTTTTTTTTTACGATGGTATCGTCCCTCACACAAAAAAACAAATATGATTCTGCGATAGTTGGTCATATGTCATTAACCAACCGAAAAACAGACCAAGGGGACAATACAAAATTTCCGTGCGTTTCTCTCTCTCCCGAATCACTATGACTCACAATTTTAATTTCTAATTTTTTTCCCCCTTCCAGGTGCAATACACCGCATTCGCTATATCAGCTAATTGTCGGGACACACCTCATCCAGTTGCCATCGACAACATACAGGGTGTTCCAGGGTTAATGACCATCATTAGTCGTACCGGCCAATGAACCTCCTCTCTCCTTACTCCTACTTATAACTTATACTTCCTCCTCCTCTAGAACCATTCCCTTTCCACTCCCCCCCTCCTCCACTCCACATTCTATCATATTACAATCACGATTTCAAATCTTTCTTTCTCTTTGTCAAACAGACTTTGAGAGCTTTCAATGAACACTGTATGTATGTCTGCTTGCTCCTTTTTTAACCATGTATGTAATTCATTACGCACGGACGTACGCACACACACTTTTCATCTGTGGTTTTGTAGTATACTCATCCTTCTTGGACACACACACACGCATAATATATATACACACGCACCTCACTGCCAGAAACTTCAGACTTCGTTGCTATCAGAAAGTCACCAGTCTAATCGGATATACAACCACCACCACCACCAACAGTAGTAGTACTGAATACTGGAGAAACAAAAATCAAATTCCAATGTACAATACATTATTTCCCAATTCCAACAGTGCAAAAGGAAAAAAACAGGTTAGAAAGAGAGAAACAAGGGAATACCACCAACAATTTCTCGAAATGCTGTTTTCAATCACTTGCATACAAATCCAAGTCCCCAACTTCATTCCATGCTGGCCGTTGCCAACGGGCTATTTTCACCAACCAGGCGGTCCTCGAGGAGGATAGTGAGGGTACCCATATCCATGATGCTGTCCATGCTCCCCAACACCATCACCACCATCAAATGAAGGAAATCCAGGTGGAAGCCCTTCAGGCGCTTGGAATCCACCACCAGTCCTGACATCGTTAAATGATTCAGAAGGACCATAGGAATGACTACCCGGCACAGGGAACATGAATCCCGTAGCAGTACCTTGACCACCATAATCACCATCACGATAAGCATGGCCACCACCCAACGTCGGCCCATTACCTGGGAACCCAGGACCTCCACTAGGAGTAGGGAATTCATGGGCCACTTGAAATTCAGAGCTAGGGAAACTAGGGAATCCCGATCCTCCCGGTGCACCTGGAGCAGACATTGGAGGTAGTGGTGATGTGTACGAAGGTGTGTATCCATCATACTGCAACGGAGCTGGAGCTGGAGCTGGAGCTGAGGGATAATAATGTGAAGGCGGATAAGACGATTGATTTGGCGGGGGAGGACCAGGAGGCGGCACAAAATTGACTGGTGACCCACCACTCCCACTCTCACCTTCTAGATACATCCTTGCATCAACCCCCCTACCTCCAAAATCCCCCTTCGCATGTCCACTGTTCATACCAAATCCGGTAGCGTTGAAGATCGCTTGGGCACCAGGAACATTCTGACTCGCGTAACCAGCAATCGACTGCTGAAACGAATGCGCCTGATTGGCACCAAACGACCCTTCAGATGCCGGAGCACCTCCTTCACCTCCTTCTCTAATATTCTCATGATTCCTGACCGCGTTTTTACTTAGACGGGAGAGAATGGACTGTTGTCTGTGGCCGAGTTTCTGCAACCATTCATGCATAATTTGAAGCATTGTACGTTGGATCTTGGAGTTGGGATCGTGAAAGTCGGGATGAAATCTACGAGTGGGTGGTCAAAGCCTAGGTGGAATCAAGCGAATCACGTACAAGCATTGCAAGATTTCTTCAGTGATGCCATGAACATTTTCGGATGCGTTATCCCAAGCCCTCACTACAAGTGTGACAGTATGCTGCACAATCGCCTGAGCCAACAGGCCCGCAGGTTCATTTAGAATCAAGTTCTATAACGTGATAGATCAATAACCTCCAACTATCGTGATAGGAGATGTACGAACAAAATGATCCTTGCTCAGGAACGAATGTGTGGGGTCAGACTACAATCAAATTGATATCAACGCCAGCATTTCAAGATATTCAAGTAGACGCACAGCTCGAGGATCATCAAATACTTCATATTGATCATGGGTATCAATGACTTCACCAGACACAGTTGACAACCCGCCAGTTGCACTCTGCAATATCGGCTTAAGGAACGGCTAAAGCATCCTTAGCTTCAACCACCGGTAAAGAAAAACAAAACACACCTCGAGGGTAGTGAGCACAAAAACTATATGAATAAAAATGAACCGGCGTTCCAAAGAAATCGAGTCCAGTGCTCAACTAACCTGAGATTGTATCCATGATCTTCTCAATCAGCGGACCTAAACCAGGAATTTTCTGGATCGTCTTCTCGATCTTCTTGACAACTAGATATGAAACCAGGCATTCAGCACACTATTTATCCACGTCCGAAGTATAAGTTCGGGGCATACCAGAGTCTCTAAACGTCAAGACTTGCCACAATACAGAGTGGAGTTCTTGTGGGGTCATCTCTTCGGGTTTTTTCCCATCAGCTGAGGTGCCCGCCCTGATTCTTCCCATACTATCCATGTCTCTGGACATCTCGTTACCCATTCCGCCTGGGACTGAGAGGAATAGGTCACGAAGGAGATTTCCAGGATCTTGACCGGAGCCGCCGCGGGATTTGGAATGTGCGGTGTCGATTTGACGATTAAGATCTGTCACGGATGCCTTTTGAGGGTGAACTATTGAGGATAGAATTCCTGGATAAGACTAGAAGGGCACTAACTTGGCTCTAAATGATGTTGTAAGATCTCCGCTATACAGGATGAATAATGATCGGACTCACCAAGTGATCGGTGGCCTCTGATTTTTGACATCACATATTCTGATTCTGATGTGTTATGCGAAGATACGCACCTCCGAGGAGAGAGTGGAAAAAATCATTTGATCCGAAGGTTCCTGCATCCATCTTCAACGCAGCCCATTCCTGCGCAGGTAGAAATATTTACCAGTTATGATGGGCGACACCCATTTTCCGTCGAGTGCCTGTACTTTGACATGATCTCCGACATGCACAAAAACGTCATGATAACCCATGGAAACGAGGGCCAGCTCGCAAAAATTGGAGTGAGCAGGAAAGTCTTCAAGGGTGTGCATCTGACCAAAATCGATCATATATACACCTGAATGGCACCTGGAGACATACTGCTTGGCCAAGAAGCCTGAAGGCTTCGTATTCATCCTGCTTCTTGCCCTGAGAGCGGTGTTGACGACCCAAGTGGATGCATCTTTCAAGGGTCCGCCTGACGAGAGCTTTTGAGGTATCCCATGGACCGTCCTCTGAGGGACGTGAGATGAGGACTTGTTGCTCCCTGTGCTGTACTCACCATTGGCGATGTAGTTTTTCATCCCCGTGCGAGGGTCAATCTCTAGTTCCCGTGGCTGTTGGAACGTCAAGAAGACTCTTTGTGTAGGTCACCTTAACATACATCGACTGGACCACGAAGATCTGGATGGTATTGTCTGGCATCTTCACCGTCACCGTAACCTTTGGGGTTGTCGATATGCTCTGTCTGTGATTGGAATCAGTTTTGAGAATCAGCTTTAAGAATGAAGCTCACAGGGAGGTAACAGGCCAACCGCTGGGGGGTAACTTCGAATTCGTGGGTTGCGTAACCGTGAGCCTAAGACAGAGCGATGGGCGATCAATCCAGAGATACTGTCGGAGACGCACGAGGAAGCCAAGGGCCATACAGAGGTTGATGATGGTCTGGTGTGGGGGGTCAATTGACACTGGCAGTGGGGGAACCAATGACAGACCTGGAGCTGAAGCTTCTTGAGTAGAGCGATATCAACTGCCTAAGCAACAACAACATTCGAATGGCGTGGGTGTTGGCTTGGCTGATAACACACACCTGGCTGTAATCACGAAGCCAGTTTCTGTAGCAAGCTCAACACCCAGAGCGATAAGGAGTGAGATCAAGCATACCCAAAGTAGACACGCTTGACGTCGAGCCCGGTAAATTTTGAGCCTTTGCTCAGCATTGCGGTGAGTACAAAGGAGCTGCCGCCGCGCTTGATGAGATCGCTGAGAACGTCCTCCTGTTATGTGGTGCTCAGCCAAATGCAGGAAGAAAAGCAGCTGAGCATACGATATCACCGTGGCGAAAGGCCTTGCCCTCTATGTAGGAGAACCTGGGGCAGGGTGAAAGGTGATTGTGTAGGAAAGGGGAGAACACGCACGAAGGAATGTTGCCTGCACCAAAGGCATAGACGCCACTGTGAGGGAGACAACAGGCGAAGAACACGACGAGGAGGAAGAGAATGTGAGTGGAGGAAGGCATATGGATCGGCAACGGCCGGAATTGCGTAAACATTTTTTTTACTGCAGTTCTGCTCTGTTGCTGCTCTCTCTCTCTCTTCTCCACACACGCGCGCCTGCCCGTTCATTATTTTTTCCATTTAATTTGCTTTTGGCTGTTCCCAGCAATGTCTTCTTCCACTGCCTCGTCGACCATCCACCAAAATGTCGTGCCCTCGGAGGTTGGCTGGCAGTTTGTGCCCCAGTATTACACCTTTGTCAACAAACAGCCCAACCGGCTCCACTGCTTCTACACAAAATCCTCCACTTTTGTCCATGGCACCGAGGGCGAGGAGTCCAAGCCTTGCTACGGTCAACATGTGCGTTGAACTTGTTTCTCTCTCTTTCTCTCTCTCTCTCTCTCTCTCCTACGCGCCCAGCCTCGTGTTTCTGCTCGTCCCACAATCGGCTGACCAATCATCGTCCACTAGGAAATCCATGAGAAAATCACTTCCATCGGTTTCCAGGATTGCAAGGTTTTCATCCATTCCGTAGACGCACAGGCCTCGGCAAATGGTGGCATCATCATCCAGGTCATCGGCGAGATGTCAAATCGCGGCGAGTCTTGGCGCAAGTTTGTCCAGACTTTTTTCCTTGCCGAGCAGCCCAACGGCTACTTTGTTCTCAACGACATCTTCCGTTTCCTCAAGGAGGAGTCAGTCGAGGCCGACGATGCTGAAGACTTTGCTGAGCCCGATGTCGTCGTCGCCGAGCCAGAGCCTGCTCCCGAGCCTCCCCAGTCAGTGACCCCGGCACGTGAGCTCACTCCTCCCCCCCCTGTCGTTCCCCCCGTCGTTCCCCCCGTCGTCCCCCCCGCCGCCGCTCCTTCTCCAGTTCCCTCCTTCACTGCACCCGTCGAGGAGCCTCCCGCCACTGACGTTCCGGAGCCTGCTCCCCAACCTCCCGCTCCTGTACCTCAGCCCACTCCTGCCGCTCAACCCAATGGCCACACCGTTGTCCCAGAGCCAGACAAGTCAGTTCCTGTGGCGGTTGCTGAAAAATCACCAGTTCTTACACCAGCTCCTACACCCGTTCCCACTACGACATCAGTTGCACCTGCTCCACCTGCTGCCACCGCACCTCTTGCCCAACCTGCCTCCACTGCACCCCGATCCTGGGCTTCTCTTGCTGCTTCAAATCCCAAGAAATGGGGTTCTGCTGTAGCACAGGAATCACGAGGACTTACTGAGACACCAGTGAGTCCGACTCCAAGCAGTGGCACTAAAATGCCTCCCACCACCACCCCATCTGCTCCCCGTGGTCCTTTTAACAGGCATGAGCCCATCACGACGCCTGCTATCTTCATCAAGGTAAGGAATCATCTCCTCATCTTGACCCTTCACGTTACTCACTCCTCACAAAGGGCGTCGTCGATCCCCTCACACCCTCAAACCTCCGCAGTGTACTCTCGCAATTTGGTTCTATTCATCACTTCGAAGTGATCGCCAATAAAGGTTGCGCCTTTGCTGAATACACCTCCATTGAAAGTGCACGTCAAGCTATTGCCGCCAGTCACAGCCAGTCCCACGGTGGTGGCATACTGGTTGAAGTTGGTCAAGGCTCTCCTCCTGTCAAAATTTTCATCGAAGCGAAAAAAGAACGTGGCGATAGGCCTCCTTCTCGTCCTAGAGGGGGTGCGCCTGTGAATGGTGAAGGTGGGGGACGTGGTAGACATCAGGGTGGTGGTACTTATCGTGGTGGAATGCGTAGAGGTGCTCCTCCTGCTGGCAAGTAGAAATAATATCACTCTGGTCAGTCACTTGCTCGTTGTTGTATGAGTAAGGGCGTCTGTGGGGGGCGCTGTGAATGAGGGTCAGTGTTCATGTTGGAGGGGTAGGAGGAGGGGGGTTTGAAAGATGGTGGATTTTTTGCTCTCTTCATCGTTGTTTTATTCTTTTCTTTTTTTCCATCTCTTATGGTAGAGCTTATTGAAATCAGTCGATCATTTGTTGGGTGGGCTTGTGGCGTTGAAGGTTCTGAGTGAACGAACGAGATGGTGGTAGGTGTGGTGTGGTTGTAGTGACTATGTGGTTCGTCATCATGTTCTCTCCCTGTACTGTGTGTGTGCTGTGTAGAGCGTGGAAGAGTGAGCGTGTTCTCATGCGAGATTTTTTTTTCGAAAAAACAAAAGACTGTACTATCTTCTATTTTTTTCTCTCTCCCCAATGTGCATCATGGTAGGTCCCTTCATGTTTTCATTACGCTTTCACTTTGGACGGCCAAACTTGGTGTTGTTGCCGTCTCCTTGGTTTTTCTTATCTTTCTGTTTTTGCAACAATTGACTTTGAACCTATGTGCTGCATCGAGTGTGTTGAGTTTCTGTATTCACCTCTTTCAAGATCGTGCTTTCTCCATCTCTCCGTCTTGCATTTATGCCTCCTCCCTCTCCACTTTTTTTCCCTTCTCCCCTTAAATGTACTTATGCCCCCTCTACCATTTCCCTCCCCCATATGCCTTTCACTTCATCACTATGGAATGATAGAATGATAGCTTGCTGCTGTAAATCAAATTTTATATTCACCCATGAACCTAAAGAGAGAAAGAAGAAATCTTATCTGGCAGTACCTAAATTCATTCTTCTAGCTAAATATATATATGTTCCAGTTTGTCAACCAATACATGATAAATAAGAGAGAGAGAGAGAGAGAGAGAGAGAAATTGACGCCATTAAGGAGTTTGAAAACAAAAACAACACCCCCTTCACACACCCACCCACCCACCCAAGGACTTGGTCGAAAAGGGACGATGAACAAGGAAAACTGTCCATGACAACGAAACAAGCGGACCAGGGGAGAAAGCAACGATATGTACAAAACACGAAAACAAGGTCCAACAATCAGTTTGAGGTATTGATACATGGAAAAAAAGCAAGGTTATGACGGGTTGTATACCTGGATACTGCACTTAGGCGAGGTTGGACTCGAATGAGATAATCTCCTCATAGAGAAGCTCTTTCAGTTGCTCACGACTAATGTCGTTCTTGTGTACTATAATCATAATAGGATAGTTTCATCAGCTATCACGAACGGAGATGGTAAACGTACAATCAAAGTCAAAGAATTCGGGATCGAGGGGTGGTGCAACTGGTTCATCCTCAGGATCATGCTAATGCAATACATATAAGGAATGGACGTCAGATGTTAGACGAATGAGCATGAACGTACATAAGCCTCCAAATAGGGATGAGCCAACGCCTCCTCCACAGTAATCCGCTTTTTTGGATCAAATGTCTGTACGAAAGTAACATACGTCAGTTTAACGATGGTTTAGGAAATATAATGGTCTAGCTAGACACTAAAAATGACTCACCAAAGTTTTAGCCAAAAAGTCCACAGCCAATGGGTTTGCTTGAGGGAAAATCTGTGCAAACGATCTCTTCTTGCGGAACGGAAGGGCACGGATATAGTCACGCGAACGACGCGTTGTAATGGCGTAGAATTCATCCAACGTTGGCGTACCCAGAACATCCAGAATCAATGTTAATTGATGGTGATAATCACGTCCTGGGAAGAGCGGCTTGCTAGAAAGCATTTCCGCAAGAATACAGCCAACAGACCACACATCAATCGCCTAGGGAGGAAGCATAATTATCCATTGGATGAGTTTTCATTCCAAGAACTACAAGGACAAAGTTGACCTTGGTGTATTGTTTGAATGTGAGCATGATTTCAGGCGCTCGGTACCACCGGGTAGCAACGTATTCAGTCATAAAACCAGTCTCCGTTCCAGATGGTTCAGCAGTTTTGACAGACCTCGCGAGACCGAAATCGCAGACTTTGAGATCACAATTGGCGTTCAGAAGCAAGTTCGAGGGTTTAAGATCACGATGGATAACATCGGCAGAGTGCAGCGCCTTAAGCGCCCGAAGTGTCTGATATATGAAGTATTGAGCATGGTCGTCGGACAAATCCTGTGTCCGAATGACACGGTGCATATCAGTTTCCATCAGCTCCTGGATAACTACAGAAATATGCAAAGTTATGAAGAGCGAACAAAGAGAATAGATGCTTACGATAAACTTCTGTAAAGGCCTCTAATGACGGTGGCTTGATGATATCGAGGATGGATATGATCTAATCCAAAGGAAAATGAGATGAGACTGAAGAACTGCGGATTTCGATTTACATTTTCGGTTACACCAGACTCGCTCAGAAATTTTAAAAGTTTAAGCTCCCGTAGCGTTCGCAGACAGAACATAGAGTGATCGAACGGCGTAATCTTTTTAATGGCGACTTTGCGACCGCTTGATAGATGTACCGCGGAAGAGACGATACCGTACGCTCCTTCACCAATGACAGTAGAGACCCTGTATCTGGTCCCTGTGGGAGCGATGAGCGAGAAACTCCAGTGTAGTGGAAATATAATAACACCCACCGACGTTGAACCGAACTTTACGAGGTTGGGCAGCGGAGGCAGTGTGGCTATGGCCTTTGCTTGGCTGCCGTTGTTGTTGCTGGTGGTGCGGCTGAGCTACGGCAACGGATGGTTCAGGCATTGTAGGAGGCAATGGTGGTGGTGGAAGTTGAAAGGAGGGTGGAGGGAGAAATAGTACCGGTAAGGACAATAAAGGCAATCACAACACTTGTTTTACCGTATTCGGAACACTATCACAAATCATTTGTAGTGTTGCCTAAGCATTTCTATGGCGACTTGTTCTTGTTCTGGTCGCCACGACACCCTCTGGGTGATCCAAACTTGTACCCTTCAACAAATTTCTACCAAGAAACAATTCAAGGACATGGATCACCGACAATATACACTCAGAATTACTCATATCCATCAGACATCACGCTTCAGGTCTGAAACCTCCCTGCTACGTTCATCTGCCAAATTGAACTGGAGCATCGTCACAAGAGGATAAATTGTTATGCCAACAGAAAGCGGCCAGCATGTCGCAGAACATTAAACCGGGGATGTAGACGGGGATCCGCTTTTCGATGGAATATTAGTTTTTTTTAAATGGAGGCTTTGGCCTTGAGTTCATCCAGGAGTGTGAAAAATGTGAAAAATTGTCAAGAATGACCTGATCGACTAGAAATGTGTTTAAGACTCTCCTGGGCACCGAGTTCGACATTTGGAAAGGAACCTGCAAGGAGGAACCTATCAAACAGTGAGACGCTCGTTAGTGGTTGTGGCTGTGCGATTAGGACGTGTGACGTGTCTCTGCTTTTGATTTTACACGAGCCTCCAGCCTTCCTCACCAAAAGCCAGCTCCTTCTCTTCTTTCCTCTCGTCACCTTTTACAATTCTTGTCTCCAAGGCGAGTACTATTGCTTGGACTTACCCTCTGTTGTACAAGTCTTTGAATACTGTTTCTTCACGTAGGATTCGCCTAATTCATGGAGCAACAGCAAAAAGCACCCTCAGAGATTAAAAATGTCGCCCAATTTCTCCGAAGCAGTAGCTCAGGTCTCAAAGTACGTGTAGGCGCACTCAATGGTAAACGCTTGGACTATTTCAAAGGTGCGCCGGTGAAGATCCATGTTTTCACGAATAAGCAGCAACTTATATTTCTGACTGCAGGCAAATCAGCAGTCAAAGCTCTTCTATCTCCTTCTTATGCCAAGTTGAAAAATGTACCAAAAGTAACTTCAGAGGTGGAGGCACTTGCCACACTTTCTGCCGCAAATGCCTTCGCCTTTTACCTCCGTGTCCAACGTGGTGGCCCCACTGGTTCCTCATCGTCCTCTCCAAAAGCTCTTCAAATTATTCAAGAGCAACTATTTCGCCCAGAAGAGTACTATGCCTGGTTCTACGAGGGCTCACAATGGACTACGTATGCCGGCGGTATTCTAATGGTTGCAGTTATGCTTGCTGGTGTCATGTTCCCTCTTTGGCCACCAATAATGCGTTTGGGTGTCTGGTATCTCAGTATGGGAATGCTAGGACTTATTGGTCTCTTCTTTGCAATCGCTATTGTGCGGTTGATTTTTTACATCATCACTGTCATCGTTGTCAGTCCTGGCATATGGATATTCCCTCAGTTGTTCGCTGATGTTGGCTTTGTGAGTGTTACTTCCTTTTCTCATTTGTGTCCGCGTCCCGACTCATTCCTGGTAGGTTGATTCGTTCATCCCCTTATGGGAATGGGACATCCCTAAGAAAAAGTCCAAGAAGAAGAAGAACGAGAAGGGAGAGAAGGAGAAGGGCAAGCTGAAGAACAATGGCACGATTGCTACAGTAGTGGAGGAAGTTACCGACAATTCACAGCAGCCTGTTCGCGGGGCCAGAATTGAGGAGGTTCCTGACGAAGACGCATGAACCTGTTGTTTTAGATTGATGTTATTTATTTTTACTCCCTCTTAGTTATCACCGACTATTCTTCTCAGGGCCAATAAGAAGGTGAAATTAGCAAGAGAGGTTGGGAATATCTGACCTGTCCGACCTGCAACGTATCGGTTATCCCTTGCCGTCAGTTCCCTATCAAACATGTTGGTCATAAGTTGGTGTACTCTTTTAACCAGTTTACAGTTGTCTCTGTCCCAACCCATAGGCACCTTTAGAGAAGGTCCAATCTACGGAATTTCAAAATGTATGTTTATTTGAACATACTATCCACAAAGTCAATATTTCGTGGTGAATATCAGAGGTGAATAAGAAAATAAGTCCAAACAATATTCTAAAAAATACTGGAGTAGTCTTCCGACCCTCTTTTTTCTTATGTACCTAAAAGGAGATATAAAGAACAGAGAAAAAAGCTTCTAATAAATCTCATCACTATTTATACACAGGGTCAATATTTTGATACTACATTGAAATATCATTGAGAGGCTTTAAGCTAACACTAAGACTTATTTCTAGGAAACAGAATAATAGTAATCTTAAAACCTATCAAAAAAAAAAGTTCAGCAAGTAGATATGTTAAAAATAGAAATCACAAAGTTTTAGAACAAAGTTTTAGAACAATGGCTAGTATTTAAGACCAGTAGATACTCTGTATTTTTCTTAGTCTAATAGTCAATTTCAAATAACCTACTTCTCTTCCATCTTATACTATTTACTTTATCTACTCTTTCTCAATTTCTAATTCTACAACATATATATTGTATACTAGTCCAATCTTATCCACATTTTCTCTTAGATAATGCTCTTACTCACATCTATATTTTCCAATCTCATCTGGTACAGATCAATAACCCCATTTTCACATTAATCACTTCTCAGATATTCTTGCTAAACTTTCCAGCATTTCTATAAAACATTTAAGAGCACTTCATATCTAGGGTAACTGCTTACAGTGTCTATTCCATAGATACTATCTTAAGTGTATTATACTAGTATATAAGTTGAATAGTTATACTTTAGGTTCCTATTCTAAAATTTAACTAAAATTACCACCAATTCTTAATATTGACAACAACATATCTATTACATCCCAAATTCCAATCTCATACATCCCAACCCATGGATAACCATCTATCCTCATCTATGCTCCCAAACCTCTTCTGGGGTAGATCAAATCTGTCTATTTTACCTTAGATGTTCTTGTTAGTCTAAGATAACTCCATAGATCTCTTTCTCTTGATATCCAAGGATCACTAGTAATCAGAGTAACTCACTTAACAGTATCTTCTAGATAGTTACCCTAGTTATACTAACTATTATATGATCTGGTAGCTTATACTGTAGTAGTCATCCCAAAAATCAATTAAAACTAGCACTTCTCTTCTAGTGTTATATCTTGCCACCTTCCAGTAGTTTTTCACCCTCTAAGTCCCTAGTCCTCAATCTGAAATTATGTGACCTATGTAACTTGTAGAGGCACAGCATATAAGCTAAAGCCAAAGATTATTCTGCTCCATCTTCTATATTCTTGGATAGTACAAAACTACTCAGTTCTAGACTTTTAAGATACTCTTTCTAAATTTCATATAATGAGATGTAAACCACATCTAACAATATCTTATTATATGAGTATACTTCTATTTTAATCTTCTATAGGTCTCTTCTCTAAATAACTAGTGTAATATGTAAAAGTATAGTATATAAGCTAAAGTTAAATGTTAATGATAGACTTGATTTTATTCTACTTTTATTTTCTCATTTCTCATTATTTTATTTTCTCATTTCTTTTCTTTTCTTATTCTTGATTTTAGACTTAGATAAAGGTATGATGTGACATCATGTGTCACATATGTCATGGTTATGATCACACAATCATGTAATATAGAGAAGGTCATAAAAAGTTCTAAAATAGATAACATCATACAGCATAACAATAATATGTTAGTCTTATGGCAAGTATATGTACTTTAGGATAGATTAGTTGTAATATGTACATAGACCACAGTCTATGATATGTAAGGTAGACTAGTTTGTACTTGGAACTCTATTGAGTTCTTTTGTATTATTTAATATAAAAGTAGTCTTTTATCTTTACTTAAA
>Ga0157368_1000617_pt1 | contig 16262 bp, 9 predicted proteins | sample AttbisABBM3_FD_113146 | JGI IMG/M metagenome (GOLD analysis project Ga0157368, IMG submission 113146) | Fungus gardens microbial communities from leaf cutter ant in Botucatu, State of São Paulo, Brazil - Atta bisphaerica ABBM3 | ecosystem: Host-associated > Fungi > Mycelium > Unclassified ...
ATTTAGGATAGGGTGCATAGTAGTGAGCATGGACCATGAGTAGTAGTATATAAGGTAGACTACTTTGTACTAGGAACTCTATTGAGTTCTCTTGTGTTACTCAATACAAGAGTTGTTCTATTGTCTAATTCTAAGGACTTTAGTTCATAACACTAGACCTCAGACTTAACAATGTCAATTATTCCTGTTGATACTTTTCATCATCTATCAATCATCATATCCTTATACTGAACCTCTAAAACACTACCAAGTTCAAGTATCACAACCAGTGAGTAGCTCATTTGTGATAAATTCATAGAAGATAGCAGTGATTATATAGCTAATATCAACAGATCATTGCAAAGTATCAAATCAGATGTTAGAGTCAACTTTATTCACTCAGAAAATTTAAGAGTCATGATCATCACAAACAAGATTGTCTTCTCTTTTGATCTTCAAACAATTGAGATGTTATGAACTTATTCCTTAGGGTTGGAGATAAGAACAACTCTTATATTAGAGAAACACAAGAGAACTCGATAGAAAACTCTTCTACAAACTAGTCTACCTTATATAGTCCTACAGATGGTCCATGCTAAGTACTGTGCATCCTACCCTAAACAACCATGTGGTGTCCATGTTGTATGACATTATTTGTTCTTGAGTCTTCTACTAAATTCTCTCAAGTCTCGTGATCTGTCTGGTAACTATGCCATCAGATTGTGACTGATGTGACAGCGTGACCAATCAGCCCTAACCCTAGTTGTTCTAAAAATAGAAAATAGAAAAATAAATTGAAAATAAAAGGAAAATGAAAAGTAAAGTAAAGAAAACCTAAGTCCACCGTTTGTGAACTTGACATGAGAGATATGTTAAGAATGCCAAAAATGTTATTGCTGAAGGAGTGGAAGTGCCTCGTCTTTCTCAATTTAAATCATACCTGAAAATTATAAGTATCCTGTATATTATAGAAAACACTAACATTCTGATCAATGCAGATGTGGTTGAGGAAATCTTGAAGAGAAATCATATTTTCAACAATATTATACTAGTATTAAGATCCCACATAATCAAGGTTTCTCCCAAATCTGATATGGCTATTATTTGGTTCGATATATGGGACATCCAGAGTATTATGGTATGCTGAGACACTAATACTTTTCTTTTTCTTTTATCTGTTTTTCTTGATTTTATATTTATATTTTTCTTTTTTATTGACAATGAAGAGGCACATGACTAAGGTCACATGACATATCACATGATGTGAGGTCATAGGCCTTGAATGGACTAGATTAGGCTAGAGTGGTCTAGATGGATGACATCAAAGAGCATATTACCTATATGACTACCTCATAGTTATACACATGGTGCACTCATGGACAATATATGGACTTTAGGGTAGAATAAATATTAAGTAGCATGGACCATGTGTAATTTATATAAATAGGGTAGCAATTCAGCAGAGACTCCTTGTTGAGTTCTCTTATGATCTCTACTTGATATCCTACTGAGAGATTTATTGTTTGTGTTACTATTGGTCATTGTGACTAGTGGTTGCCACAACACAGAGTGGTAGTAATGCCAAAGGACTCATCAATAGATGCTTCAGTGTAGAAAGCTACATTGCTACAATTAGAGATGCCAATATAAACCCTGGAGTATCTTAGTGCAAGAATTACTAGAAATGGGGTCATGCAATCTTTTCTTACAGAATTAAAGGGTCCAAATGCATCAAGTGTAATGGCCTGCATAAGTCTGAACACCACCAACACTTTGTGTGGTGTTACAAAGATAATAGCAAGTCTAATTCTCTCAGGTTAAAAATGAAGCAGGGTGAACTATGCTCCCACATATGTCAGAGTTCAAGATGGTAGACTCTAACTATTTTATTTTTCTTTTCTTTTCTCATTGGTTATTTCCTTTTCATTTTCATTTTTGGGGACTTAGGGTTAGGGTTAACATGATATCATAGTCATGTAGTCACACAGTCACATGTCACATGGAAGAGCATAGAAGGTTCTAGAAGAATGGTGTCATACAGCATGTTTAACACATGTTGACCTTAAGACAAACACATGGCTATTTAGGGTAGGTTAGAAGTAGTTAGCATGAACTATGGAGTTTTAGTATATAAGATAGACAATTATGTACAGATCTCTCTATTAAGTTCTCTTGTATTTAACCCTAATACAAGGTTCTTTTACTTGATCCACTCTAAGGTCTTGTGATTGTAACAACACATTCAAATGTCTCAACTACAAAGATGACCATCAAGCCAACTCTAACCTGTGTCTCTTTTGGAAACATAGGTTCAATCATAAATAGCACTTAAAGAAGTACCAAGAAATTTGTGATACTAGAAAACAGTCAATTTGTTCTGTTGGGAATGGTAACTATTCATGAATATCAAAGGTATTAAGATTTTTTCATGAAACAGAACATGAGAAAGAACAATTCAATTGTAGACATAATCCTCAAAACTCAATATTTATTTGATGTCATCTTCATTTAAGAATTGACATAGGTTACTATTTGTTCTATACCAAGCTCAAAAAGTAAAGAAGGAGAAGAGTAGGTATGTTAGAGTTGTAAATGATAGACTTAGTTTTATTCTATTTTTTCCTTTTCTTTTATGTTCTTTTATTTTATTTTTTGAGTTTTCTTTTCTTTTCTTTATTTTAATATAGGTGTGACTCATGGTCACACAAGTCACAGCCACAGTCACACAAGTCACATGCTCATATGATGCAATAAAATAATGTAAAAGGTTTTAGAGATAATGATGTCATATAGCATGGTTAATACATGTCGACCTTAAGGCAAACACATAGTCATTAGGGTAGGGCTAAAGAAGTATAGCACAGACCATCAGTAGTTTGTATATAAGGTAGATGTCTTGTACTTAGGAACTCTATCAAATTCTCTTGTATTACTCAATATGAGAGTGTGTCTTTTGCTTAAACTCAAAGCTTAAGTTACTATGGTAGGAGTTCCAAATCATTCAAATTGGTTGATCTTTTCTAGAAATTCTTTGGTTGACAATGACTCTCCAAGAGTTGTAACTTATATTAACATTAGGCTATCATATTTTTGTTTTTCACTTCACAAAGATATTTTTTAATTACAGGAATATTTCTCTTGTCTTCTTTTTTAACAACAATTCTGTTTTCTATCTGATAAACATTTATTTGAACTCATCTTAAGCAGCCTTGAAGTATCTCAAGGATACTGAGATTGACATTCAAAATGTTTTGGTTATGACTGGTGAGTTTAATATTAGAGACAATTTGTAGGATTTAGTGTACCTGCATCATTCTTCTCATAGTGATTTATTGTTTGATATTGCAAACTCCTTTAATTTAGGTCTGTCTGAGCCCATTAACTGAGTTCCTACTAGATATTCTGATAATAGTCAAGATTCAAATTTGGTCCTCAACTTAATGTTCCTATAATTCAGGTCAGAGGAACTGGACAATTACTCAATCCAGCTAGAGTAGCATCTCATCTCAGATCACACCCCACTTAAAATTACCATTCTAATAGTTAAAGAACATATTCAAACCAAAAAGTGAATGATTGTCAAGGACAGTAATAAAGAAAAAATCTTTGTCAATGATCTCATCAAAACTATCAGATCTATTGATATCAGTGATTTATTGGATATCAAATCTCTTGAAAATGTAGTTCTGACTCTCACTTATTCTATAGAAAAAATATGGGAAGAAAACTCAAAGATCGTCAATATCACCAAGTAATCCAAGAGTTAGTGGGATAAAAAGTGTAGTAGAGATCTTGAGAAATATAGGTTAACCAAACATGTCAAAGATTGGAAGTAGTTCAGAGAAATAGTCAAGAGTACCAAATGATCCTTCTTTGACCAAAAAATTCAAGAAATCTCCAACAAAAGAAGAGATCTATGGGAACTCATGAATTGGGTCAATAAATACAAGCTTTTTGATGTTGAAGCCATCAAGCATAATAGTCATTCATATATAGAAATCAAGGACCTCTAGTTTGCTCTTCACTTGTTGTTTAATACCACTCAAGACCATCAAATCAACATTGGTGTATTAGATGAAATTTCAAACAAACAACTTTCAAAATGGGTTCCTTTCTCTAAAGAGGAATTCATTAGTTCTATTGCTAAATACAACAAATTGACAACTCCAGGACCTGACAAATTATCTTGGAGATACCTCAAGTGTATTGTCAAGAAGAAATCATGTCTGAAGAGTATTATTAACATTGCTGATATGTGTTTTGAGTTAGGTCACTAGCCTTCCCACTTCAAAGTGTCCACATCTATTATTATTCCAAAACTCAACAAGGAATTGTATGATTCTCCTAAATCCTTCAGACCAATCATTCTTCTTAACACTATAGGAAAACTCATTAAAAAATTTATAGGTAATAGACTTCAATTTCATTCAATTTTGAATAATTTCATATATCCAAGTCAATTAGGCAGTTTGAAGCAAAGATCAATGTCTGATTTAGGAGTGATGTTACTCTTGCTCACTTCATTTGTTCAGGTTGGATCAAGTATAAAATGACAAGCACTTTAGTCTTTGATATCACTCAGTTCTTTCTCTCTCTAAATCATTGTCTACTCCTCCTTATTCTCAGAAAGACTGGTTTTGACCTTAAGGTCAAATATTTCTTTTCAAACTATTTAGCAGGAAGAAAAACTCAGTATCTCTGGAATAATTTTTCTTCTCTATTTTTCAATGTTGATATTGGATTGAGGCAAGACTCTGCTCTCTCTCCCATTTTATCTACTTTGTATTTAGCTCCTGTTCTTCACATTCTTGAAAAACATCTGAAAACCCTAAAACTCTATTTTATATTTTGCTCATGATAGACTCCTTATAGCCCAGAGCAAATCATTGGTAGTTTTGAATGACTTTCTCTTTTGTAGTCATAGAGTTACCTCTTCTTTTTTGGAGAAATTCAGACTAATATCAGAACATAAAAAGATAGAGGTATTCTATTTTTCCAGATCTAATGGTGTTTTCTACCCTCCTCTTCTCAATCTCTCTGCATTGGGGGTCCTATACTTTGTTCCAGGAGTACATGAAAATACCTGGGGTTTATTTTCAACAGAAAACCATCTTTTCAGTCTCACATCAATTACTATGTGAACAAGGCTATTTTGACTGTCAAACATATAAAGATTCTTGGTAATTCAGCTCATGGTCTTATTCCTCATTAAAAATGACTTCTATATAGAAGTTGTGTTCTTCCTATTGTTCTTTATGGCTTCCAACTTTGGTATTACAATAAAGCACCATTGTCATATCCTCTTAAGGAACTGAAAATGATGCAAAGAAGAGTGGTGATTTGGATCTTAAGCACTTTTTTAATGTCTCTCTTCTTTTGTATTAGAGCAATTGCAGGCCTCATCCCTATTCATCTGTACCTTTGTAAACTCAATAAAAGAGCTCAGCTTAGAGCTTATTTGCTCTCAGACAATCACATTTTGAGATCATTACTTGAGTCAAGACCTTCACTCAATATCGACTCTTATTGTTTTTTGTTGAATTCACCTACTTTACATCAGCAATTGATAATCAAAGATTCTGTTGTTGACATAGACAATAGGTTCAATGAAGTATTCCCTGTATTTGACTCACTTAACAAAGAGTTTTTCCCTGGTTCTAGAATTGTTGATTCTTTTTCTAATCATTTTTCTTTTCATTCATTTAAAAGATGTAGTAACAAAACCTTCAAATCTTGATTGTAGCAACTTGACAACTTGACTATCATGTTCTCATCAGACTTCTCTCATGCTCTAGTGATTACCAACACCAGTATCAAAAACAATATAGCTACCTCTATTACTTATATTCATATCTGTAATAAATCTATCATCAAGATAATTCATTACACTGTGAATGTTTTGACCATAGAAGCCAAACTTTTTGCCATCAGGTATGGTATAAATTAAGCCACCAATATCCTAGGTATCTCAAAAATTATCATCATCACTGATTTGCTTCATGCTGCTTAGAGAATCTTTGACTCTTCAGTACATTCGTACCAAATCCATACAGCTGCTATTTCTAAAGAACTCAGAAAATTTTTCATTAAAAGTCGTAATAATTCAATCAAATTCTGGGAATGTTCAAGCTGGTGTGACTGGTCACTTCATAAAGCTGTCGATATGGAAACTAAACATCTCTATTCACAACCCTTATATCCATGTAAGTTATCTTAGGACTTTAGTAAAAAAAAGTGAGTGTGATAATATTCTATCCAGCTAGAAAATGACCTTTCAAGCTTCAGACCTAAAGGGACATCATTTTCTTGATCTTTGTGATGAAGACAACAACCTGTTATGGGACACTTTGGATACTAACAATTTTTGTTTTATTTTATTTTATTTTTCTGACTTTATATTAAATTTGTGTTTCTTTTCTTTTCTTTTTCTTTTTTCTTTGGATGATGAAGAAGGCACATGACACTGCAGTCACATGATGTGACATCATAGGCCTAAAACATAGTAGAAGGATCTGGAAGATAACATTAGGGCACATGTATACAACATAGTAGCCTTGAGCAGGAAATGAGACAGACATGAGGTTATAGTATGGATATAAGGGTAGGTGTAATTATTAGTAGCATGGACCATGTGTACTTTGTATATATAGGACTTTAATTTAGCAGAGACTCCTTGTCGAGTTCTTTTGTGAACTCCCCACTTGATATCCCCTTAAGAGATTTACCACTTGTGTAATTATTTGTCTTTGTAATAAGTGGTTGCTACAACACAACTCTCTCAAATCTATATATGTGAAAGGAGGATTATAGCTCAAATATTTTGGGCACTCAAATTCACTGTATATAAGAGCAACTAGAACAATAGTCAATCATATCCCAACTAGCAAGTATAGGCTAAGATTCTTTCCTTGGAAATATTTTAGTTGTCTGTGTAGATCTTATCCCATAGAAACAAGATATTATATTCTGCATGAATGTAGAAGATTTAATGTATATTAAAATCTGAGAAGAGATTTGATAAGTTATTTTGTTTTCTTCTTAGAATTAAGTAGTAATGCATTTTTGTTTGGAAATATAACTATTTAATTGAGTTCACTCTTATTGCAGACTAATTTTCTTTTCTTTTTATTTCTTTTATTTATTTCTACTCTCTTTTGTTTTTGTTTTGTTTTTTTCTTCATGTAGTCTGGCTTTTCTTGTATGTAGTTATGAAGTAGTTACTATGGTCTATCCTCACACCTAGTGTAATAAATTGTTGATTAAAAAAAAAGTGATTCATACTTGCTAGAATTATCTACAAGTAGTATGGAAGACAGAATAGATGACATATTAGGTTAGAAGATGGGATTGAAAGAGGATTAGAAGTAATACTATATGGATAGAGTGATCTTGGCTTTAACAAAAGATATTACACCTAGCCTAACTTGTTGTATAGTTGTATTTTGGAAGAGGGAACTTAAGTATACTCAGAGTGAGTGTGGCACAATTTAAGTTGATTATCAGACTAAAAAACTATATATGGTAGCTATTGTTCTTAAATAAATAAATTTTGATAATATTATTACTGTACATACTCTGAGTTGTTAGGCATTACAGGAATTATTGTTTAGAACTCCATGAAATTGATGAGGAATAAAGATTTTGGTCCTCAGGTTGATGAATGATTGGAATGAAGTGTGATCTATACTAGAAGAGGATGAAAAGAGTGTAAATGTTAAATGGTATATAACACTTGAATTGGACTTAGACAAGGGATTATAATGTGATGTTATAAAAAGAGAGAAATACTAGAAAGAATAATGTCATGTAATATAGCTATAGTATACTGGTTTTATAGAGAATATATATACTTTAGGGTAGAGTAGTTATAGATGTGTACAGACTACAGTTTGTGTTATGTCTTAAGACTTAGAGTTAAAGTCAAAAGAATAAACTTTGGATTAGGTTAATCATAGGAGAACTTGATGGAGTTTCTAGTGCAAAGTTGTCTACCTTATATACTCTACTAAATGGTTTGTGCTACTACTGCATTTAGTTTACCCTAAAGACCATGTGTAAACTATGAGGTCAACATATATTAAGTATCTTATATGCCATTATTATTCCAGAATATTCCACCATGTTTTATTGTGACCATGTGACAGTGACAGTGACAGTGACATGTGATATGTAGTATCATACTCTATTCTAACCTAAATAAAATAAAAACAAAAATAAATAGAAAATAAATAGAAAATAGAAAAAGAAAAAGAAAATATAATCTAACATTTACAACTCTGACAGTTTGTAGTATATAAAATAGACTAATCTATACTAGGAACTTGATCAAGTTCTCTTGTGTTATTTAATACAAGAGTTTGTTTTTGTTTACTATTTTTGACTTAAGGTTATCATTAGAACTTAGATTTTTTCATATAATTTAATAAACTACCCAGTTATTCACTTAGTTGAAGTATATCTTGAACGTCTTAGACTTAGTACTAAAGACTAGTTTAAGTGTGTAGTTATATTTGTGGTGATCTAGAAGTATATTAAAATCTTTCTTTACAAAGACTTATTCAAACTATTGAATATGTAAAGAAATAGTAGTGATATTGAATGAAACCTGATTATAGTAAAAGGTCTAAAAGTAATATTAAGAAGAAGTAGCTACTATATAGAGGTAGAGAGCCAAAGATTCAGAACATAACTGGATTATATAAAAATGATTGTCCAACTTTTTCTAATACCTGTTGGAAGTCTTTAGGATTTGAGATGTATTTTTGTAGTCTTTTACCAAAGTAAGTCTGAGGCCAGATTTATATGCATTCAGAGCATATATCTGATGTTTTTTAGTCTTTTGAATATTTTGACAACTAAAATAGTATATAGGACATTATGTTATAACTACTTCTCTTTTTTACCAGTTTACCTTAAAATTATAATCTTTGAGCTATATGAAGCTAAGGATAAGATCTTGCTTACCCAAGCCAGATACTATAAGCAAGATCTACTCTAAATGTGACTGGTAATAGAGAACAACATTTATTATTTCTTGTTGTGGCAACTACTAACCAAGATGGTCAATAGTTTACTAAGTAGTCTTATGAAGCAAGGGTTTGATGGAGATTATAAGAGAACTTGACAAGAAGTCTCTAATATATTACTATACTATTTATATTGATAATATATAGTCTATGTTATTAATAATTAATCCTATCCTAAAGTATATGTGTTGTTCATAAGTCTATTATACTGTTACTGTTAGAATAACTAGTAGGGTCTATGGAGGCTTGTAAACTTTCACAATCTTCAGGAGAACCTAAGTATTTATTGATATAATACTGGTAAATATACCACTTATCTACAAGAGAACCTAAGAAAACAGAGTAATCTAAGATTCCTGAAAGTGATAAATATTCTATATAACCAAGAATTACATTCTAATCTTCCAGATTAGCTTATTTGAGTAGGAATGATAAAGATAACATAACCAGTGATGTTCTTGATGGAACTATCTAGAATTTTAGCTTGAAAAGGAAGAGAAGGTTACTATTAATGACAAATAGAGGGTTGGACTTGGAAGACAGCAGTGAGAAGTAGTGGGGTTGAAGAATGCTGCAGGCTTTCTGGCAGTGTTTGATCTTAAGTTAAGAAAGCAGGTACTATGGGCTTTGTCAGTGGTGTTTGGTCTGAGGTTTTGAATCCTACAGACTTCTGCAGTGGTGTTAAAGATAAAAGCATAAGTCTCCTATATTCTTTTATATTGCTGCAACTCAAAGCAATAGGAATTATATAAAACTTAATGGTTGAAAATTTAGCAGCCCTGATGAACTGCAGAACACCAGAATTCAGTTAGTAAAAGTCTGCTACTCTGTTTAAAGCAAATACCTCCAAGATATATTTCCAAGAATTTTCTTTAAGACCAAAGTCCTTCTATTTGACAAGATATTGGAACTTCCCATGGTACCAATAGTTATCTAGGATCTTCTTGACTTTCTACTTTTCTTGTCCATCTATGAGGATGGGGTTAGGGGTTTTGAATATCTACTGGATATGGGATCTGTAGGTGTGGTAGTTAATTTAATAATATTGAATACTAGGTGGAGTCTTCTCAGTTATAGTAGGAGCTTTAGTTGGTAAGCCATGGGCCCTACTTGCTTCTTTACCATGTAAGGCCCAAGATGCCAATATAATAATTTGGCTAAGGGGCAGGTGGTACACATGTGGGCTATTGCTTGGAGTACTACCATAAAATTTCACCCTTTACTATTATTTGTTCAATGTGATATATAATTCAAGTAGTTACAATTACTCACCTCAGTCATGTTCCATATTCCAGAACTCTCTGAGATGAGTATTCCAGTTATGCTACCTACAACTATAATTACAATTATGTCATAGATATCTACTGTTCTTAAGTGGTTAATAGAGAAATTAAATCAATCAACCATCTAACCAACATTCCCACTAAAATTTTTGGGAATTTAGCAAAAAAAGAAGAATGTGACAACATTATTAGACAATGGCAATTTCAAGTCTCTAAGTTTAAAGGAAGAGGCTTCTTAGAACTCAATGACAATTCTATTGTCTCTTCTTATTCCAAAGGAAGAGCATGGATGAAGCATATTGGACACTCCAGCTCCTTATATACACAAGTCACCAGACTCATCACAAATCATGCACCCATAGGTGATTATCATTATTGTTTCTTTCCTTGAGAAAATGTATGCCCTAAAATGAATACATGCCCTTGTGGACAAACTCAATTAGAGTCTCACAATCATGTTCTCTATGATTGCATAGGGTCATTGGCAATACACTGATTGACATTTATCAATTTTCTGCAAGGTAATCCAGATGCTTTTTGCTTCCAAGATAACATTTCTTAGGTAGCTCACACTTTATTCCTCCTCCCTTTCCCTCCTTTCACCTTCTCTTTAGTCTCCTCTTTCTTATTATTCAAGTAGCTCTATACTACCACGACCTGTCTTGTAATAAATTGTTGTTTTATAAATTTAGGGATGATTGGTAAAGTCAATCATCCCTAAATTTATAAAAAATATCAAACTGAAATCATATTTCAAATTCATACCGATTATCGTCAAGATAAATCTTTTTACCATGCACAACATGGATGAAGACGATATATGAATAGTGTGTATGTTTGAAGACAGATATCATTCTTGAAAGTGGGTCAAGCCTTGCAAGCCCTCATTGGGTCATCCCGAAGCTGGCCGCTGCCCTCACAAATGGAGGTCAGGAAGAAGGGGTCAGGAATCATGCTGAAACATGTACTTGAAATAGCTCGTGCAATGATCTAAGTGGGGAATCAGTATTGCACAGACCGATGTTATTGCACGCCCGCCCGCCAGAATGATGATCATATTCAATGAGGGATAGCCCGAGTAAGGTAGAATATTATATAGTAGTATAAGAAGCTAAATCAACAATCAGAGGACAGGATAAAAAAATAAGGAAAGAGCGACTTGCATTACAATCATACAACACAACTCATGCATTTAAGTACCCTTTAAGTTAGCCCCACGCCGCAGTCGTGCTTGAAGCAAAAGATGTTATATGTATATATCAAGTTGATACAGAAAGTTGGAGACATGCCTATAATTCACTATCAGATGACCATCGGTTGCGAACATCTGAACCAGAATCAGCGCATACGATTTTTGAGGGAACGAAGATCACACCTTGAAAAGATTAGAGACGGTATCATCGGGAGCGGGAGAGAACGCGAGATTGATATACGTGAACTAAAGTATACACAATGTCAGGTCTGTCGCCCGAAGCAGCTGTGGGTACAGACGAGAGGTTCCCCAGCTTGCCAGCCGAGCTCTTTCCTAAGAAATTGAATCACTGCCTGGAATCGATTGGTGGAGTTAATTTTGTAGAAGTTTTGTTTCATTATTGGAGCATTTCCAACTGCTTTGAAGCGAACGACGACTATAAGCGAGCACAGCTATTAGCACATGTGAGATCTGATGAGTACAAATCGTACTTTTGAGAGGTTCTTTCTTTCTGTACGATTCTAGTGCTTTAATAGCTTTGATAGATGGGGATGCATCTGAAGCTTGAGTCTCACTCTCTTCGGTATCAGGAGGAGGCTGGGTCATGGTTCAGAATGAACGTAAGCCAGAGCATCACAATGTACACATGACTCATTCACGTTTCACCCACAGTAGCCTATAGCACCCGCAGGAGCATAGTTGATAATAAACCGACCACTTGTCCACTGTGTCTCAGCACTAGTTTTGTAGAATTCTTTTTACTGAGTTGATGTTCAAAATAAATGGAATCACGTGGATAACTAAATCCTTGACATACAGCATAAAATCGTCTAATGACGCTCGTAAGATCATGATGCAAGCAGGACCAGGGAATCGAACGTCCTCCCTTCCCTGTGCCTGCTTCTGAAATAACGTGAGTGGAACCAGGCCGTCGGCTAGGGAGCAATACTATCTAACGCTTCTAGTATCCCGTCAGCTCCCTTTGCTACCCATTGTGACGGCGAGATACGCTGGTGTCCTCCATCCAGTAGAGTGTCATTCTCATCTACAAAAGCCCAGTGGGATATATCGGGGGAAGCGGATGTGAGAGCTCTAAGCTCATCCCCTGCAACAATGTTAAGAATCGAAATTAAAAGAAATGATCCCGCTACTCACTGATAGTGCTCGTGATATGATCAAGATCCTGGTGTAGACAGCCTCAGTCAAAACTAGAATTGGGAGAGATGAGACAAGATACGAACAATGTCGTTTCTGTCGTAGCCGAACGGGTCTGTTATCATCACACATCAATTTCTTGAAACGCTTCTTTTATCCGGTAAAGACACACTTTCAATTTCTTCACCTGCAACAAGAAACCCGAAGAACAAGAACGTCTATTGTTCCTTCAGTATCATCAAACCCACAGAGAAACTTCTTTTAACATACAACGAGAGCAGTCGCCGGGATTGTGATCCATCCGAGTTCAGGCCATACCATGATAGGCTGTAACAAAAGTCAGTCAAAAAATGGAGGGGCAGAATGAAACTTTCCAAGAGTAGGCAATATATGAACGTAACCGACCATAGGTGAGTGGCATACCTGATATATATTGTTAATACATGGAAGTCTTGAACAACAGCAAAACACGAACGAGAAAGGTAGAGGACTGGTCAAGATGCGTTCAAGACTAGTCAAGCTATCCACCAGTAAGTTCAGTGAGGCGGTGAGATTGGCTACAGAGTTTCTCTTTAGCCGGATCAAATACCAGATAGGCGCACGCACAAATGATCACAGAATCAACAACTTGACGTTTCTGTGTTTTGACAATGTATGAACTCTGCGAGGGGGATCGTCTACAGTTGGCTTCTCACCAGATTAATGATGGGACGAACCAGATAGAAAGAGAGCTCCAGAGGAATATTATATGCCACTGACATACTTTGCAACTTTGCTCGCAGTCTAGCTGCTCTCTTCCCTGGTAAAGATTGACGTCGTCTCCCAAGCAGTGGTACTAGCAAAGAGAATGGAAATAGATCCAAGACATGGCATGTTGGCGAGTTACGGGCCGGGAGCAATTTGGGTTCGACTTCTGTCAAGAGAATAAGGCGCTTTCATGAAGTCTGCTGATTCCCATTACCTCTGGTTTTTACACTGGTCCGGACATGTCTTTTCAGAACTGCAGGATAGGGAGAGTCAGAGGAACTAGTAGTGGGTTGGTACGAGTTCATGTCCGTTACTATACGACAGTAAATGAGACACCCGAACTAATGAAAACTCCCTTACCAGCTGACAGGGAGAATAGTGGGAGAAATTTCACAGCATGGTACAAGTCCCTTCGAAGTTGAGTAAACGCACTGGAATCAATCAGACCTTTACTTACTCATAATATATGCCGACCTCTCCCCTCAGGTAATGCTTCACTGCAACCGCAAAGGCACCCAATAGATTGAGTACCGTCTTCTTCTCAACTAACGTCTGTGCTTTCATCTCGTTAAGATTCTCATTATTTAGTGCTTCTCCAGACTGCGACTCTGCGATTATTCATAAACAATGCAACACCCAGGCCTACATGCCACACACCTGGAACGTGCAACCACACCATTCGTGAAAAATTGCGGGTCGCAAGGATAATCTGATTCCATAGACGACGTCCCTCATTGTACTTGTCGATTGCCGTCGTGGTCCGGTATGATAACACGAAACCTAGAACAATACCAATTCTGAGGTGAAGCCACATCAAATCCAGCACCGAACACAGAAAGAGTGGTAGTTGGTGGACGAACATACATATTGAGAAGACTCGTATCAATGTGAATTAAGAACCCCCGATCATTGAGCACTGTCAAGACTGTCGACCAGACTGTGAAAAACAAAACGAGGTGCCAACATCGAAACAAAGTAGTAGCGAGGATTGCATTGAAGATGTCTGATAGCACAGACCTGGTGATGTTCAAGGATGATTTAATTTTCGCAGAAAGCTATACCAGAGCACCCACGGATCAGACATTTCATTCATTAAGTGGCACTGTAGAGTCAGTTTTCAGTTTTCTCACTCGCGAGGTTTACAGTGGCAAAACCAATGTAGGAGAAGGCATTAGGATACATACATTATTCTTGTTGCGCTCTACCGTCGTTGAGAACTTGTTCTGCGCTTGTAGTAGCCTCCACAAAGGTGAAATTTGAATTGTGTGGCATATCCGGAGTATATAAGCTCAGAGATTGGATCGAAGTTCCAGCACGTGTTTGATGCAGCTAGAAGCACCCTGGCAGCCAAAAACCGTAAACACACCACATCATCAGTTGGGCTTTCGGAGTGACCCCTATAAAGCTACCTCAACAATCATTCTCCAGCGGTGCAAGATATACACTCACGAAAACATTCATGATTTTGACTTGCCAGATCATCAGCCCGCCACTCCGAATGTTACTACTCAGGGCAGGGGCGGGTCAGAAGGACATTGATCTAAATTTTGACATTAAGTCTTGGCAAAGTCCCACGCTATGTGACAATGTTCTTGAACACATCTAATTCTTGGCACATTTAGGGTGTCAATGTCCTACTGACGCTTCGACTGACCAGTGGAGATGGAAAATCCAACTGGGAGAGACTATTTTATGGCTTACAAGCTTGTCACTATGCTGTCAAATTTATCACGAGTTGGTGACATGAGGTACGCATACCTTTTATTATCATGAAACAGCTCAAATTCTAATCTTCCACGTATCGAAAGAGCTGTCAATAATACAAAGGAGTGATTTGATAGAGGTTAAGTTACTTTTATCAATTTACAGTCAAATAATATTCTGAGCTAAACTAGGCAATGCTTTCTTCATACACTTGAGACATCCAGGTATTAGCTTCGAGCCTGTGAACGAATGGTCAAGAATGGCCTGACCTCTAGCCGCTTTCGGGAGTTCCAGTCCACCTGTTCTAAAACACTACTGCCAGCATCGCCAAAGTATATTCATGCTCTCTGTAAAATAGGCGGAGCAGCTTCTTACTGTTCATCAGGAGCTTGTCACAGCTGACATTTAGGTGAGAAATTGGTCCCCGATAAAGAGAGGTCTACCGACATGGGAAACTTATAAATAATTGGCAGCACACAAATGTTCTCAGGCTGTCACTAACCTGATGATTTACGCAGCAAGATGACAAGCTATTAGGGAAGCAGTAGTATGGAAAGAAAGACTGAAATTGTTGGCTCAGCAAGACAGGTCGAAATATTATTTCGAGTCAGGAAGACAGCTTGGGATTGGATTAAACCCCAGCTAGTTGATAAGTTTGCACTCAATTTAGAAAACCAAAGTCAAAGAGGTTGAGAATTTTATTTACACTAACTTTTGGGTAGTTAGTTAATGGAGAGTGATTTCACTTCAACCATCTCCTTTACAATAGAATATCTGTAAGTGTGTAGGTTTATATTCAAACAGGGATGTGTTATAAGACGAGTGTGTGGACAGACTTTGCTAGGGTTAGGGTTAGGACAGATATAGAACAGTAGTAATTATTAGTCTACAACGGATGGAGAGCACGTGACTAGGAAGTCATGTAATAGAGTCTAGAACGGTCTAGAAGGACTAACAGTCTAGAAGGATCGAGAGGAGTCTAGATTAGAATTAGGGTTAGAGATGACATCAAGGGACAAGGGTTCCTCATGGTGTACACATGGTGTGCACATATATAGCGGAGATTAAAGATATGATGTCAGGGCACATGTAGAAAGCATGGTGGCCTTAAGGAAAACACATGTGGATGAGTAATAGGACATGAGGACGATGCATGGACATAAGGGCAGGTTAATA
>Ga0157368_1000618_pt1 | contig 16252 bp, 18 predicted proteins | sample AttbisABBM3_FD_113146 | JGI IMG/M metagenome (GOLD analysis project Ga0157368, IMG submission 113146) | Fungus gardens microbial communities from leaf cutter ant in Botucatu, State of São Paulo, Brazil - Atta bisphaerica ABBM3 | ecosystem: Host-associated > Fungi > Mycelium > Unclassified ...
CCATGAGTAGTAGTATATAAGGTAGACTACTTTGTACTAGGAACTCTATCGAGTTTTCTTGTGTTACTCAATACAAGAGTTGTCTTATCGCTTAACCCTTTGAGCTTTAAGTCATAACAGTCTGTGGATTAAAAACCTTGGATATTCAAACTTGCTATACACAAGAGCCACTTGAGCAATAACAAATCATGCTCCAATAGGAGAGTATTATCTAAGGTTTTTTCCAAGTTGTCCATATGGATTAGATCCAATTGAAATCAGATATTATATTCTCTATGAATATAGAAGGTACAATAAATATTGGAATCTGTCAAGATCTATGTTGAGTTATCTAGTGGTCTTTCTTGAATTTAACCTGGATGCTTTCTCTTTTCATGAAGCTATTACTTAGCAAAGCAGTTCTTTCTGCTCATGTCTTTGTTGATTATTTTTTTTTCTTTTTCTTTTAGTTTTCTCTTTATTAGTCCTTATATATATATAGTTACAAAGTAGCTACCATGTACTACTATCATGCTTCATGTAATAAATTGTTGATTTAAAAAAAAGATCACATGATATAATGTCATAAGTCTAGAATACAGTAGAAAAGACTAGAATGATAATGTTAAAAGGCATGTCTATAGTGTGTTATCTTCATAGTAATATATATAGTAAACTTATAGACAGTATATGTACTTTAGAGTAGGTTATATATTATAGGGTATAAACCAGTATATGATAATATATAGAATAGTAATATATTGAGAACTCTTTGTTGAGTTCTCTTGTGATCTTCATAAGACTCTTACAATATAAGACTGTTATATCCCATTCTGACTATATCTATCCTAACTCACAAATAACATCCTTTCCCTTATCTATACTTTCTGACTTCTTTTAGTACAGATCACATCTCTCCATTCTCACTCAGATATCCTTGCTGGCTCTTGTTAAATTCTATGGACTCCATTCCTGATATCCAAGAATCACCAGTATACAGAATAACTCACTTAGCAGTCTCTATTCCAGATAGCTATCCTAGATAGACTATCTAGTATATGAATTAGTAGCTTACACTGTACTAGTCTTATTCTGAAAATTGACTAAAACTAACATTCTTTTCTGGTATTAGCAACAACATATCTTACTACTCTCCAGTGGTCCTAACCTACTAAGCTCCTTAAGTCCACTTCCAAAATATATAACCAGTGCAGCTAGTAAAAGTGTAATATATAAGCTGAAGCCAAAGGTTGTTCCAACCTATCTTCCATATTCTCAGATAATGCACTAAATAACTTACTTGGACTTCTGAGATGCCTTCTTGGATCTTAGATAATGAGGTATGAACTGCATCTAATATGTCACAAACTTTATTTAACTTGTATCTCTATAACTAGTAGACCAATTTTCACAAACTAAGTTGTACTGAAAAGTTCCAAATGATGGCTATCTGTACATATATAGGATATACAAAAGTGATAACAGATTACTAAGATATTACACCATCAGTAACTACAAGTTTTATTGGCTATTATCTTAGGAATGACTAAACAGATTCCCACAATCAAAGTTGCATTGGAAAGCACTCATCAAAAGGTTTCTAATAATATATTATATATTATATAGAGATTAGTATCTATATAAATACAAGTATATCAATATAGTAATATAATTAGTTACCTTCTAAAATTAGCCTGGCATTTACTATGACAAATAAATACTTCTGTATCTGAGAATTAGACCTCAGACTTGACAACATCAGTTTTTATCAATAATCAATAATCATTATTCCTCATTATCATTGACATCTGTATTGATCTTAATCATCATTGTCATTATTATTGAACTTCTGGATCACTCCTAAACCTCTGAGAGTACACCCAAGGTTCAGATATCACAAATAAGTGAGTAGTTCATTTTGTAATATAATAAAGACTACTTAGTGAACTGTTAACTATCTTGGTTAGTAGTTGTTATAACATGTAGTATTAAAGATTTCTTTATGTTTTTCTTACCAATCCCTCAATGTTTTCTCAATAACATCTTTCTGTTTTCTCATGGTTATTAAATATATACATAGTTGTAAATACAGTTTTTGTTATGATCCTAAGCTTGCCTCAGGTTGCAACTTAGGCAAAGACTTGAGAAAGGAATAAGGAGATAATCAATTGGTAAAGTGTAAAGATACAGGACTATATTTACTATGATATATATCTATAAACCATAAGGAATAAATAAAGTATTCTTGAGGAAACAATGAGTAGAATATGAAAACCACATAAGAATATCTCTTCTGCTACATAAGGTGCTAACTGATACTGCATGAGAAAAGCATATAACATAGTAGAATAGAAGTTTATAAATGAAATAACCCTAACACATGTTCAAGTTAAAATGACTATAAAGTAAACACCTATAAAGCATAAGGTATCAATTGTAACAGTTTTGTATCTTTATACTTTGCCAATTGATCATTTTATCTACTCTTACTCAAGTCTGTCTAAGTTGCAACCTAAGCTAAGCTTAGGATCATAATATATTTGACAAACATTTACCTTATAGTAAATGTACATTGGATATATGTTGGGGTTATCTTATCTTAGTGTTTCATATTTACTACATCTTGTGTTATCTTTATATATTATTGATCAGTACCTCACACATAGTAAAGGACTTTGTTACAACCGATGCCTCAAGGACACAACATGGAGAAGGGTCAAGAGTGATGATGACATGATCAGCTATGCTGAAGTAGTCTCAGTCAGTGCCTCATATAGTAGGTGCTCTATCCTCACTTTCTCCTCATGTACTATGACTCATTTACCTCATGGACTCCAGCTTGATTTCTCATACCTTGTACATATATATAGCATATATACTATCATATATCCTTATGCTTTACCACTTCTATATCATCCCTTTCTTACTCTCAAGTCTTTGCCTAAGTGCAACCTGATGTCAAGATCACAAAAAGTAGACTTAGTTTTTTCTTATTTTCTTATTTTCATTATTCTATTTTTAGAACCAGGGTTAGGTTTAAAGTGATGAGATCACACATTAGTCACATCACATAACATGGTCACAAGTCATGAGATATATAGAAGAAGGTAGAAGATTCTAGAAGAATGATGTTATACAATGTACACAATGTATATTGGCCTTAAGGTATACACATGGCTGTTTAGGATAGGGTAGAAATAGCTAGCATGGACTATGAGTCCTAGGTATATAATGTAAACAATCTTGTACAGAGCTCTCTATCAAGTTCTCTTATATAAACCTTATACAAGATTCTTTCTTTTGACCAACTTTAAGGTCTTAAGTTCATAACACCTGAGCTCCAAGCAAAGGTTATGACAGACTTCCTTGTTACTTTCTTACTAACTTCTCATTGTTTTCTTATAGATGTCTTTTGTTACAATTACTATAATCTATATCTTATGTTCTATAGATGTTTATCTTGTGTTTGACATGACTAGGATATATGTTGGGGTTTGTTTCACTTTTGATTCATATTTACTACATCTTGTACTCTTCTTATGTTTTATCAGTCAGCACCTCACATAGTAGTAAAGACATCCTCATGTATTTCTTATTTCTTTCTTATTGTTTTTTTTAAGGATGCCATATATATCCCTGATGATCATTAGATATATATGATAGTAAACATAGATATGTATCCTTATGCTTCATCAATTGATCATATTCTTACTTCTTTCTCAAGTCTTTGTCTAAGTTGCAACCTGAGCCAAGCTTAGGATCATAATACCTTTCCTATTCCTTATAGTCATTAATTAAAGTTAAGATCATTGTTTGCAACTCTATTATATAACTTCACAGATAATACAACTCACTTGATCTACCCTCTTCTATACAGCATCCACAGACTTCTACTTGAAGTGTGAAGTATACTTAACAATCTGATAAATATAGACACATTAATAATTGCAATTTTACAACACTTTACAAGTGTTGGGGAAACTGGAATAAATTTGTTAACTAGTTCCAAGAATGCAGCTAATACAATAAGCCTGATTAGTGGTTCTGGTTGACTTACTAATATAGGAGTGATCATGGGCCTTTCAAGATTGTTTGAGATCATGAGGGAGATTTTTGCATTTACTAATGGATATCACAACTGTCATACAACCAGATATCCTGATGCTAGAATCATAGCTAACCTTTCTATACTTCGTACACTATTCTGGAGAATGCTAGCATCTGTATGTCTCATGATTTAACTGGCTGTAATGGTGGTCTTTGCTATTGCCATCCAATTTGTGGAGCTCCATGTCGACATTATTGAAGCTGTATCTTCAGGCATTGAGTCACGTTAATCTTCAGCCGTACCAGCCGCGCGAAAAGGAAGTTGTCAGGGGTGAGACCGCGTGACAAGTTAGGAGATAAGAGCAACTACCTGTATTAACGAGTTCATCCTCAGCATTCGTCCAAAGATCTTTTTGACCCCAGATTCCAACAATACCAGATACTATGAGCCAGCATGCTTGTTTCCCCATGGCCTGTGTTTCCTGCATCGGTCCATTTGGTGTTTTCAGTTCTGAACAAGTGCCTTGGGTTCGTTCTGAGATCGCGATTTTAATGAAGGCTAAGCAAGCCCGCGCAAGATTGCGTAAGAGATTCATATCGTCAGCTGAGATGTAACTATCAATACGAAGTAGAAGAGAGCATATCCAACGAGCATGGGTGTTTGTTATCCGATACTTCGGAAGATCTGGTTCGCGAAGATATCGATGAATCCAGAATGTAAAATACATCAGGAGATGGAGCGCCATAGACTGAATAACAGAGGTGATCTCACACCTACAAGATCGAAGGATAGCTTACCTCATCCATCAACTTTATAAGATGCGGTGTGGGTTCACGTGGAGACAACCCCTCTTCAGTAAGCTCTTGAGTGAGAAATGTTGATGATCCAGGATCAGCTACAATGTTCAGAGGTGTAGGAGTTTCAGTGGGTGTAAGTAACGAATCCTGAGGTTCAATCTTCGGCCCGTTTTCAGCATCACCCTCCTTCACAACCATGTCAGAAGTAGCTGATTCTCCTAGAGCCAGTGGCTGGTCAACGAGATGACACTCGTGCTGTTCTTCATTGACTTCATCTTGATCGACCCAAATTTTACCTTCAGCAAACACCTCATGCTCTCGCAATTGTCTTGTTTTATTCTTCCTTTTTGATGTTCGTGACTGACCCCAAAGTGATTCTGATTTACCGGCAAAGAATTCCCACCAGAGATCCCTCTCATTCTTGTCTGGGATAAGCTTTCGTTGAGAGGCCCGAGAAGAGGTGACAATCGTTGGTTGATTGAAGTTCTGGTGAAAGGGACATTTTATGAGAGGTGCAATGTTATTATGAGCCTCTGTATACCTTGTGAATGTTCCTCCAGTGAGATTCACTAGTTCTTTTCCATTTTTCCGAGGGCAGAGCTGAATGTGGCATGCGGGGGGTAGGGTTGAAGGGTAGAGATTCCGAGGAAGACTCATATGGGTTCGTAACACGAGTAAACTGCGGGAGCGCTCTCGCGTTGCGTCTGTAGGGTTTTAGTTTTGTCAGCCAGCTCTTTGGAAAAACAGGTCAACGTGTCTTTACCGCACAGTAAAGAGATACTGCATCCCATCTGCCGGCTCGTCATCAAAGTCAGCAGGCAATTCTGCTACTGGGAGAATTTGCTTCCCGAAAGACACCTCTTCAGATTCGAATTCATCTAATTCATCATATTTTCTCTTCATGATCAGAAATGGAGGCCGGTGTAAGAGCGTGACTCTGATTTGTGACACACAAAATGTATTCATGAAGGCAAATCAATATCAAAATTATAGACATGGTTGAAGCAGATGATGATGCAATTGACTTGCACGACCTTCAGGCCCAGATCGACCTTTCTATGTCCTTTGTACAAAATCTTGTCACGTCCTGGGTCAAGCCTACACATGACACACGGACTGACAGGCAAAGAGCATTGGAGGATGAAATAAAAGAATTCATGCGTCAGCCGGCTCGGTATGTTATCTCTCTTGTTCATTATTATACCTGTTCTTGACAGTTAAACCCTAGACTCGGAGTCGGAGCACCAGTCCCGGAGGAGTGGAGCTTCATTCGTGAAGCTGCCAAACTCAGGTCCAAATTCAGAGAAAGAAAGAAACGACTGAGGGATGAGCAAGGCGTGGATACGAAGCAAGTCCAGTCGGATAATGAAGAAGAAAGCCGGACGGGAGTAATCAAGAAAAAGGCTCGTATAGATCCTTTCAGTACCCTGCCAAGGAAGCGCAAGGACTCCGGAGATAGCGGAAAAACTCGATCCGTGATGCCTGCGGCCATGGAAGCTACACTCCCAAAACGGTCGTCGTTGGCAAAAGGTGCAACCTCATCTACCTTGGTTGCAAGGGAGCTTGTCGCTGATCCAATTACTCTTCAAAACAACAAATCATCGGTCGATCACAAAACTAATGCAGAGGAGCAGGAGCTAGCCAATATCAAGATAACTCCACCACCTATCGACAAATCACCCACCACATTCGAACTTTCCAGGCTCTGTGCCCCCTCTACTCACGACATTTCCAAGTTGTCTGCCGTTCCCTCGGCCGTTCCCTCGTCAAATTTTCGCCAAAACACATCTGAAGACCTCACAGTAGATACTAGCTTTCTCCAACAACCACTCCTAAACCTTCGGGTTTCACCTAGAAAACCAGAAAGCGACTCAATAGATCACTCTGAGCTCACGTCGAAGAAGAAGCGGAAGCGGCGAAGAAAGAAGAAATTGCTGCAGAATATCGAGATGCCTCTGCACTTGAAAACCGATGGTGCCATCTCGATTTCATAAGTACTGAGTTTATAGTCCGACTCTCTGCAGGATGAGCTTTATCTTCCACAGAGTCAGTGGGCACTCACCGAATACCGGATCCTTTCGTAATATAATGCCGCTCATGTCGGCGCCTAGTTTTATTCAGGCTTCTTTGAGGGGATATGGCAATTAGCAACGGCTTGCGAAGTGCTTAATTAGTACTCTTACTCGTCTCCAGGAAGGAATGAGATGTACACGCTGATCACACGTTTATTGCATCCAATTGATTGTGAACGCTACTGATACTGTTATAATAATTTCCAATACGCCTCTTGATAAATGATCCAGACTACAGGATATTGTGGAGGCAATTCCGAACTCATACTGCTCAGTATACATCTCCCAATTGCTGTTCTAATTGTTGTGGATAATAATTAATGAGAGAAAGTGAAGTGATCAACTGCGACCGTGAACGGGGCGGCGGGAGCTGCCTTGCTTTGACTTAGCTTTAGGACGGGAACGAAGTGGTGACCGGTTTTGATGAACTGCGTTATTAGGAGAGGGCTTAAACTCGGGTTTCCGGGTGGTCAGTTGGGGAGAGTAACCCTTCGAACGACTGGACTGAGTCCCTGACGAACCGGAAAGCAGTTTGCCCTTTTGGCATCCCTTACCGCAGAAGAATGAGGGGAGGCTAAGACTCAATCTCCTGCATTTTGCGGCTTTCTTCTGTTCATATCTCTTGCGAGCCCGTCTGAAGGAGGCAGCTTTCCGCATTTCTGCCATTCCCTGTGGCAACAGTTCAGTGAGCACTCGGAAGACCTACAAATAAGAGGAGACTCACGCGGTTGCGAAGGATCTCATTCCCAGTAAGTGTCCCTCTCCACTTTGCTAGCCAACCATGAATGGTGGAAGGCGGAGGAATACGTCGACGGCCGTCGGGAGTAAACTGAATCCCAATGAGATCAACTGCATTTACATTCATTTCACCTACGTTAGATGACCATTCAATCTTCATTCCCGGAATTGTGAGCCAGTTCAACGTCGTGTGTCAGGATGTAGAGAAGAGTACGAGAAGAGTACTTAACAAACATCGCAACAGGCATTAATACTCCGGACTTCGGGCGACCAATGAGACGAGTCACGTGTATAAGAAGCTTCGTTGTGGTCACACAATGAATTAATGAATTATTCAGGCAAGGATTACATTAATGGTCAGTGGGGAAGGATATCGTGGCAGGGCTTGTCAGGGTGCCTTGAGTACCGATGGCCTTGAGGTTCTTGCTTTCGGGAACCGAGTTGCCAGAGTTTCCAATTGATTGAACAGTGGGTAATATTTCCGTGAGGAAGACCGCTGCCTCAGCTCGAGCCAAGGCTTGACGTTCAACACTTCAAAATATGGGACTACTATAGCGTTCCCGGATTCGAGATTTAGTGGGAACCTATACAGAATCTATTGCGTCACTCACGAGATGAAGCAACTCTAATTTGATTACAAACGCATTCAAAGGAGTTGGTGAAGACAACCCCAGGTCAAAGAACAAGATGGATCCGACAGGAGATGCGTACTGACACTAAGATAGACGGAACTAGTACGTGGTTGTGAGCTCAGCACCACTGTAATCAACGAGGGCCTTCCAAGTCAACGTCACGAAGTCCACGTGGAAGTACTACTTTTGTAATCCGGTTATTCACTTCACTTGGTGTTCCTGACACCGCTTTTCCTGTTGTTTGTCAGAAAAGGGCATGAACACCTATAATGCTTCAAATGACAACGGGGCTGGCTCTACGCCGTAAAACTCGGTATTGTTCTATGCCGCCTTCAGGATAAGTACAAGTAGAGGTTGGTTTGTCGCCTAGATCCTCAGGACGTACCTTGCGCCGTTTAAGTCAAAGTCGGCCAGAAATGAGTCAAATCAAGAATTTCGAGGCAGTCATTGAAAACAAGCTCTACGTAGGAAAGTCAGTGATTCTGATCATTTTAACCTTGAGATTCTCCCTGATAAATTTCATTAGCGTGATTGCTGCTCGCTCGACCCGGACTTTACTTGAACGTCGCATTACACACATATTATCTGTGTGTAATGAAGCAATTCCGGCAGAAGTTCCTCAATCTGGTATATGCCACAAGCGTATCGATATCGAAGACGTTGAATATGCAGATCTTTTGATTCACCTTCCAATAGCCTGTCAGTTCATTCATCAGGCACTGACAAGCGGTGGAATCATATTGGTCCACAGTGTAAGTGGAATCTCTAGGAGTGCTGCTGTTATTGTCGCTTATCGTAAGCCATTGTGACGGTATCAATGCACTTGCTAGATTAACTTGTCCCTTAGTCATGTGGTCGCGTCGTCTTGGTGCAACTGACGCCACAGAAATTGTTAGGAGAGGTAAACGAACTTCTTCTGTGGGCGGTAGATTTGTAAACTCACTTTTCCTCTCAGCTCGTGATTCTATCTGGATAAACCCTGGCTTCCATGAACAGCTGGTCTTGTTTCAGGTTTGTCAGTATAATCCTCATCCTGGTGATGGTGTGTATGCCAGTTGGAAAACCAAGGTTGATCGCAAGCTGAAAGCGGCCGGCCTTTGTTGAAGCACCTTGACAGTGCCTCCCTGATTAATTTTGCATTGTTCTTTATTTATTTTCAAAGAAATTGTACCCTCCCGGTATTTATACTTCACTTATTTATATTATCTGAGATAATATAAATATACTCGGGTGCTGGAATATATCGATTTGTTCCTTGAAAGCTCGGAGGTGTATCAAGATCTCGCCTATAGAGCTGCACCAGTTAACCGTTTGAGAAGGAGTCCATTGAGGAGTCCACTTCATAGCTCGTCAGAACATGTGATTGCATTTGACGCCCATCGAAGAGCCAGGATTTAGAACAATGTTTGTGCCACATCCTACTGTGCATTGGCTGGAGGGGTAACTGTAGCTCAACATGAGTGCGTCTGTAAATCCGCCTATGGAAGGAGACAGCCTGTTGAATCGACTTTGTGTACTTGGAGCAAGGTTTGTCATAAAACACACAAGCCACGTTTCACCTTGCCTGATATCATTGTCAGTGTTGAAAAGAATGGGCGCTACATGCAGGGACGAATCAATACTACAGATGCATTCGATTGGGCTTTGGGATTTAGGACAAGATGGCCTTGTTTGTTTAGCGGGATTTAAATTTATGTCCCACGCTAATAGCTTCTTCCTGCTACAACTCGTCATTCTTCCTAACTTTTCTTTGTCACTTTTCTCCAACGCTACCTGAAAACATGGGTCTCTCGATCTCAAAGCTTCTTTCCGGTCTCTTCGGAAAGAAGGAGATGCGTAAGTCCGAAACCTGACTGCACTAATTGCCGTGAATCGCTTATACTATCATGTTATTTCGTAGGGATACTGATGGTAAATTCGCAGGAAGATGACCATATTGCGAGGGATGCTGATTCTTGTGTCGTAGGTCGGTCTTGATGCCGCTGGAAAGACCACTATCCTTTACAAACTTAAGCTGGGCGAGATCGTCACGACTATCCCTACCATCGGTTTGTAACCCAATAAAGTTTTTGGTATATACATATGCTTACATTGTCCAGGTTTCAATGTCGAAACTGTTGAATATAAGAATATATCCTTCACCGTCTGGGATGTTGGAGGTCAGGATAAGATCCGTCCCCTCTGGAGGCACTGTGAGTCCTCTTGTTTGTCAGAATATCCCTGCCTGAATTGGTTTATTTGTAGATTTTCAGAACACTCAAGGCATCATTTTCGTTGTAGACTCTAACGATAGGGAGCGTGTTTCGGAAGCCCGAGAAGAGTTGCAACGGATGCTGAATGAGGATGAGTTGCGTGATGCTCTTCTCCTTGTTTTTGCCAATAAACAAGATTTGCCTAATGCCATGAATGCGGCTGAAATTACCGACAAGCTTGGCCTACAGGGTTTGAGGCAGCGAACTTGGTATATCCAGGTGTGCTAAAATGTTCGATCTTCCGACTTTCATCTGACAGGATGTCTCAACAGGCTGCTTGTGCCACGTCGGGTGACGGTCTATACGAAGGTCTGGAATGGCTGAGTGCCAATATCAAACGTCGGGTATAAATGCCCCTGTTCTCCAGCACTGGGTTTTTACCAGCGTTGTTATACGTGTCACGATTCCCCCACGATACCGAAGATGCATGCATCGCTCGTTGAGCCAATGTATTTGCTACTTGTTCTCTTGAGTTTCTAGCTACCTTTCCCCTTATATCATGTTTTTCCTAACTCGTATCTCGCTTTTTGTCCATTGGGGAGTTTGGTTGCGAGCCAAGTGCCTCTGCACCTAATTGCTATAGAATATCGATACTTATATCACTCCACACACACAAGGCAAAGATTGAATTAGTTATTTATTTAGTGTTAAGGTGTAGATATTCCTTAACGTTTCTCAGGGTAAAGTCGACCAACTGCTTCTGCTTCTCTACGTCTTCGTTCCCCTAATTCCCTTGCAGCAGGCTCACGCTGGTGTAATCCAAATTGGGCAAGTTTCTCGAGTAAAGTCTGCAATCGTTTCTGCTTGACTGCAGGGAATGATAGTTGCCGGTTGGCCGGGACGAGGAACTCCTGTAACGCATTATTGAGGGGAATAGATGCAGTCTGGTAAGGCCAAGTTGTTAGGTAAATTTAGCGTCCGCAGGTACATGCCACTGACAGATCGAAGTTCAATGAACACAGTTGTCAAATGGGACCGCCCAATCCTTTTGAGTGCGCCTTCTAAATAATCTACGTCAATGAGGAGGTTAGAAATCGCATTTTCATTAATCATCTCAATATTCCTCCCCGCTAGACAATTCTACCAGATAGTATGTGTCAGGAATATATGCATTACACCGGTGATTGATGACTTACCATTAGGGTATCGGCAATATACTCGAAAGCACCTTTATATGCCTCGTCTTTATATTGCTCTTTAATAGATAGGGAATCCACAACGGTCGTAAGCCACCCGATAAGTTCATCTAATTGCATGCTAGGTGCGTTTTCTCGTGTCTGTGGTGTCCAATTGTACATGGAGAACTCAAATGATTGGTCGAGTTTGGAATTTATGAGTCCTGTCAGATGTTGGATAGAATGGGACAGGATAGATTCGAACGACTTCCGTGCTGAAAGATGAATCAGTCCTCCGCGCTGTGTAGATCTATCGTACAATATTGGTCGTCTGTTCTGAATGAAGCTTCGAGGACATACCTCAAGCTGGTCAGTGCAAGTTCAAGTTCTTGGCATGCCGCCTGGAAATACTCGGTATTGGTTATTGACTGAGCAATCTGGCGTACGGTCGTGATCGTAGCGAGACGCTGAACTATCGTTTCCCCGATACTCATAATAAAGAGGTTGTCTAGAGACTAAAAGGAACAAGAGCATTGTGTCACTGCTGTGTCACTGCATTTGACCATCGGAATCCAGGTCGCCGCACCTTGCTTAGCAGGTCGTCAATATCTCCATGATGTCGTGAAACACCCTCAACGAAAGCATAGAATTTCTGTATGAAGGAGCGTATCTAGGATTAAGTTCGGTCACCTAGGTCATCGAGGCAATGTAAGCAAGAAAAGTCTCACCTCCTTATAACAAAGGTAGAATGACTGGGACCAAGGCAAGGCTTGTGGTAGAGGGATTCTATAACGATTTTAGACCAGACGCTTTCATAGCAAATATGAAAAGTCACCTCTTGATCTCATTTCTCTCGGTCTCCGATATCCGAACAACGTCCAACACGGCCTGAAGCTCAGTCTCATGTTCAATGAAGAGGGGCTGATTGTCATCTTGTCGGATAATCTAGTTGGGATTGATTATAGCATAAGACTGGTCTCCAGTGAAGAAAAGCTTACTATTTCAAGTCTGTTTCCGAAGTAAGCCTCGAGCAGCTTGACGTATCGTTCAAACAGAGATAAAGTAAAGTTCTGCAGCGAAACCGTCGAGTATGCTGACCCCTGTTATAATCAGGACGGGTATTGATACCACTGAGGTAAGGCTTACTTCTAGGGCCATGACAAAGGTCAAAATATTCTCTTTAACACGCAGAAATACTTCAGGATCGTTTTCAAATTCGAGGGCATTGTCAACGCCAGCCGTCAGATGGAAAACGACAACGTCCCAAAGCTCTTCAACATCCCTCCAAGATCGGAAAGTGCCTGTGGTCTCCAAAACACGAGATTCGACCAAAAAAAAGCCGAGTATTTCCTGTGTGAATGCAAGTAGAGAAGATAACGGGAGGGGAGTAGGCAGAATCAAGTCAGATTGAGCCTGGGTTCGAGATCAAAATGACACAATAGATGGGAGAACAGCCGAGACACCTTTCTATCAGCTTGATAAGAGACTCGAAGTTCTTCGAGCAATCCTAGAGTGTCGTATATATGTATACACTCAAACAGGGGCTTGAAGTCCACCTTCAGCTTGTCATTATTGAGGACGTTGACTATTCAGTGTTCTGTCAATTATTCCTCAGTTATAGGTATGGAGGCCCGCTTACACTCATTCTTTTCATACGTGACGAATTCAACTGCGCTACCAACGCGGCTCATCCGAAGCAAGGGGTCCCTCTCACGCCTCGTCCTCCAAAATCTTGTTCTGTTTTCCATGTTCTCTACGGCAAGCTGGCCGACTTCTGCACTCACAGTCCGAATCTCAAGTAACCATTGTTTCATTGATGCCGTCACAGCATCCTTGATCTGTACTCGCAAAGACGGCAACGATGACGAGAGGTGTTGGAAAAAGGGAGTTTGAGAAATTGAGGTAGGCGGTATACTCTCTATATCTTCCAACGACTGTTAGTATAACACTGAGGATATTGCCGACGACGATATGTTTAGACGACGGACCCTCAGTGCGCTCCAGTATTTACCCTCCTTCACCATTTCACTTACTCGGTTTACAACGTCCAATACCCGAAGACAAGCCTGGAAGGTATCGATTGCCTCATCAAGGTTAGCTGCAGTCTTCTTGATTTGGAGGAGATTGCGCTTTTTATCAACCAAATCCCCGCCGAGTTGTGTAACACTGGTGTCCAAGGAAGCAATGGTCTCTTTCATCTTGTCAGTGTATGACTTGACAGTGAAGAGTGTTGAAACAGATGAAATGAAGTCCTGGTAATTATCAACACAAATCTTCTCTATCTCCGCATCTTTAGATTCAATGAGGCCCTGGATGGCCCTGAGGTATGCTTCCTGCTGTCGGTTGCTATGAATCTGTTTAATTATAGGACCAAGCTGTTCCAGGTTTTCAGAAGAAGAAGAGGAATCAAGCAGATGAATTTGTTGGAACTGTTGATCAATATTCTCCTGATTAAATTGGGGGCGTCTGCGCGGAGGCATCATGAAGGAAGAAATGATTGGTCGCTTATACCACTGCGAATGAGTTTGGCATCTTCCCTTGAGTTAAATATCCTCGGAAGGGATATCCGTCCACTTTCCGCTTTTACCGCGGCCGGCATGGATTTTGTGCATCTGGTTAGTCTTAACCGTTTTTCTTTGTCACCTCCACTCCTCTATAGTTTTGGTCCTTAAGGCAATGTCCAACACTGTCTTTTCTGTTGACGCAATGTGCGTCTAAACGGCTGCTATTCTACCGATGCTGACCCGTTGCGATAGCCTATTCGATATGGACGGCACATTAGTCGATTCTACCGCTGGTGTCGTCGGCGCATGGGAGACTTTCCAGGAGTCATACCCTGAAATCGATGTCGGTAAAATCCTGAAATGTGAGCGAATACCGGCTATGTATCTTATCAGGCTGCCAACCTCTTCCGTACCTTAGCATCTCATGGAGTTCGCACTGTTGATAATCTTCGAGAACATTGTCGCATCGAGGATCCTAATCTCCTTGAGGTAGCTCAGTTATATGGTCTTTCCTCCCCAGATGACTCCATTACAATTCTAGAAAGAGGCGCGACGCTTCGAGCAGACTATTGTCACCTCATCCAAGAAGAGCGGTTGTGGAGGAATTAAGATGCTCCCAGGGGTGAAAGAGGTCATCAACCAAGTATGTATGTCGAGTAATACTTATTCCGATGCAAATTCCAACGGACTGTAGCTTTTGCATGCTCCCGCCCCGTCTTCTCCCATTTGGGCTATCTGCACCTCTGCTACCCGTGAATACGCGAAGGCTGCCTTGAAATCTGCTGGCTTGCCTCAGCCCGATGTTTTTGTTGTTGCCGAGGACGTCAAACGGGGTAAACCTCAGTACGTGACTGCTTCTAGATTTCCGGTGTCTTTCATTAAGAACGTCGTTTAGTCCCGACCCATATCTTCTTGCCGCGGGAAAATGTGGTGTAGACCCAGCCAGATGTGAGTGCCATCGAGGCAAATCGGTTATGAACATCAGTTGACTGCTTTGTTGTTCTATTTAAAGCCATCGTGTTTGAAGACGCTCCCTCAGGGGTCCGAAGTGGTCGTGCAGCTGGGTGCAAGACCGTTGGTTTACTGACTACACATACTCACAAGCAGATGGAAGAAGCTAAACCCGATATCTTAGTGAAGGACTTATCCAAGTTGGTCATTATCCCTCCGACCGTATCAAGTTCTAACATATCTCCCAGTATTTCCATCAAAGCCAAGGACTCTGGAGGCTTAGAAATCACTGTGATAGTCTAACCCCATGTTAATGTGGATGACTCATGACCGCCTCAAGTGTGACTTCGTGTGCAGATAATAGCCCAGATCATATAGAATCCAGAATTATAGGTAGAGAAGTAGAAACATGCGTGAAATATACATTACGCTCGAGGGTAATCAACTAATCTGAAACCAGGGGGAATTTTACAATTAAGAGAATTGAGAAAAATTCTACTGAGACAATTGTTGGCATCTACAATAAAACTCTTGATTTTTAGTCTCTACTTGATGGTCATGTTCTCCAAGAAGAGAAAATAATGAGAGGAGTTGTTTGAGTGTCTTTTTCCTAGAAGAGTGTTGATTGCATGATTCAACAGTAGAGTTGAGGTTCTGATTTTGTGTCTACTGCTGAGTTTTTGAAGATATAGATGAATGTAAATTAGTCTGGCAATTGCTTTGACTCCTCATGTAGGAGAAGTATGAAAGGCACCTGTGATCCATAAAGCTGCTCTTTGTTGCATTCTCCTGAGCTTTTTAAGAGGATATAAAAGAGGAACCTTGTTGAGGTACCACAAGGAGAATCTGTAAAGCACTATAGGTAGAACACATATTCTGTAGAGAAGTTGCTTTAGTTCTCAGTGTTTTCATGTATTTGACAGTTGACAATGCTTTGTTGGCATAGAAATCGATGTGTTGCCAAAAAAACAGTTTCCTGTCAATGATAAAACCTAGATATCTCCAAGTGTCTTTAGGATGAAGAGTGGGGCCTCTGAGAGAAGTGAGATTGAGAGAGGGGAATTGAAGAGTTTGTGAGATCTAGAAAAATGAAAGACTTCAGATTTTCTGTGTTTGACAACAAGTCCAAACTGATTAAGCAAAGATGAAATGATGCTATAACTA
>Ga0157368_1000619_pt1 | contig 16248 bp, 20 predicted proteins | sample AttbisABBM3_FD_113146 | JGI IMG/M metagenome (GOLD analysis project Ga0157368, IMG submission 113146) | Fungus gardens microbial communities from leaf cutter ant in Botucatu, State of São Paulo, Brazil - Atta bisphaerica ABBM3 | ecosystem: Host-associated > Fungi > Mycelium > Unclassified ...
ATAGACAAATCACGAGACTTGGGGAATTTAGTAGAAGATTTGAGAACAGATGACATCATACAACATGGTCACCACATGTTGACCTCATGAACTACACATGGTTGTTTAGGGTAGGGTGCACAGTAGTTAGCATGGACCATCTGTAGGACTGTATAAGGTAGACCAGTTTGTAGAAGAGTTCTCTATCGAGTTCTCTTGTGTTACTCAATACAAGAGTTGTTCTATCGCTTAACCCTTTGAGCTTTAGTTCATAACATCTAATGTCATTGAATTTTGAGACTGCCCTAGTGATGTCAAGTGGTCTTTACATGCTGCAGTCAACAATGATATAAAGAAATTCAATCTCATCCCCTTATCTCCATCCAAGATGTTGTAGAACTTTGATAAAAAAGAAGAATGTGATAATATCATTAAAAACTGGCAGATGACCTTTCAAGCATTAGACCTAAGAGGAAAACATTTTCTTGATCTTCTAAACAGCAAACTTCACTATATCAAACTCTTTTATACTAAGAGAGTCCTTGGATCAAATACTTCAGACACTCTAATTTATTGTGTACAAGAGCCACTTGAGCCATTCTTAATTATACTCCAATAGACAAATATCACTTGAGGTTCTTTCCAAGAGAAGATTTCAATTGTCTATGTGGAGAATATCCAATTGAAACCAGACATCATATCCTCCATGATTGTAGGAGGTTTAACAAATATTAGAATTTGCTAAAAGACACACTTAGTCATCTAATAGCTTTTCTTGAGTTTAATCTGAGTACTTTCTCTTTTTGTGGAAGCATTACATAGTAAAGTGACTTCTTCTGCTTAACATTTAGTTAGTTTTTCTCTTTCTTCTTTACTTCTTTTACTTCTTTTCTTTCTTTCTTTATCTTTCATGTAGCAAGCCTATATATATGTAGTTATGAAGTAGCTACCATGGACTGCCATTGTACCCCATGTAATAAATTGTTGAATTTTTTTTAAAAACTGGTTCACAGTCTGATGGACTGCTGGGCAAAGCTTGGACCATAACTATATAGTTTATACTAGTATAAAGGGACTATAATTCAGAGAGACAAACCTCAGCTGTTTACATCTGAAGTATTGGACTGAGTATATTCTACAATACACTGAACCAGTTATACCAAATCTGTAGACTTCTGCTTGAAGTGAGAACAGTACTTAATAAAGATGAATGTACTCAGATCAGTCTATGACACCTTCAGAGACTAACTCTGTTCTAATATCACATAAGTGATGCAAATATGTTAATATCTAGAGCTTTGTAAGCAACATAATTATCTTATTTCAATGACATTTAATCCAAAATGTCTTTCAACAGCAATGTATGGACATCATGGATTATGGCACTATTTATGAGCCTATTCAATAAGGCAACAGGAATTGAACACAAGTACCTGCAGAGATGCTGATAGAACTTGAAAATATGAAATAATAATAATCACGTAGTTTCATTTGATTGCCAATCTTAATCTCTACTCATGATCACTATCCAAGCTCCTGCAAGTGTCCCTAACCCCCTTTCAGTACCTGAAAATGCACCAGAGCACTGTCCAGTTTGTCACCTATTTCTGAAATGCTCTTGACGTAATTCATATGTTCTATAGGGTACGGAATCCGAGTCCGCGGGCAAGTCGGATGCTTGTGCTGGATGTGCGAACCAAGAAATGTGTGCGTCTGGTGCAACAAAATTGCCAGATCCCTCTCTCCCATTGATTAAAGAGCGAATGACCAATGTCAAGCACAAAATTCTTATTTTATCAGGCAAAGGAGGTGTGGGCAAATCTACATTTACCGCTCAATTAGGCTGGGCTCTTGCCGCTGATGAAGACGTCCAAGTATGTCTTTTCCTTATATCCCCGAACTTGGACTATAAATGCTACTTTTCTCCTCAGACTGGCGTAATGGACGTCGACATTTGCGGCCCGTCCATTCCTACAATTTTCGGCATCGCCTCCGAACAAGTTCATTCATCTTCTTCCGGCTGGTCACCCGTCTACGTTAGCGATAATCTCAGTGTTATGTCTGTCGGTTTCATGCTACCAACCCATAAAGATGCCATCATGTGGCGAGGCCCCAAGAAGAACGGTCTTATCAGCCAATTCCTCAAGGACGTTGATTGGGGAGACTTGGATTATCTGATTGTGGATACCCCACCTGGCACCTCCGACGAACATCTCAGCGTAGTGCAGTTTCTCAAGGAGAGTGGGATTGACGGCGCAGTGTTGATTACGACGCCACAGGAAGTTGCTCTACAGGACGTGAGGCGGGAGATTGATTTTTGCAGAAAAGTCGGGATTCGAATCATTGGTCTTGTCGAGAATATGTCCGGTCTGGTATGCCCGAAATGCAAAACTGAATCTCAAATCTTCAAGCCTAGTACGGGTGGGGGTAGGGCACTAGCGAAAGACACTGGGATTGAATTCCTTGGTGCTGTTCCACTTGATCCTCGTATCGGTAAGAGCGCCGACTATGGAGTCAGCTTTTTGGATGAGTACCCAGATAGTCCTGCCACGGTGGCCTATCTGCGGATCATTGACAGTAAGGTTTTCCACGCACTGTTTGAGACAATTGACTTACAGAATCTCTGCAGGGATCAAAGACATTCTTTGAGGCTGAATGATCCTCCGTTATATTTCGTTGCTTTTCATTTTGGGGCTCTGACAACCTAACATCGTTGTATCATATGTTTGATCTATCCATTATACTTTTTATATGTCTTGCAGGCCTGCCATCCTAGATAATTAGTATATACACCTTCTAAATATCAATGTCTTTTGTCACGCAATATCCCACGATACAATTCTAAACGCTGAATCTCCCGGTTCCTCTGAGAACGGGCATCACCTCTTTTTCCTCGTCCTCCTCGTCCTCCTCATCTACCACCCTGAAATCCCCAGGCATTTCCGAGGGGGGAGCATCAGCCTCCGTATCAGGTACGCCCGGAATATACTTCCCAATAGGTGCAACCCCCATCAGGCCACCACCCAATCCTTCCGAACTTTCATGAATAGACACTGTCGAAAGCGTGCGCAGCAACCTTCTCATCATCTCACTACCTCCTGCAGTTGAGTATGTACGCGAGCGGGCAGGAACGACATAACCTTGACTGAGAAGTACGCTGGATGAACTTTCTTGTCCACCAATAGTATCAGGACCAGTCAAGTAAGTCAAGTTCTGTGATGAGGGTATAGGAGAATTATATGTTGATCCTTGCCGGGATATGACACTAGGGCGACGGGCGTATTGGATTAATGGGTCGGTTGGTGAAGTCATGTTCTGTCGATGAGCCTCGGGGCTGGCAGTCAACATACGCTGTGCAGGCACAGGTCCCTTGTTTACATTGTCTCGTTTTCGTAGCCATTCATTTGCTGTGGAAGAGCGTTCTACTGGTACTTTTGTGGTATTGTCCTCGTCGAGGATAGGTCTGTTAGTTAAAGCAGTTGTTGTACTGAGTGAAGTCTGCACTTCTATTTGGGTGCGTTCTTCGGAAGAGGTTTCTGGAGCTATGACCTCGGGGAACACGACCCGTGAAGCTGAAGGCCCATATACCACGGGTTCTCTGGGACGGTAGGCTTGAACACTTGCATTGATCGCTGCTTCAATGGTCCGATTTGTCATATCGGCCATATCGATGCTCATCCCTCGGACCTCTTTTCTATAATCTTCTATCTCGTTCCAAATAGCCTCACGGAATTGTTCGAGTGTTTCGAGTTTTTCAATATCCTTCCATTTATCAAATTTTTCTGGGCATAGAGGTTCATCGTCGGGATCGTGGTATGACGATAACCAAGAGTGTTCAAGAGCCTCAAACACTGTCACGCGTTCAGTTGGATCAAACGTCAGCATCCGAACTAGCAGGTCAAGTGCTAGTGTTGTTTCGTTAGACATTTAGTAGAGCACTTATAATATTCTCTCACCCTGCGGATCCGCATTTGGCATAAGTCTTCGAAAAGGGACTGCTTTCTTGAAAGGAAGGGAGCGGACATATGCTTGCGCCTGCGAACTATAAGCAACAATGCAATTGGGTATTGGATGAACTATATCCGTACTTTATCGCTACCTATTTTGTTCATGATATGTTCCTCAGGCGATCCTAGAACGAACGAACGAACGAGTGTTATATTAACTTAATGGACCACGTCGTGCATACCTAGCACGTCAAGTATCTTGTTGAGCTGGTCAACTGATCATTTTGTCTTGACTCAGTGGTAAGCCTCTCAGAGACAGATATAAAAACGCTGACCATAACTTTCACCAACGTTAGGAGAATTCCAAGTGAGTGGTGAATACGGCTTACTCCTTTCCCTTGAAGACAGGCTTTCCCATAAGTAATTCGGCGAGAATGCAACCAATCGACCATACGTCTATTGCAGTGTTGTAGCGGCTTGAAATAAGCCGTATCAACCAATTTTGGGTCATCTAGGGATGATTCGGGGAAACATACCGGAAAGCAAGCATGATTTCAGGTGCCCTGTACCATCTTGTTGCAACATATTCTGTCAGATGGTTGGCATTCTCATCTGGCAAAGAGTCAAAGCCTCGACTCAATCCAAAATCGCAGATCTTCAGTTCGCAGTCAGCATTGACCAGAAGATTTCCGGGTTTGAGATCTCGGTGAATGACAGATGCGGAATGGATGTACTTCATGCCTGAGTTTGCTTTAGTGTTGCGTTTGACAAAACGATTATTGATGTTCACCTCGTAGCATCTGATAGATGAAGTACTGCACATGCTCATTAGTTAAACTCTGGCCAGACTTGATAATTTGATGAAGGTCGGCTATCGCAATAATCATGTTTAGGTGATAAAGCACCTGCGCAGACGCTCAAACAGACCTTCCATCGGCTTGCAAAATTTGGTCGCATGAATGAAGGTCAGAGTCCTAGGAGATGAAGTCGCCTACCTCCATGAAAAGATAGCTGTAACGAAAATTCAGTGAAGACAGAATAGTATTGGGGCAGCAAGTCACTAACATCTCGTTGAAGTCGGGTGTAATAGCATCAACGTCAATTAAGCCGGTAATATTCTCGTGGTTGAAATGTCGTAAGAGAGTTATCTCTCGTAGTGCCCGTTTCGCCAGTTGAGCCTTTTCAAAAACACGGGTCACAAGCTTGATAGCAACAGTCTCTCCAGAGATGTCATCAGCAGCTGCACTGAACAAGAATTAAGGACCAACGGCGTTAGAACGGGTGAATACTAATACTACTGGACACGCACATTACAACACCATACGCCCCGGTGCCCATCTCTCTGACCAGCTTCCACCGCTTCTCGACATGGAACACTTTTCCAAATGAGGATGAGAGCGAATGGTAGCCTCTACAGTCGTGACGACTGTCATCAGTACCGTGATATCCGATAAATTGCAAGTACACACCGCCGCCTGAGACCCTCTTCCGAGTAGGGATTGGAGGTTCGTCGAACTCGCGATCTCCCTCGATCTACATTCCAGGAACCTGGAGAAGGTCGGGGCGACGTTGTTTTATCATCATCTTGGGCGTCTTTGGAGAGATCTCGGCCTCGCCGGCGACGATGACCACGTGGAGACCTTCGTGGAGATCTTCTTGGAGACCTCCTCGACTGGGACATGGATTGGGACAAGCTATCGTAGTCCAGGTAAGTAGACGAGATAAATGACGACTGCGCGTGTCAAGAACGTGACTCTGACAGTCAAACAACGATCGCAACATGTCTTGACACATTCCCTAATGCTCGAATTACATCCCTGACAAATAATCAATTTAAAATTACAGCGGCTTAAGGCATGTGTAATCTAAATGTACCACAAATAAGAAGTCATGATAAGCATCCAATTACCCTTCAAGACAGTGCAGGCGATCCAGCTCGAGAACCCTCAGCAGAGGCTAGCATACCAGTCGCGTCCTCCGCCTCTCCAAATATATCCAGCAACCCGGCAAGGCGTGCTTTATTCGTGCCCGCTTTCTTGGTGACATAGTCTCGAAGTGCCGTCTTTAAGCTCGGTTGCTTGTCAACGAGCTCACGCAACTGGTCCTTTGGTAATTGTAACAATGCATTGATACTTGATGGCGCTGTAACTTTGGCACACCAGATGAAGCCTTCCCACAACGGAGGATTGGTCCATATTTTTTTTGTGATCAATCGTGAGAGCAAGGTGGTTGAGACGAATCCGACCAAACTTTTGTATGTTGTTACTGCTTGGATTACCTATAATACGCGTCAGTTTACGCTCACCTAAAAGAAAGGACTTACCGTTCGTAGGAATAATGTTGGCAAATTTGATTCGTCAATGAGCTGTTGCATCACTGCACCGAGAACCTCGGAACGAAAGATATCCGTCATTGAGAAGCAGATACTTATCGCTGCAAAATCCTTGAGAACAACAAATGGAGTTTGCAAACTACGGCACACCTTCCATTGCACTCTTCAACCCAATCTCCTTTTCATATTGATGCAATAACACCATCAGACGATCTGGAGGAAGCAATTCGCTTTGTCTCACTCTCGGCATATTCGAGCTTGCACTCCCAAACGTCGAGGGAGCAACAATAGAATTGAAGACATTCCTGACAATGTTTCTATTCTCTGCCTGTCCATTCAAGATCGAAACAATCCTAGGTAGATGACGTATGATGTCCGCCTATGTGAACGAAATCCAATCAGGGATCCCAACCATACTGCTGTCGCGCGGACAAATATAACATACCCTATCCATCTCAGCAATGATTGGTATAAGGAATCGTGCATCGAGATCTTTTTCATTGATCAGTGCCTTGACCAAAGCAACAAGTGTGGCACTTGCACGCCCATTTTCAGTGAAGATTGTCAGAACCCGTAAAGCAAGTGACTCAGCCCCGCGAGGGAACTGGCGTAAGAGTGTCAGCAGTTTACCATTATTGGGTCCAAGTGACTTGATGAGTGCAGTTATGAGACTCTGGATGGCTTCTTGTACTGTTATATCCATTTGACCATAGGCGTCGAAGAGCCTTTAGAATTATCAGCCCTGAATATAAGACTAAAGAAGCAATGAGAACTTACTCTTCCAGAAAGTCCGGAACCTTGACAGATAGTGCAAACAAAAGCTCCACATGCTGGAGGACTTGGGCTTTCTGTGCCGGTAACTTAATGCGCTCCGGAAGATACGGAGTGTGCACCAGGTCCTCTTCTGGGGTTTGACCTATTTCCTCTTGCTCGACTACCGAAGCTTTCTGACCATCTATAACAACAGTGATATCTCCTTCCGTATTGTATTGCCCTTCAGTATGGATACCATTCTCCTTGGAGACATTGACATCGCTCATAGTGACATTTAGCGCATCCGCTTCTTCCTGATGTTGCTCTTTCTGAGATTTAGCGTGACCATTCGCAGGCTTGAACTGAAGCTTTCGTAGCAGTTGAAGAGCAAATTCGCGTGTCATCGAGTGCATGGGTTGCAGTTGAGGTACCCAAGCTTTTACGACGTTAATCGCTGCTGCCCGTGTCTTCTTGTCTGAGGACAGACATTGACCATGATAGCTATTTAATGCTGAATGCCCTCACCTGGATGAGTCGTGAGCTCCAAAAGTATGTTAAGCGCTTCCGTCCTCAGTGACGGTCGTTGGAGCACCAAACCACGTAGAGTGATGAACCCAATTGTCACTTTATCGCTGGAGGAGATATCCGGGATCAGAATCCTAGAAACTATACATTTAAAGGAGAGAGTACCTTGACTCATCCACACACAAGTCCCGCAGTAGACCAAGAACGTCAGGAGGTACAGCGGGCAAATCCAAAATGAATCTTGAGAAAGTGCGATCCTTTGCATCAAGCAACGTTTGATACGAGGCCACAATTTGATTGAGCCAGATGTCATAATTGGGGCGCTAAACGGAGGATCAGTGTTGGGAAGGCAGTGAGGAAATAATCTAGTGGACCCAGCCATCGCCTTCCTCTGAGTGTATCTGGTCATTATACCACTCTTCATTCATCCAAGTAGTAGCAAGCCGTACTCTGTAATTCTCAAAAATTAGTGGGTGCTCAACGCCAAAGAATTTATCTAGACCTTGAAGAAAAGTCTGTCATGATATAATCGCATAGTTTCTGGCGTAGTTGGTCCTGGCGTACGTAGAAGTTATGGACAGTCAGCTCCTGATTATTCTCTTCTACACTCTCATCCGCTGGTGGTCGTGCTACTCGTGTAATCATGCGCACCAACAATAGCATCCACACCTCATTGGGTGATGTCCCACCAGCTTGCAACGAGTCCACAGGCAACTCTTCTGCTTCGGCCCATATACGTGCCACCGAATCAGTAATCAGCGAGATTCGATCTTCTTCCAGCAAGTCTTTTGGTGGAAGAAGTTTGAATTCAAAAGCCTGGAGGCCATCAAACTCAAATTCAGTGGTGGACAGCTCCTCTTCGACAGCAGGCTCGTTTCCTGAAAGCTAGAGAGTTCTTGTCAATAAAACACACAGGTTTTATTATAGCAATCTACCTGAGCGTTAAGCGTTTCTGGCTCAAACTCCAACTCATCCTGATCGATATCCATTTGTAATGGGTCAACAGGCTCCTCTACTTTTACCACTGGCGGCGTTGTCCGTGCGATTGGTGTTGAACTCCGCTCCGCAGCTTGCTGAGCCAGAAGACTTCGAGGTCCCGTAGGCACATTGGGAGGGAGGGCAGACGGCGAGGATGGAGGCGTGGGTGCAGAAGGCTGAGAAGTTATCTTGTCTATTCCGTAGCGTCGCTGGTACTGTTGAACGAGAGACTCGAGGGCGGATTCAGTGAATGCCTCAAGGTTTGCAATTATGAGATCAGTTATCAGAGAGGGCGGAAGAGAAGTGAAGTCGAACGCAGCGAGTGTGGAAGTAATATCTGGTGTATTCTCCGGTTCAAGTTTGAGTCGCTTTGCATCGGAGGGCTCTCCTGCCGGCGTCGATGCGACTCGTTTTCGTCCATCTCGTCGCTGCTTGTCATCTCGTGCCGCAGCTTCCATACGCTGCACTTGTGCGTTCAATGTCTCATTTAACTGTATGCTCAAAGGGCTATTGGGTGGGACGTAATTACTATTGCGGGGGTTGAATGAATATCTTCAGGATAACACGCAGAACCCACCGGTTGATGTGAACAAGTAGAATTCTGAGAGCCTTCTCCACACTCTTCACAGCGAAAGCAGGAAGTTTGTCAAGAGCTGTTGGAGTCCATGACCTCAGTGCGGGCACTAAAGTCTGCAAAATAAGCGGCCGTTGTTTCGCGAGGGCAGCCCAGCTGTTGAGCAAAGCAGTAAGCAAGTCCACGTCCCTTGACCAATCGTCAGCCTTCACGAACAGAACACCGAGCCAATTCTCGACTCACTGGCTGGAGAAAAGCGTCGCAATCAACCCTTCCAACAACTTTTGTCCCTCCGCCTCAAGTCTCGCAGCAGATATGAAGGGATGATCACCAGGGCAAAACGAGATGTTCGGGTCGTTGGGTTTCTGAAGCTGTGAATTGCACAATTATTTCAGGAATACAGTCCTCTATTGCTAGAGATGATTTATAGATAACTACCCTAGGGTCTTGGACACCGCGCGTCTGGACGAGGACCACGCGTTGCACGAACTTCAAAGCCGACAGTTTCACTCCCACATTCCCTGCTGTTGACCACACCATTTCAATCATCCGATTCTTGCAAGCTGTGAGGGTATGCCATAGGCTGGGGTTACTGCGGTTAATGCACCTGTGATATAGTCGCGTGAGCCTCTGGAAATCACTGGTGGACGTAGGCGTCTAACTCACAAATGCCGAAAAAGTAGGGGATATATGCTGGTTAAACACTGGATAGCGATTTTGATATAATAGACTTGAGATTCATTCAGAAATTGCGCTAGAGGATCCAGGAGCTGCAGAGCCACTGTCAAATACAAGATTGATACAATAGCTCAAAACAGAAATTAAACGGTGACGAACTCTGAGTGCGTTGCTCTATCGTTAACGTCGAGCGACCAAGCGCAAAATGTAACAGGTCGAGAATCCATCTTTTCAGCAATGAGTCCTCTGCATCCATAACCTTGCGAATCAACGTGTGTACGAGAATTGGAATAAGTGCGACGTGCTGTTCAAGAGTTGTACGGAGCAAGGCAAGGAGGTCAGCCTGCTCTGTTGTATTCTCTGGAGACATTAACGCAGCCTGAAGTAGCTGAAGGGGATCGACCGGAGCCGCAGCCATTAGGATCGACAGCCTCAGCGACGTTCCTCCACACTCAAGGCTCCGAGGAAACCCAAGTCGCCAAACCCTAATCCGCCATTTGTCACGTGCTAATTGATCCTGCGCAAGGAAAAATTATATTTATTTATTCACTTTTTACCAGCAATCCAAAAGTTAGCAGTTGATACAGAAAATATCTCGTCTGTGCATCTCCATGCAGTGGGTATAATGAACACCGCGAATAGAATCGTCCGAGTGATAGTGGAAAAAGGTCGATGAGAGGTAAAGTACAATAATGAAGAAAGAGCCACTTAGGAGGACAAGCCAAAAAGTGAATGAACAGATTCACCAGTCAAGGCAAACCACAGAACAATGAACGAGCGTGGGAATTATGCTTAAGTACGCTGGCGTACTGCAGAAGGGTAGCCATTTGCTGGAGGTAAATGAAGTGATAAAGACGATGCCTGGGCATTATCAAAGCTCGGGCGAGGAGTATCCGAGAAGGATGGCGGTCGAGTTGGTGGTGCATTTGGATCACGGAAACGAGGTGGGGGTTGGTGCCATTCCTCTATTGGTGGCGTCCTTTGTAGGTTCTGCGACACGCCCTGCGACAGAGACGGCGAACTAGGAGATATATGAACATCGTTGCTTGCGGGCATACCAGTCCGCAATGGATGTGACGGTGTCTGCTGCCGAATTCGAGAGTCGGAGATAAATAATGTGCTAACTGGTGAGCGCTCCGTAGTAGGCGAAGTTATCATAGGGGAAGGATGTCGGTTGTTTCCATTAGTAGGACCGTTGTGGTGTCCATTAGAAGGCGATGGTCTACTGGCCCCTTTGACTTTCATGTAGGTTTCACACTTCTTAAGAAATTCCTTTCCTGTCATTTCCATGAAGTTGGTGAAATACTCTTGATCTTGCAAAACTGGAACCATGTCCGCTGGTACAAGGAAAAATTCATCCTGATTTTCCAACAAGCTCGTGACGACCTTAAGGGTGCCAAAGGTCTCGTCACGCATTGGATCTCGGCCTCGTGCTCTCATGATGCTCGGAGCAATCACAGTTGCGAGGTTGGGAAGGTCCATTAAGTTACCTGTCTCAGAGTCCATGTGCGCAAAGGAGGCCACCCATTTGAGGAAGACGAAAATGACCTCCATAGTGTCTCGATGTTGCTTTGGCATAATGAGCGAAATGAGATGGAGATACCGTTTGCGGTCCTCATCAGAAGGCAAATCTAGGCGAAAGCGTGTCAGTTCCAAAATAAAACACAGTAGAGCTTTACTCACTCTGCGAAGCCACGAACAATCGATGAAGCTTGAAAGTCATCAACGGTTCAGGAAGCCCCCCCAGGAACTTCTTCAGAAGCGCTGCCAATTGAACAGGGTTGTCTTGTGTGAGATCAACGGAGGAAGGGTCTCTGTCGATCGCTTCCATAGCAGCATTCAAACGCCTGATATTTCCATTCTTGCGGAAGATACCCTCAATTGACATATCTGAGATGGAATCAGTCAATGGCATGTCGAGAATCCAAAATTCTCACCCATCTGCCTCATTGCAGATATAACGTCGTCTATGAAGCTGGGCACCGGCAGGGTAGACCCACTTGCGCCAAGTAGAGAATCTACACCTTCCCTTTCAACCAACACTTCGAGTCGCTCTCCAAAGACTACTATTAAACGGAATAAGAGTGAGGATGATTAGAAAAAAAATCGACATGACGTACCTTTTTTCTTAGGGGCTTTTTTGTCGCCTCTGAACAACTTCTGCCAGAAGTTGCTCTTCTTTGGCTCAACCATTTCCAGCAACTCTTCCAGGTCAAAGCTATCTTTCAATGGCGACCGCGTCAGGGCGAGCACAGCAAAGTGCTTGGCAATGGCTAACTCCAACGCACTGAGTTCGGCAATATATGGCAGAGATGTCTCTCTTGGGAGTGATCGATGTTGCTCGCGTGCTTGGACAGCTTCCACAATGGAATGAATATCACCGAGCGAAAACGCCTTGCTCTCATTTGCTGGGTCAAATTGACTTTCCTCTCCTCCTGTAGGTGAATTTGGTGTGCTATCTTCCAGGATCATAACTTCAGTATTGTTTCGAGCAAAGGCTGGCCTGAGGACCTGGCCTGTACGAGGATCAATAGGAAGTTTAGCAAGATTAGGTTTGGCATATTGGGAGGGAGGCGATTGGGTAGAATGTTGAGAAGGCGGCGTAGGTTGGTGATGTGAAAGCAGAGATTCTTGTTCTGGGATGAGCTGATGCACTTGTGGTTGTTGGGGCTGAGGGACATGGTTCGCACTAGTTTGTTGATGTTGTACAACACCGGCTGCTTCACGTGACCGGTGTTGTCCGATGTCGGAAGGGTGGGCGATCTTGCCAGCTGGACTTTCGATAATTGTCGATCGCTTTGGTAAGCGAGCCGTGGCCGAGATTTTACGTTCAACATTATTCACTCGTCGATATTCAGAGTTACGATGCGGATCTATGGCGCTGGTAGGCGAGGGACCTTCGACATGGGAAAAAGCGGCTGAAGCTCAACTGTGAGGTGCCGGACACTTGGTTCTGGGGTAGTTCTTACCAGGAGATAGTGGAACAACACCTTGCTTCTTTAGTAGTAGGTACAGTCGTCGTAATGCGACGTTGAGCAGGAATGCATACTGTTCAAGACGTTGTACCGGCTGAAACCCACTTTGGCAGTTGAGTGTCGCGTGTTCCGTGCAGTAGATGATTTGAGGAACCTCGCCAAAGGAAGGAGTTTCCACTCGTGACTCGGGATCGAGGACAAAGATCCCAACGTTCGCGGATGGTCTCCGTGCAGTCGATGGCTTGGTTGGTTGATTAGGAACATCCTTGAGATCTCGCTCATCCCCACTTTTGGTTGATTGCTCCTTGGGGATAGCCACTAATGCAGTCTTGCCACATACATTGCATTGGACACAATTTGAGTGCCATCGCTGATATGTACCCAATCTCACACAGTCTTCCTCCACCGTCTTGTCACACTTAATGCATAAATCCGAGGGCGGATTTTGGGATGAAACCCGGTTGTCTCGAATGGCAGTGGGTGCGAATGGAGACTCACCAGCATTCTCCGGTGCCAGACTCCGAAATCCATAAGTAACTCCTTGCGTTCCGTGATTACCTTGGGGGTTTGATAGTGTCTCCCCATGGTAGCCCTTAATTACTCTTCGAGCAGCTGGATTCCCTCCCTGGACTGCAAGCAAGTGCAGCTTGTCCAAAAAAGACGACATTGCCTCCCGTACGCTTTGCTCTCGCTCCAACCTGAGGGCCCCCGTCAAAGCAATCCTAATGAGAATCTTTAAATAATGTGCAAGACCCGTTACTAGCGCCAGCAATTCTTGCGTCATGCCCATTCGCCGTGCACCAGTTTCTTGGGTATGAGAAAGTAATGTGAAAAGTTCAACAGTCTTCCTGCACAGCATGCGTGCCTCGCGAACGTGGGGCATGCCTGTTGAGAATTTGAGAATCTCTGATGGATTCCTACCAGTGAATGCAAACCTTTCATGCTGAGTCGGGCAAAGTGGAACTCCAGATCGTCAATGGTAGCAAACAATACTTCAACGTGAAGAATGAACTTTTCCGCCATACGGATCGCATCTAGGTATTGACCATTGCTGACTTGTCGTAGCATATCCGAGATGCACGCCGCACTGGACTCCTCGAACGCTGATAGAACGCTTGAAGAGAATGAGCTAGTAAGCGAATTTCTAGAGCGAAGTGTTGGGTACATACGTCCAGATACGGTAGACCTGTTGCTCCATCCGGACTTGCTTCTCTCTCAACGAGACCGCATTTTCTCTCTGTTCCTCTTCTAGATATATTGGTTCTTGTAGCTCCCCTTCGATTGAGGGTATGCTCATTGGTCTTCTTGATGCTACTTTGACGTTCCAAAACTAAATCCCGGCCAATATTGAACTCCAGACAGCTCATAGAAAGAAAGAAAGAATCCAATCAACTCACCTTATTGATCATATAACATTCTGGGTGCCAACATTCGTCTCGCATATTTCGATTGATCTCTACAAACTGCTTCAAGATGGCACTGTTGCATCCTGCACATTTTGTTGCGAATCTTGTTGAATAGTGAAAATGGCAATAGACGTCCCCCTTGTGCTCATAGTACGAGTCTTGAGGGCCGAACAGCGTCGGACAAGCAGAACATGTGAAATGGTCCACGTGGAATTTCTTATCTGGAGCAAAGCCAATCGAATCAACATAACATTTAAGGGGGGTATGAAATTTCAGTACTGACTGCAAGCAGTGATGTAGCTGCCTCTGAGAGCCGAATCACACTTCGCACATATGAGGTTCAATCTACGGAAGTAGTCTCTTTCGCAAAGGGGGTATTGCTTGCCTTCACCACCTTCGATCGGGAAAAACTTTTGTGCTACAACCTCATCACAGTCCTACAGAAATATGAAGCCAAAATTAAAAACTACAAAGAGCTCGAACACCCACCATGCATTTGAAGCAGTTCAAATGGAAAACAGTGCCTAGTGCGCGAACAAACTGGCCTTGCATAGCCTTCCCACAAGCTGAACATGTTCTAAAAGTCATATATGAGAAATAAAATGACGAAGACATGCAATGGCGGGAAATTCTCTAGGGAAAATAGCCGAGAAACTCACGAGGCGAGGCTAGCTGAAGTAGAGGAACCGACACTCGGCTGCTTAGCAGCATTGGACTGGGATGAAGATACGGAATAAGTAGATACATGGGAGTTTACACTCAGGTGCTGATCAGAATCATCTGAATGACCAGAAGATGAACGCGGTTTAAGGTTTTGGGCACCACCAGGTGTAGATGGTCTACTGCTGCTGGCTGAGGAGAGGAAGGCCGGGGACGGCCTCAGCGATGTGGTGAGGTAGGGCGAGCTCTGGGGCGAGAAGGAAAAAGTGTGATTGAGGTCCTCGCTGCGGCTCTGGGGGACCCAAGAGAAATTGCGATCTGGATCCGGTGATCCATATGTGGCCGATCGAGTGGGAACATTTGGGCGTTCCAGGGGTCGAGAGGTATTTGGAGAAGGATTGCCACTATCTCGCGGCGGTAGTGGCAGCTGGGGTCGGGTTGGCTGGCTTGATGTCTGGCCGGCGTCAGCACTTGCTACTGGAATATTCATTGGCGACATTGCATTGTTCCATGGTGACGGAGCCCGTCCGAGATCATGCTCTCTACTCATGGCTCAGCACCAGTAAAAAATTATTTGCCCTAATAAGAGGAGGGGCGCAGGGGTATGAAGAGTTGTGAGCAAAGTAGGAGAGCAAGATGTGCCAGGGGATGGAAACTTGGATTGGCCAACTCTTCACCCGTGTCACAAATGTCACACCCAGCTGTCACTGCAACCACCCAGAATGCCACAACAATGACTGTGTTCTACGCGGGCTTCCATCTCCGTCCATCTCACCTTGCTTTTTTCTCGGTACTAAGTTTGTAATTTGGCTTTCTCCACCAACCTGAGGATCTGATCAGTACATGCCTGTCAACATGTTCATCAATATAAGTGGGGTCACAGGATCTTCTGACCAATTTGACAAGAAAATTTGTAGTAGCCTAGCAGATTTTTAATGCCACTAGCAATGAAGCCGCATCCTCTATCTCAAGGTACCAATGATATATTTTGTACATCGTCTGAGATTTCAATAAATCTCAAGCCCACAAAATACACCATACTTGATCAAGTTGGCAAGCTGGCTGGACCAGAGCATCATTGTGATAACTAATACCATTCAACTCCAAAGAGCTCCGAAGTAGGCGAGACAAAGAAAAACCAGTGTATTTGGATCTGATTATGGTACAGGTTATCATTGGCAGAAAATCTGAATGCAAATTTTCCAAGCTGTAAGACAACTTCCGTTTAACTTACAGGTTTCCGTTATCCTCCGTTGCGGTAGTGTTGAGTAATTATCCAATCATTGCCATGAGCTTAAACTAGATCAACCATGCTGTACAGTGTTTAAAATCAATAATATCTTTATATTTGTCATGGCATGCTTAGACTCTAATATTTTATTTTGATTTTCTTTTCTTTTTATCTATTTTTCTTAATTTGATTTTTCTTCTTCTTTTGGAT
>Ga0157368_1000620_pt1 | contig 16242 bp, 12 predicted proteins | sample AttbisABBM3_FD_113146 | JGI IMG/M metagenome (GOLD analysis project Ga0157368, IMG submission 113146) | Fungus gardens microbial communities from leaf cutter ant in Botucatu, State of São Paulo, Brazil - Atta bisphaerica ABBM3 | ecosystem: Host-associated > Fungi > Mycelium > Unclassified ...
ATATAAGACTAGTAGTTATACTGTAATTTGCTATTCTGATAATTGACAAAGATAAATTCTTTTTGAACTTGATCTCCAGTGTTTAATGGCAATATACTAAATCAGCACTCACTTTTATCTTGGACTTTATTCATTCACCTAAAGTTACAACTATGTAGCAGACAGACAGTACAGCATATAAGCTAAAGCCAAGGTTATTCTACAAGTTCATGTCACTGAGCATAGTGTTTTTACACTCTGCATACTTTTAAGCTAATCCCACAGATTTTCATCTCCTAGTGTAAACTACATCTGACACCTCTCACAAATATCTCTAGTTTTCTAATTCTTCCTCAAGGTATTAATACTTCCTCCATCTCTTATTGAGACAAATAACCTGCTAGGCCTAATGTATGAGATGGTCAAGCTTATCTGATTTCTATTTTTGGAATCAATGAACTTGTTGCTACTAATAATACTAACATTGAGACATCTCTTCTCAGAATTGTAGAATATGTCAAGAATATCAAACTATCTAATAAAGATTTAAATGCTCTAGCTATCTCAGAATTCAGTCAGGCTACCTAGACTCTTATCTTCTCTATCTATGAAGGAGGATGAAACAAATTGAAGATAAAAAATCAAGATATGATCTTTTGTCAATATATAGCCACTTAGTTCTCTTTATTGAGAATTCCAAAATCACAGTATAATAATCATGGAAAAAAATATTCAAGTCTCCAAACCTGTAGAAGTTTCTTTCCTCTAATCTCCACCTGTTCCATTCAGACCCTCTAAGAGCAAATTGGAGAAGTCTAAATATTATTGGAAGAAAGGTATAAACTCAGTAAAAAATACTAGAAAAGAAGGAAAAAATCCTATGCTTAAGCTTTGTTTGCTAATATTAATGAAGTCTTAAAGATTAAAGAAAACTTTTTCAATTTATCAGCAAAAAAAATCAAAAACATTAACAAGACAGTCAACAAACTAAGGAAGGAAAAGCCTTGTATTAATATAAGAACAAAGAGCCCTTTTAGAAGACAGTCTATTGTCCCTATGGATAACAACAACATTTCAAATTCCATATCATCTTCTAGTGAACATATTTCTAACATTCACAAAGCTTTCAAGAACACCAAGTTTAATATCTTAGCTGAATCCATTCACAATAATCACTAAGAAACTTATCATAACAACTAACAAAAATTGCTTCTCTATCTGACCTTTGTCAGAGTTCAAGGTGGTGGACTCTAACTATTTTATTTTTTCTTTTCTCATTTGTTATTTTCTTTTCTTTTATTTTCATTTTGGGAACTTAGGGCTAGGATTAATATGATATCACTGTCACATGTCACATGGAAAAATGTAGAAGATTCTAGAAGGATAATGTTATATAGCATATTTAACACATGTTGACCTTAAGGCAAATACATGGCTGTTTAGGGTAGGCTAGAAGTGGTTAGCATGGACCATGGAGTTTTAGTATATAAGGTAGACAATCCTGTACAGAGTTCTCTATTGAGTTCTCTTGTGTAAACCCTATACAAGGTTCCTTTTCTTGACCTACTCTAAGGTCTTGAGATCATAACAACTTTCATGTTATTGAATCTGAGAACATTATGGGTCCTTATCTCTTCTAATCCAAATCTCATCTCAAGATCATAGGTATCCTATATATCTTGGAAAATACTAATATGTCTATTAATTCTAGTATTGTTGAGTCTATCATTAAGTCTATACATATCTTTAATGATATTCTTCTTACATCCAAACCATGAGTCATCAAAGTGTCTCCAAAATTGAACATAGCTATTATCTGGGTAGATATATAAGATACCCAAAGTAGCACTAAAGCCAAGGGTCTCATCAACAGATATTTTAATGTTAGAAACTATATCACAACTGTATAAGAAGTGAACATGAACCTGGAAGTCCCCCAATATAAGAACTGCTGAAAATAGGAATATACAATGTTTGCATACTGATTTCAAGGCTCTAGATATGTAAAGTATAATAGACCTCACAAGATTGAATATCACTGACACTATGCTTGGTACTGCAAAGTAAACTTCAAGATCAACCCTTCTTGTCTAGAAAATAAGCAAGATAAACTATATCCTCATAGCTTTAAATGTTTGAATTGCAAAGACAATCATTAGGCTGACTCCAATATCTATACTTTCTTGAGATACTGCTTCAACAAAGAATAGAATTTCAAGAAACATCAAGAACTTTATGACAACAGGAACAAATCAATTTGCTTAGCCATGAACAGTAACTAAGTATGATTTTAAAAAGTCTTAATATTTTTTTGTAGAATGTTTGAAAGAACAGAACTCTCACAGACACTATTTTAGAAACTAACAAAGAGTTTGACATTCTTTTTATTTAGAAACCTCCTTAGTCATTTATTCACACCATACTAAGTTCTTTTAATAAAGATGGAAATAGAGTAGCAGGTACTCCAAATTATTCTAATTGGCTCACTTTTTCTAGGTCTTTAAGTGAAGATAATAATCACCTAAGAGTTATCTTATACATCAATATGTGATTCTCTTTGAGAAAAGACATTTTTAATTACAGGGACATTTATTGTTTTTCATTTTTAATAATAGTGATATTTTCTTCATGATCAATGTCTACTCTGATAATCATCAATCAGCTTTAAAGTATCTCAAGAATACTAAAGCTAATATTTATAATGTCTTAGTCATGACTAGAAACTTGAATATTAGAGACAATATCTGGGATTCTTCTTATCTTTTTCATTGGGTTTATAGTAATAATTTGACATTGCAGACTCATTTGATCTTAAACTTTGATGCTCTATCCAGCATGTTCCTACTTGTTATTCTGACAATACCAATGACTCAAATTTGGTCATTGACCTCATATTTCTTGACCCAACTTCTATCAAAATATACAATCATAGCATTACTCTTGAGCTCTGATATTCATCTGATGTTATGATACAGTGAAGTGGTAATATTTATTTATATATTCTTCTGAATTTTATATTGGACTTTACTTTGAATTTACTTATCTTTTATTATATTTGATGATAACAATGAAGAGGCATATGACTGCAGTCATATGACATATCACATGATGTGAGGTCATAGGCCTAGAGCAGGCTGGAGTAGTTTAGATAGATGATGTTAAGAAGAGTGTTAACTATACAGCTATCTCATGGTATATACATAGTGCACTCATGGACAACACATAGACATTAGGGCAGGAGTAATTATTTGTAGCACAGACCATGTGTAACTTATATAAATAGGATAGCAATTTAGTAGAGACTCCTTGTCGAGTTCTCTTATAATCCTCACATTGATAGCCTACTAAGAGTTTTACTGTCTTGTATGATTATTGGACCTTGTGTCTAGTGGTTGCCACAACATCTGACAACAATCTCCTAACTGTCAATATTTCCAATACTGAAGAGTTCATTCAAGATAAATCTTAAACCATCACTAGAAATAGTGAAAAAAAACAAAACTTCATTTCTGAACTTATTGAGACAATAGGAAATATTGATATGTTAAATATTCCAGACAAAGATGCTCTTGAATTTATAGTTCAAGAATACACAAAAATATCAAAGTTAATCTGGTATCAACATTCATAATGGGTCAATATCACTAGATGATCCAAATACTGGTGGAATGAAGACTGTTAAGCCAAACTCAGAAATTACAGGTCCTCAAAGTCAATTGAAGACTGGAAATTGTTTAAGAGAGTTATTAAAAAGATCAAAAGACTATTTTTTGATGACAACATTTAAAAAATTACTTCAAAAAATTGCAAACCTTGAAATCTTATGATTTGGGTCAAAAAGCACAAATTACTAGTGTCAAGATCAAAGAAGGTGGACTTGATTTATTTTATTTTTCTTTTCATTTTTTATTTTATTTTCGATTTATTTTTCTATTTTTCTATTTTTAGAACAACTAGGGTTGGGGTTGATCAGTCACACTGTCACATCAGTCACCTGATAGCATAGTTACAAGATAAATCATGAGACTTGAGAGAACTTAGTAGAAGATTCGAGAGCAGATGACATCATATGTCATGGACACCACATGGTTGTTTAGGGTAGGGTGCACAGTACTTAGCACGGACCATCTGTAGGACTATATAAGGTAGACTAGTTTGTAGAAGAGTTCTCTATTGAGTTCTCTTGTGTTACTCAATACAAGAGTTGTTCTATTGTCCCACCATAAGGACCTTAGTTCATAACAACTAGCTATTAAAGCACTTTAATTCAATGGATGACCTTATATTAAAATTACTGATTTCTGGTAAACACTATATTAGATGTTCAACTTAGCACAAAATCATTGCATTAATATCAACATCTTAGAAGAAATCTTATTAAAATTTAACTAGTATGAATGCTCTTTTCCAATGAAAAATTCAAGAGCACTATTATCAAATGTAAAAATTTGTCCACTCCTGGACTAGATCATATTTCATGAAAACATCTCAAAGCAGTTATCAAAGATAAAAGATATCTTGTCAATATTGTCAACATTGCTAATGCATATATTAATATAAGTCATTGGCCATCTCACTTTAAAATGTTGTCCTCCATCATCATTCCTAAGCCTAATAAGATGTTCTATGACTTTCCAAAAATATTTCACCCAATTCTTTTCCTAAATACTCTAGGAAAGCTTATTGAAAAAGTCATTAGAGAAAGACTTCAATTTCATTTGATCTCCAACAATTTTATTCATCTCAATTAATTAGAAGAACTTAAACAACAATCAACTATGGATATAGGCATATTTCTCACTCATCTTATTTACTTGGGATGGATAAAAAATTTACAGATGAGTACTTTGACATTTGATATCACCCAATTTTTTCCTTTACTTCATTACCAGCTCTTACTGTTAATTCTGGACAAAGTGGGTTTTGATTCAAAAGTCTCTTCTTTCTTTTCTAATTATCTAATTGGTAGAAAGATACAATACTTATAAAACTGTTTTACTTCTCCCTTTTTCTGTGGAAATGTAAGTGTAGGTCAAGGCTCTATGCTTTCTCCTATCCTCTCTGTGTTTTACCTTTCTCCTATTTTTTATATATTTGAAAAAAGATCTAAAAATCTCAATATTCCAGTCTTGTTTCTCTTGTTTGTAGATGATAGACTTCTTATTTCTCAAGAAAAATCTTTTAAAAAATCCAACACTTTTCTTTTCTGTAGTTATAATATTGTTTCTTCATTAATCAAACAATTTGACTTGACTACAGAACATGAGAAGTCTGAAATTTTTCATTTTTCCAGATTACAGTCTTTTCAATCCTCCTCCTCTTAACCTCAGTCCTTTTGAAGGACCTATTCTTCATCCAAAAATACATGGAGATATCTAGGTTTTATCTTTGATAGGAAACTATCTTTCTAACAATATATCAACTTTTATTCAAACAGAGCATTGTTGGTAGTCAAATGTATGAAAATGCTAGGAAATTCCACAAGAGATCTTTTACTGCATCAAAAACAACTTCTTTACAGAACATGTATACTTCCAATTGCTTTATAAGGTTTCCCATTGTGGTACTACAATAAAACTTCTCTATTGTACCCACTTAAAGAACTTAGAAAAATACAATATAGAGCTGCTTTGTAGATCCTAGATACTTTTCACACTTCTCCTACTCTAGGAAATGAGGTTATTACTGGTCTAATTCCCATTCACTTACATCTCCAAAAACTTAGTAGAAGACACAAACTTAGGATATCTGCTTTATCATCTAATCACACTGTCAAATCTCTTTTGGAAAATAGATATACCAACAACTCTCATCCTCACTATCTCTCCTTGAGAAAAATGTCCTTCAAACAGAGACTAAAAATCAAAAGTTCTGTTGTAGACACTAAAAATTGTCTCAGTGAAGTTTTCCTAGATCTAGACTAATAGACATTTTCTCTAGTTATTTTTTCTTTCATTGAGCAAGTCATAAAAATAAAGAAAGCAAAGCTTCTTATATTCACAAACTCAACAATACCATCTTGAATGTGTTATCAAATCCCAATTCTGTTATTGTTGTCTCTGATACTAGCATCAGAGACAATGTTACTATATCTGTCACACATATCCACTTGTATTCCAATCCTGTCAATGTCACCACAACCAAAGCTGAAGTATTTGCTATCAGATGTGGAATTAATTAAGCTATTCAAATCCTGAATACTTCTCATATTATTGTTGTCACTGATTCTATCCATTTGGCTCAACACATCTTCAATTTCTCCTTCCATCTTTATCAATAGCAATTCATTGCTATCTTGAAGGATCTTAGAGTGTTCTTCAACAAATACTCATCTAATTTGATTGAATTTTGGGATTGTCCTAGTGATAATAAATAGTCTCTTCACACATCAGTTGATAAAGACACAAAGGAGTTCAACCTCACTCCAATACTTCCTTGCAAAATGTTGTAAGACTTTAACAAGAAAGAAGAATGTGATAATATTATCAAACATTGGCAGATGATATTTCAAGCATCAAACTTTGAGGAAAATCATTTTCTCAATCTCTTAGATAATGATCTTTGTACTATTGAACCCTCTTATATGAAAGAGAGTCCTTGGACAAAACATTTTGGTTCTTCAAACTTGTTATGTGCAAGAGCTACTTGAGCTATTACAAATCACATTCCAATAGAAGAGTATTATCTAAGGTTTTTCCCTAGGGAAGACTTTAGTTGTTTGTGTAGATTATATCCAATCAAAACCAGACACCATATCCTTTATAATTGCAAGAGGTTTAACAATTATTGGAACTTGATAAGAGATATTCTCAGCTAGTTGATAGCTTTTCTTGAGTTCAAGAAGAGTGTTTTCTTCTTTTATAAAGGTATTTTATAGTTAAGCAAATAGTTAAGTGGTATTTCTGCTCATCTCTTATTTATCCCTCTTCTTTTTCTTTTCTTTTCTTTTTCTCCTTCTTTCATTTTCCTATTATTTGTCTCTATATAAGTAGCTATGAAGTAGCTACCATAGACTGCTTATGTGCTCCATATAATAAATTGTTGATTTTTTTAAATAAAAAAAAAAGATCTCAGACTTAATATTATTTAACATCAGTTTTCATCAATAATCATCAATCATTATCCCTCATTATTATTGGCATCTGTATTGATCTTAATCATCATTGTCATCATTATTAAATTATAAACAATATAGATATTAGGGTAGGGTTATTTATTGATTAGCATGGACCATGTATTTATTATATAAATAGGATAGCAATACATTGGGAACTCCTTGTTGAGTTCTCTTGTAATCTCTACTTGATATCTGCTTCAGATTTACTTGTAGTATCACTATTGGTCTTTGTGACTAGTAGTTGCCACAACATACTTTATATATACCAGAGATCTGCTATAGGAGAAGAAAATCAGAAGAAATTAGCAAAAAAGAAAAACTACTACTCATTTGATATGATGGACCAGATACTCATATCTGGCTTATACATATCTTGTGTAGAGGTTCTTGCCCCTCATTTTAACTACTTCCTCTTTATGTTTCTTCTTGACTTATTTTTCTTTGACTTTCTTCAATGGTTACAGACTGGCCTTATCTTCTGAGAAGATCTCTTGAATCTTCTTTTCTTACTTAGACTCTGTAACTAGGAAGATCTTGATACATTCTATAACATTAGTACTCCTTGCCAATATTTCTAACTTCTTCTCCTACTGTTTTTCGGCCTTTTCTTTCTTATGCTGCTTCTATACAACTGTTTTTCTCATTCTAGCCTCTACTACTAGTCTACCTTTCTCAGCCTTTTATGTTTTTACCACCTTTTCCAGATGAGCAAGTGTTAGAAGCTAAGATGGTAAACTTGTTTTTTCTCCATTCTAGTTTCTCATGTAAAGTCTTTCTATTTTTCACTTGGACTTTTTCTATCTTGCATTTCTCTTTTTTCTTTTTCTCTTTTTCTAAAAATAGAAGGAACAAGATGCTGTGACAAAGTGTGAAAATTGTCATACAAATCACTCATGTCACTATTACTGTTACAAAATCATGTAACATCATAGAAGGATAGTGTCATATATCATAAAAGATAGAATGACTTTATTTAGACTCATAATATTTAGGGTAAGCTAGATGTAGGTGTACACAGACTATGTACCAGAGGTATATAAAGTAGACAATCCTATACTAAGAACCTTACCAAGTTCCTTTGTGCCCAACAATATTAGTTTCTTCTTTTGACCAAACTCTTGGGCTTAAGTTGTAATAGCAAGAAGCTTCTGCTTCTTGATATAACACTACTGTGTATCTTCTCACTATTGCTTGAGAATCTTTGTATACAAATCTAAGATATAAGGGGAGTTTGGTTACAATATGATGATAAGAGAAATGAAATGAAATTTTTTTCTCTTTTATATTGACTTAGGTACAATCACTAGTTCTCTAAATAAACTAAATAGGACTTCAAAGAATTAGTTTTAAGAGATAAATACTGTCATATGCTAAGTACAAACTCTGAAAATAGCCTGTCTTCTATATAATGTTATCCTATTCATATATCTGTTCTTAAACTATCTTCTATGGTAGTATTATTCCATAACTTATCTTCTATGGTGATGTTATCTCTGTTGTAGCAACCACTAGTTAAGATGACTAATGGACCACTTAAGCAAACTTATAAGCAAAGTATCTTGTAGGGATCACAAGAGAACTTGATAAGGAGTTCCTGATGTATTCCTACACTATTTATATAATAGATATATAGTCTGTGCTATTGATAAATAATCCTACCATGAAGTACATATATCATCTATTACCATAAGATGAACATGCTACAACTATGCCCTTGACATTATTGTTTTAGTTTCTTCTACTTTGTTCCAGACTTATAATATCACATTATATAACTGTGGTCATATGCCTCTTCATTGTCCAAAAGAAAAAGAAAATCAAAGAAAACAAAAAGGAAAATAAACATAAGAAAAATAGATAAAAAGAAAAGAAAATCAAAATAAAATATTAGAGTTTAAGCATACCATAACAATCTTCTATCTAAACCCTATGAGTACTCAGCCTTCTATTGTAGAGTTCTTCTATATAATTTTATGTCAGTATTTCACCACTAAAACTTCTACTTGGAGCTATACTATGAGACACCCAAGTTCTCCTTTAATTATACCTGTATCTAAGAACTGGTAGAAGCTTTGTATTCCCCAGTCTGATAATTGAATATCATTGAATATCAACTCTGGTATTTTACAATAACATACTTCTTATCAGTACTTAACCCTCTTGAACTCCATTCCTCCTTCTAAAGTTACAACTCTATGGCAGACAGATGGCACAACACTTAAGCTGAAGCCAAGGTTATTCTGCAAAGTTCATAACTCCATACATCTTGTATAAGTTTCCACACTTGGTATAAACTCCAAGCAAACACTGCAGACTTTTGCTCTCAAGTGTGAACTGCACCTGACAAATAGCCAATGTCTTAAGTGAGAGGGAGTGTTGAATAAACATTCTGCTTATTCATACTCATACTTTGATCAATACAACATGACTGAGTGATGATGTATAGCACTTGCAATGAGTTGCTCAAGTGTTATCTATTTAGTAATATGTATACCTACAGAGGTGCATAAACCTCAGTAGATACACTGTTATTAACCAGTTCAAGTTATCTTACTTGTCTTATATTGCTTATCTCCAAGCTCTCCACAAGAACAATCTTACCATTGGTAAGTAGTTGTCAGTTGCCCACACTGTGCTGTGATACTGTACACTTTGTTTCTTCCAACAGCATTGGGTTGCAAGTTGGATAGTGGTGCCTGGTTACATAAGCCGTCAGTTGTCCACGGTACGCGCGTACCGTTGCTGCTCTTCTTCTAACAGAAGGCATTGTGCCTCCCAGAGTTCCCTCTTACAAGGAGAATCATAGCTCAAACACTTTTTTGGACATTCCAGCTTGTTGTGCGCACGAATTAATTACAAACCATACACCTACAGGCGGGCGAATATCGATCATCACGCTTCTTCTCCCATGGGACAACTGCTTGCTGAAGCCCCTCCTGATCAAACAGTTCATATTGACTAATTGCCAACACTTTGACCAACATCATCGGATTTCTCCAAGGTAACCCAGGCGCATTTTGCTTCCAAGTAGTTTTCTTATCTGTACTCTACCTTCTTCCTCTTATATCCATCTTATGTCACTAGTTCATTGGGGTCATTACAGTCGAACCTTATTTCCTTTTTTCGCCTCTTTCCCATTCAAGTAGTTGCATACTACTTGCCATCGTGCCCTGTGTAGTAAATTGTTGATGTCAAAAAAGCACACATGGGGAGAGAGGATTACAACAAAGCAAAGCGACTCACAAGGTGAAGTCAAGGAGGTGCAGTTGGTGTGGGAAGATGCAATTTTAGACGCAATTTGCGCTGTAGTCGTGTATCTGCAGAAGAATCTGGGTTGCGCACACAGTAGTCAACCCAGGGTTGCCAAACTTAGTTTTCGCTCTTGAACGGAATCGAGGGGCGTTGCGTAGAGGATACATGATAAGGTCTTCTGCCTCACGTGTCTTGTCTAGGGGTCAACTGAAGGCATTCCTCCAGGAGCGTTGGAGAAGAATGAAGATGTGACCTCGTTGGGTTAAGCATTGAAGGATGTTATCTTCAGTCCAGTTTCCTATTTTGATTGCCCTTCCATGTCTCATGCATGCATCATATTTGAGCCATGTATACATCAGTCGCATTCGTTCACCTGGAACTAACTGAGTCGTTGATCACTCTATCTCCCTCCCGAGACGTTTCTGAGTCTCATATGAGTTCAGGGTCAACGGATCCGTGGATAATAATATTAATCGGAACGACAATGATTCAAACCCAATGCTGAGACTTAATCACGTCCGCGGCCCGCTCGGCGACCACATAAACAGGAGCCTGAGTGATTCCACTTGGAATGAACGGCTGCAACCATCCAATCAGTCCAATCACAACAGACCAGGGAAAAGAACCCACGAAGATAGAAGCATCAACAATACGTAACCCACAGACTCCCTTGACTCTGAAATCAGGGTTCACGACACCGAATCCAGCGTTCACAGCTGTCATTGCAGCCGTGCCGACGGGATGAAATATAGATCCAGTGGCCTGACGGAAATATGCATCAATTTCGTCGTCAGTAGGTTCTCCATCTAGTTGGAGAGGTTTCACAATATAGTCTGACCATGCAGGCCCGGAAAGAAAACGACGAGAGGTCTTGAATGCTTCCCGCATCGTATATCTGTCAAATTCGCTGCTGAAATAGTTAGGGTTGATGATCGGATGACTGAACGGGTCGGATGAGCTCAAGGTAAGATCGCCACCTTTGGTACACAGTGATGAATGACAACAGATAGACATGAAGATACGAAAAGCGTGACTTACGAGACGTTGGCGTAATAACGACAGTGCTCATGGAAAAGTAATTACCAGTGGGTGCTGGTTCAGGACCAACATAACTGTTCTGCGCAATATATGAAACAAAGATGGAGTATAGAACGAAAACCACTTACATGGAAGATTATCTCAAAATGTGCAGCACCCTGGCCAGAAGCTGGATCCGGAGTCTGCTCAAAGATAGACGAATTTGCAGGAAGCCTCAAGAATCCGAGTGTATTGGCAACACTGCTCGTCATCACTCCCTTACGAGTCTGGTTCCAATCCTGTACTTGCTCCTCGAAAATTGTCTGATTATTCAGCGAGTCATATGTATCGGTCGAATTTGCAACGTATTGTACGATGCCAATGGGGTGGTCAGTGAGATTGCGACCAACAGAGGGAAGGTCAACCAGATTTTCGATGTCAAAATGCCTGAGTTCCGCGCTATCTCCGATACCTGAGTTCATAAGAATTTGGGGAGTGCCAATTGAACCCGCAGAGAGGATAATATCAGACTGGGCAGTGACCTTGTACAGGGCCTGTAAGGGCACAGTACTCCCATATACTGCGAATTCGACGGTGTCGAAGTGCAGAGTGGTCGAGTTAGAGCTCTGCGGCAAAACTCTTGAAACTTGGGCATGCAGCAGCACGTCAAGGTTTGGACGACTCATATGCTGGGGATCCAAATAGGACGTAGCAGAGCTGCTACGTGTGCCATTGCCGATCGTGAAGCCTATCCATCCTGTAGCAAGTATGAGAAACTCCTTCGCGAGTAAGGGAATCCAAGGAGCGCACCAATGCCGAGAGGACTACCGCTGTTGACATCGAGGTTGAAAGGAAATTCCTCGGGAAAGTCTTGGGTGGTTTGGATCACGCGGTTGTCGACCGCGGGAGCTGCGAAATTTGCCAGACTCACAGAGGTCATACCGTTGGAGTAGTGATGACGAGGATCATATTGACCTGTTGTATTATGCCCATCAGTGGGAGGAACAAAATCTTCGTTCTAATGAGGGAGCGGTCAATCTGCGCTGAAAGTACTAGTCAGAAGCACTCACTCGTTTCCAGTATGGCTTCAAGCTCTCCCACATCCAACCGTCGTCACCAGTGAAAGCAGCAAGCCTGTCCCAGTCGTCTGCAGGGCCGCGAGCATACAGCATATAATCTACCGAGCACCTCAGCCCAGTTTCGGACGAGCTGCAAGAAAAGCACCTACTGACGGAGCTGCTTCCGCCAAGGAGGAATCCACGAGCAATAGGAATATTTCGATTGTCAAAACCAGGTTGTGGAATGGTGGTATAATTCCAGTCATACTTCGTATTAGGAGTGATGCGTGAGCAGAAGGCTGGGATATGGGGCTCAATATCAGTGTTTCTGCGGGACCTAATTTTTGAGCTGGGGCCCAGTGGATCTCGTCTAGATCAACGTACGCGTTTCCAGCCTCTAAAATAAGGACGGAGACATTGGGGTTCTCCGTAAGGCGATTTGCAATGACAGCACCAGCGGTCCCGCCTGTAAGACATGCCTGGATGAGCAGAGTCTCAATATGTGGAGCTGGACATATACCTCCAACAACGATGAAGTCGTAATTCGTCTTGGGAAGATCTTGGGGCCTTTGAAAGAGTGCTCCGAATGTACCTGATGATGTGATAAAGGCCACGAAAAGTAGCTTATAAAGTAGCTTAATGTGAGAGAAGCAGCCCATTATTAATAACTGGAAAGGTTGCAAATAGAAGATGTGATCAACTTACAATAGACTGGAAGCAAAAAGTGCTTTATGTAGGATTTCTGATGTGGGTATGGTACATCCACCCGAGCTTGCGCTCATTAGCATCCATAGCAATCAGGCACACTTACTGAATCCCGAGGCACATGGTCTATTCCGATCGGTGAGGCTTTGGGTCATTGAAGAAACTTGGTAGGCTCGGGAATGCTGGCAGAAATAGAGGGATTGAAGATCGTCTCGATACATGAATCACCATGGATGGGCATCAATCACAAAATTGAGCAGTAAGAACCGAACACACAGATGGATGAATAGACGTAGTCAACGGGCGCCAGAGGAGAGCAACACAAGAAAGGAGGCTGTGGACATTTCAATTAGATGTCAAGGCTGTCAAGCCGCGTTGTCAAGTTAAATGGTATCGCAAATTTTCACACTGATGAAGCATGTTACGAAACCTCTACAGACCAGTGTTTGGAAAGACGAAGTTTATTAGTGACCAGACTAAGGAATAGTCATTAATACAATACCGCTTCATGTGACCCACGTCTCGAGTTCTCCTGCCCCATACAATGTAAGGCAAAACGTTACCCCCCCTAAGGTAACGTCTTTGCGACTTCGCTGTAAGGCTTCCCAGGAATTCGAACTGTGGGGACCCTGGGTACATCGGGATGACTATTGTGGAAGTCTCGACATGATTGTAGTGGTCCCTTGATGACTTCACTCCGGTCCTCCTATGTAGACTCTTCGAATGGTTGTCCCTGCCACTTGACAAGATACAGTAGGTTGCCCCCTGTCTTCTGGAGTCCAGGATCCTTTTGACTTCTTGTGTGGTACTCTTGGATTGGTGCAATAACTGTTAAAGAGGTCTCTTGTTGTTGGGTGAAGGTTGGCCTATGTAGGGTCTTAGTTTAGACTCATTGATGACTGGATATAGGTTTTTCCACATCTTAGGAACTTTAAGTTCATATGCTGAAAATTCAATTTTCCTGATTACTAGAAATGGGCTAGCTGTATAAGAGAATCCACTTATCAACTCCACATACTTATGCTTGGAGTTTTCACTTGCAAACTCTGCAAATTCTTGCAACCACATGTCACTCCAAATATCAATGTTGGCCAAGTTTCCAGCACTGTAAACATTTCTAACCATCTACAAGTATATCTGGTATGTCACCCACTTTTTGTCAGAGGTTGAAAATGGCTTTGTTTTTATTTTATTTCTTTCTCATTTTTCGTTTTCTTTTCTATCTTATTTGGGACTTAGGGTTAGGGGTTAGCACAACATCAAATATGATAGTCACAACTGTTACATATTGTGACAAAATACACAATACCTGTTACAGTCACATGACACACAATCACATGACACAAAGAAAGTTGTAGAAGATTCTGAAACAGATAACATTATATAATATGACAACCATATATTAGCCTTATAGAAAGTGCATAGACTTTAGAATAGGTTAGTTGTAGTGTATGCACAAACCATAGTCTACAGTGTATAAGATAGACTAGTTTGTAACAAGAACTTTATATAAGATTTAGTTAATAAAATTTTCCATTAATTACTGTATTATTTATACAATTGATTGTAGTATGAATATTTAGTAAGTGGAATACTTTATAACATTTTGTGTTTTTATTTGGTTGCTCTAATACTGACTCTCTTAAAGACTAGCTTCTTAAGTAGTCAATTAAAGCTAATATTTGTATTATTCATCTATTTTATTTCTTGTACTTAATAGCTTCTTCTTGTTTTTTATTTGTCTTTCTTTTTATTATTATTTGTTTTTTTGAGAGCTTCTTTTACTCTCTTTCTTGCCTTATTTATTCTTTGAACAAATTTGTTTGCATTGGAGTAATTGGATAAGAGAACTTAGAAAATACTTCAAATCTTTAAAAAGAACTTAAGTGATATTAATATAAAAGTATTTTACAAGATTATTTCAATCAGATGGAATAATACTAACTTAACTATATAATTGTCAGAATTGAAGACAGTAGACTTTTTTTATTTCTTTTCTCATTTTCATTTTCATTTCTATTTATTTTTCTTATTTTAGACTTAGACAAAGAATATAAATGATGGTCACACAAGTCACAAATCATAATGGAGGCATAATATCTGTTATAGGATAGTTATATATGTTACAGTCACAGGTCACATAATCATGTAATACAGAGAAGAGTATAGAAGGTTTTAAAACAAATGACATTATATACCATAGCAATAGTATATAATACAGACTATGGTTTATGTACACACTATAACTAATTTACCCTAAAGTCTATATGTATTCTATAAGGCTAATATAAGATAGATTAATTTATACTTGAAACTCTATCAAGTTTTTTTATATTACTCAATATAAGAGTTATTTTTTGTTTAAACCTAAATTATAATAATAATAACAATACTAATATTGTCAGAGTTGTAAATAGTAAACTCTACATGTTGCTTCTTTCTCTTGTACCACCATCTTGTATAGTAGTACCTAACAGAGAATTAGTGAATACATTGTTTTCCTTTGATATTAGTATACTTTCTATCCCTATTGCTTACAACAATAAAAATATGGACATAGATATAGATACTCTGAGGGGTAGGTTAGTCAATGTTAGTACTAATGGTTCTAGAGAATCATTAACATACTCAAATGTCCCTTTTATTTCCTACATGAAGAGAATGGAAGCCCAAAACAACAATTCTTCTTGAACCAACCAAGTTGATAAATACAATGGTTTGCAAGGATTTTCTCTGTCCTACACAACTTCAAAGATAGAAGATAACAACACTAACAAGGCTACAGAACTTGTAAACATGCCTAATTCACATGAAGAGAGTATTAATAATACCAACAAAAACACATACATCTCTTAAGGACTTGACTGCTCTTCTATTTCATATATAGAGAACCAACCAACTGAACTAAGGTAGTAGAATGGAGCTGCTATTCCAATTTTTCTTTTTATAACTACTGAATCCATTGAGATTGATGTGAACAACATCTCAATGTTACTTCTCAGAATAGCTAACTTTATTTAAAACAGAGCTCTTTAAGGAAAAATCAAAAAGGACATCTCTGCTATTGCAGGTTTTGGTCAAGTAGCTTGGGTTTTTATCTCATTCATCTATGAG
>Ga0157368_1000621_pt1 | contig 16238 bp, 19 predicted proteins | sample AttbisABBM3_FD_113146 | JGI IMG/M metagenome (GOLD analysis project Ga0157368, IMG submission 113146) | Fungus gardens microbial communities from leaf cutter ant in Botucatu, State of São Paulo, Brazil - Atta bisphaerica ABBM3 | ecosystem: Host-associated > Fungi > Mycelium > Unclassified ...
CCAAGGACACCTCGTTTATGGTTGGCGGAAGGACAATACTTTAGCTGTAAGCTCGAAATTTGAGATCGTGCCATCGATGATTTGGGGTGCCAATGCCACGCTGCTCCCTTCGTCCTCGTCATTAGTATTACCATTTCATTTCCGGAAGTGAGGTAAAGTTACTTGAAGTACCACTGCCATCATCTTCGACTCAGAGTGCCTGTCGAAGGCCCAGTTGCTTTTCGAAGTATCACTTCCACTTCCACTGACAAGGGCAACTGAACTAATATCGATCTTTGTAGTATCATCGGGGCTGTATTGCCAGTCGAGAGAGAAGATGTTCTCATTGGCCGAAACGCTGGTGAACCCCCTGGACATCCCCTTAAATACCCTCAAAGTAGATACTCTGTCCATTATTGAGTTCCAGTCTGTACAGATCGATCATATCTGATCAATACATCATGAGAATCACCCTAGTGAAAGAAGAATAAATAATACATGTCACATGGTAATTAGGTCGGGCTCTTGCGTACGGGAAGGGACGTGATGAGCAGATGACAGGTATCATCTTCTTCCTTTGTGCTCCCTTTTTCTCTTCCGGCGTCCAAGGTGGCAGTTTCTGGATGCCCCGGTCTGATAAGCTCTCACCGGAATCCCTAATACCAAATAGCGCCACGCCACGCACGAGGGTAAAACTCAACATGACGTGGGCTGAAGAAATGCTGATGAGACGAGTGATCGATAAATTTCAATGTGTCTGTGGAAGTTTCATTAATGATGCTGGAGTGTCAAGTATCCTCACGCACGACAGATAGTGTCGAGACGATAGGCGACCTTGCCCGATGTTCTTGCTGCTCTGTGGGCCGTCTGGCCTTCTTCATTTCCTCCCAAAACCTGGCCAACAAAAAAGTGGTATTTTCGGTGTCAGTGCAACCGCCTCTCACGGCCAATGATGACAGGTTACCAGTAGCAGTTACTTTGTCCAATCTGCTTCGTTAACATCATGCGAGGAGAACGGGTGTGGAGTGACTTGTGAAGGCGGTGGTAAGGTAGGAAAACCGCGTCTCAAGAATTTCCCTGAGGCGATCAGGAATATGGGGTCGAAAGACGGATACTCCTGCTGTGTGGCTTTCCGAGAGAAGGGCACAGAAGGTAGCATGTGGAGAATAAGGGGTAGTTGCCTCAATTAGATTCAAACTGAGCCTGGAATGTGCACTCAAACTCGAAGACTGGAGCTGAATTGACCGGGGCTGCTCGGGTAACGAGCTTACCTTTTTAGAGACTGGTGTTGTTGGGTGACTATAGTCAGAGGGAGGGTGGTTGGGACCACAAATATCCTCACCAGGATCAAATGGGAGTGCTCCACTGACCCACCACAAGAAGATGCTCCTGAGCTGTTATACCGCTTATTGAAGTGATAGCGGCGTAATATATTTATAATTATACGGACATGGCTACCCGATAGGGGAACGGAGTCAATATGTACATGTATATAAAGGTAGAAACCTTGTTATAGCCCCAGTACATAAGCCGCCAGTTGTCCACACTACGCATTACTGCTTTCGGGTTCCTGTTATGGGCCCTGGTCGCCTCGATCTCCAGCTTGGCGCTGTCATGGCTGCCGCTGTCGATGAGTTGAGGACTTGACCGGCTTGCTAGTCGAGCTGATCATTGATTTGAAATCACTCTTTCTCGTCCACTAGATCTCCTCTCTTACTCGCTATCACTGTTCTTGAGTGTAGTTCTTGCGCAAAAAAATGCTGCATTACTCCTCTTCAACTAAGCTTGAGTTCGCTTCCCCCTTCTTTACTGGCTCTTCCCCTGTGCTTCAGTTTGAATGCTTGAGTATCTTGCTCGCGTTCACTGTTGTCTCACCCTGTATTCACTCTGTGATTGACTTTATATGAGGTCTCCAGGTGTACACATGTAGGGTTTGATTATTCTGGGATTGAAGCAGTTTGGAAAAGTTCACTTTTTTGGTTTTCGGTCACTCTGACTAGTCGTTATATGTGCTATTAAGCTGCGATCTCAGACTGTCATTGAGTTTGATGCTGAGGACTGAATAGTGTGTTGAGACTAATATAAGCATATTGAGGATGAGGTAATGCGCCTGCTCCCTTGAAGACATTGCTCTTAGACCTTTTTGTACAAAAACATTATCAGGACTGATTGAGCATAAAAAGATGACTTCTGATCAAAAGTGTTAACGTCTTTCTTTCTCTTGGCGAGTCTTGTGATAGATGCTGTCCAGGGTTGGTGTTCGCATTTGCTTGATGTCCCACCCATGACTCGCATTCTGCTTGTAACCCACCCTGTGACCTTGACAGGTCCTTGATGACAGTTCTAGACCATGCATGGTCAAGATTTTGCTATTGCGTTCTTTAGCTGCATAAAGCAATTTCCTTGGATAAGGTTGTGATGCTCTAAGGTTGTGATGCTCTTGAGTTGATCTTTATCTTCTTGAGCTCTCTCTCTTTGCGCAACATTGCTGCATTGATGATTGTCTTCTTTGAGGGTTTTTCCTACATTCCGGTTTGATCATTGTGCAATTACCCATACGCTGCAATACCTGCATAATGGAATGGGGGAGATATAGAGTGAGTGACAGTGAACCCTCAGGTGTATGATCGCACCTAGCTGGAGAGGCGCTAGTATAAGTGACTCGGAAGCAGGAAGGCATACTGCTAGATCAAACACTCCAGGAAATCTCTAGAACTCTGTGTGGTACAGTGTAGAAGCATGAGTAAATCTCCCTAAGGATTGTGTAGAAGGCATATGCTGCATTCCAAAGAATATATAGGTTGAGGAAGGCTGATATCCTATGAGCGCCATTGATGCTCCACTGATAATAAATAATTTGCTGCATTCGATCTGCAGACTAATACTCGCAGTTGAGTTTACTCCTGCTCAAGTTAAGTGGAAATACCTTATGGGTTAATAGTAATATCCCCTGCTCCTCGATAACGGTCGCAGAAAAAATGTTTACTAGGTATCCTTTTAGAAATGTCACTCTTATTGCTGACTACTCAAAGTTGATTCCTTGCTCCTCTTCGAGTTCATTCAGAGTTGCAGCAGAAAAACTTGCAGTTGAGTTCACTCCTGCTGAGTATAAACATACACACTTGCAGATGTTCCATCCCTGCTCGAGTATAAATTTTTCCTTTTGCTGTTATTATCTGCCAGCCTATCGCTTCTTAGCTGACGTCTTAAGCGAGGGGGAGTGTTGAAGTGATAGCGCTCTACGGCGTCATCCATCCCCTCTCCATCAATATGTACATACATATCAAGGTAGACTAGTCATCAGAAATAAAGGTGAGAACCTGGGTGTGCTCATTACAGCCCCAGCAGAGTATAGCCCCAGCGGAGTCAAGATATTCACCCTGCGCATTGCTGCTTTCGGGTTCCTTTACAACACCGCTGTCGAGATTACCAATATTAAGATCCATTGTAGGTGAGGAAAACAACAAAGAGTGGTCAAGGCCTGGGTTTCATTGAACGAGAAACTGAGATTTTCCGTGAACGTGAACGGCAACCACGTTAGGCCCACAACAACCTGAATTATCGCATATAATTTGTGAATTTTCTTTCACGACGTGGACTGGTAGTAAAATATGCATTTCTGACTATTAGTCATTTATAGTTGCCCGAAGGTGAGTATAATTCTGCATCTTTTCATAATCTGTTTATATTAGCCATTGATAGTCGTCCGCACTTTACTGAGTAATTCCTGAGTTGTCAGAATGGCTCCTAAAGCTATTAGGATCTCACATTTGTCACATCCGCTCTGATTCTAACACCGAGTGATAGTGAGGCAGATACAATGTTGGAAGGAAGGTCCAGTTGGTGTATGAAGCGAAAAATGTTCTATAAGGAAACCTTCATCTGTGGCAAGCATACAATTGAACTTTGAGAAAGGAAATGTGACTTGTCTTACGAGTGTTCTGAGCTCTTGAAGCCGCCTCCATAGCATTTCTGCCAGAAGTTCCGACCAGATTACCAGAATGCGGTTCATGAAGTTGGGAGATTTCGGAATTGCTGATGATTTAGGCGATGGATATCGGTGTTGGACAAGGTATCATCATGTGAGGTTGAGATCTGTTTAAATTGTGTCATGTGTACAGTCGACAAATAGGGATTAATGAAAGGTGTGACGCGTTAATGCACGTGATGCTCGGTGGCACACTTGTGGTTCCCATCTTCGCAAAAATCCTCCAATGGACGCGCAAGATAGCAAGCACATAGAAGACGATCAAGCACCACCAGTAGTACTGGACTCAGACCCTCGAAGGCCATCCTCTCGGGTGGGGACACCCCAATTATTTCCAAAATCCGAGCCTCGTCCTGAGACTGACATTGCTGCTTCCGCACTATCGGAGTCAAAAAGTGGTAAAATTGGCCGACGTTCACCGCTACTAGTCGACATGGTGGGGAACCTTCCAGACGTACAGCCTACTACAATGGCTGTTGATGATACAGTCCCTGTACAGCGGTCTGGCAAACAGTCCCCAGTCGATTCCCAGAACTCTTCGTCTGTAGACAAGCCTCTCAATGTCACAGACGCCCTCATATACCTTGATGCAGTCAAGAGACAGTTCCAAGACCAGCCCGACGTTTACAACCAGTTTCTAGATATCATGAAAGAGTTCAAACACGAACTGTGCGCACTAATTTTACTATATTGCTACGTGTGGCTCACAAATCCAAAGTATTGGTACCCCTGGTGTCATCAAGCGTGTATCGCAGCTCTTCAATGGCCATTCAACCCTTATCCAGGGCTTCAATACTTTTCTCCCTGTTGGTTACCGCATTGAGTGCTCGACCGATGCACATGACTCTAGCTATATTACCGTGACCACCCCCTCTGGTACTATGATGCAGACTACCAACAATGGACCGGGGCGAGGGCCGATTCTATGGTCAGTGGGACCGGTGTCTACTCTAGCTGCGGGTATGTTTCTTGGTGTGTTCCTTTCATTTCTGATCATGTGACTAGCGTTCCCAGATCCGACTGTCCGACCTTCCCCAGAGGTAAACGGAGCTTTCAATGGTCAGGCCATCCAACCAGCCGTCCAGTACGTGCATAAGATCAGGAATCGATGTGACCCAGAAACCTATCGACGGTTCTTGGATATTTTGTCGCGCTATCATCATAAACCGGAGACCACTGATGAGGTACGACAGATCATACCTTGAAAGCATTCGTTGAATAACTTGGGTGTAGGAAGAGGTGTCGCGACAAATTGCACTGTTGTTCAAGGATGCCCCGGATCTCAGGGCAGATTTCCGTAGTTTCATGCCAGAACAAAGTCGTCAGTTTCCCGATGAGTCACCACCTCAAGATTCTCCCGTTCAACGAACTGAGACCCCCTTGAATGACGCAAGAAGCAAGCGGAAGCTTGATGCGGTTGCTAATGCCGCATCGTTACCAGCAAAGCGCAAGCGCAAGATTCCAGAGAAAGAAAGTGTACCACTTAAGCCGGCACAGGTCGTTGCGGTGTGTATCACGTTCTTATACCTTTCTGGATTCTATCTCACGTATCTTTGATAGCCGAAACCTCAGTCGAGTGCAGAACGTACCACGCTCGGTTATGGAAACAAGGGCACCTCTCCTCACGTGGCACACAACCAGATTCCTCCTGCTGCATCCCGACCTCTGATCCCAGCGGATGAAATGCACTTCTTTGAACGAGTCAAGCGGGCTCTCGATAACCGTGAAACATACAATGAATTTCTCAAGGTTGTGAACCTCTTTACTCAGGATTACATCGACACTGCTCGGCTCGTGAAGGAATCCAAACATTTCCTTGGGGATGGTGACTTATACCGACAGTTCAAGGATATTTTGGGTTGGGACGAGCTGAAGGAGCGAGAGTACTTGATGGCCGAGTTCCAGAATAATTGGACCCAGCCAACCCCTGTGCATGTACCGAGGCGCGTCAGCCGTATAAATCCGAGCGTGAAATATGGCAGTTATAGACGTCTGTCAGGCAACGTGAGTAATATTACCATGTTGCGGAAGTTGAGGTTGACATTTCCTTCAGGAAGCAAATGTCATGTGTTCCGGGAGAGACGAGATGTGCAGAACCGTTCTGAATGACGAATGGGTTTCTCATCCGACATGGTCGAGTGAAGACTCGGGTTTTGGCGCACACAAGAAAAATATCTACGAGGAGGCACTTCATCGAAGCGAAGAGGAACGGCACGAATATGACTTTCATATCGAGGCTATCATGCGTACTATCACCATTCTTGAACCTCTTCACAGCAAAATTGCACAGTTCAGTGTCGAAGATCGCGCAAATTTCAAGCTTAAAGCCCATATCGGTGGCTCATGGAAAGCCATCAACACGCGGCTTATCAAGAAAATCTATGGCCGTGAATTGGGGTTGGAAGTTATTAATTCCATGCAGGATTCTCCTGTCCTTGCCATCCCCATTGTCCTCAAACGCCTCAAACAGAAGGAAGAAGAATGGAGGCGGTCTCAGCGCGAATGGAACAAGGTTTGGCGTGAAGTTGATGCCAGGAATTATGCTAAGAGTCTAGACCACCAAGCTATCCTTTTCAAGTCAGGCGACAAAAAAGCTATTACGCCTAAATTCCTCGTCAGCCAGATTGAAGGGGCTAGAGAAGAACAAATGGCCAAGCGCGCGTCGTTGATTGATCCATTGTTTGCGAGGACCAGACCGCGCCATCAGCTGGAATATGTCATTGATGATGTCCGAATTTTACAAGATGCCTTGAAACTCACGTTTTCCTTCCTGGACCGGACTCAGGGCCAGATTACCTTTGTCGAGCGTAAACGGATTGAAGGCTTCCTTCGCGCCTTTACTCCGTTATTCTTTATAGTAGATCCGGTGACATTCAATACCACGTTTGTGGTGCAAGAGACGAATGAAAGCGATGGAAGCGATGATGTGGTGGATGATGCAGAGGCCTCGAGTGCTGCCAGTAATTCAAGAAGTGTCAGAGGCAGGAGAGGTGCGGGCAATACTGCGTCGAGTGGAGGAGATTTAAGAAAGAAACTGTTAAAGAGTGAACAGGCGAAGAGTACAAGTAGGAAGACTCGTGCACAGGAAGCAGCTTCATCGCCCGCTGTGTCAAGATTGGCGTCGCCAGTGTTTGATAGTGATGATTACGCTGTGTTGGCGAGTAAGAGGAAAAGAAACATTTTTTTCACTAATACGACATTCTATGCCTTATTGCGGCTAGTTGAGGTAAGCTTACCTCTTATTTGCCGCATTACGATGTTTCAGTCTAACGCGATGAAAATACATAGTTGTTATACTCCCGGCTTTACTTCTTCCGAGACCTCGCAGCCAAGCTTGCAAAGGAGGCGCCTGACAGGCGTTACCCGAGCAAGGAGGCGATGCAAGCTGGAATGGCGAATCAGGCATCGGATGCCATCACGAGTTTTGGAGAGAGAGCCAAGAACCCCGAGCATTATTATGAGCTCTTGTTGGTCTCATGTGAGCGACTGTTCGATAACGAAATCGAACAGCATGCGTTTGAGGATCAGATACGGTATATGTTTGGGACTAAAGTATGTTTCTTCGCCCTTTCATCGCCCTTTCATCGACGACGGAAGGAGCTGAAAATTTTTGGCAGGAGGCTTATAGGATCTTTACCGTGGATAAACTGATTGGGGGAATCATCAAACAGGTGCAAGCAATCATTGCTGATTCGAGGAGTCAGGAATTATTGGAGATCTTGAAACGCGAGCGGAGTCTAGCGAATTTCACGTCCCAGGATCAGATCAATAGCCGCAGAGGCACTGAGAAAATTCTTGGGCCTGACGAGAACCTTTTCCGGATTGACTGGGTGAGTTTGATGGATTTCTGTTCGTTTGAATGAGGAGCTGATCATCTGCACAGTTGTCGGATTCTAAGATGATGACAATACAGTTGATCGGCAAGGACGACTCCAGCTTTGATGATGCTGAAGTTTTGACAGGACGCTGGCAAGCGTACATTGATTCATACGTTTCGGTTAGTATCATTGTCTGGTTTTGACAAGGAGCTTACGCTCATACAGAGTGAGAATACCGTGGGAGTATCAAGCGCTCGAGTTAAACCATCCTACCTTCGCAGGTGAGTTCAATTCGTCATTTTAGTGTCTCTGTTGTTTTCAATCTATATCACAGAAACATACCCGTGAAGGTGCGCGATACACAGCCTGACGTGATCACCCAAGACGGGCAAGAGATCAAGGTCTGTGTACGGACGTACAGACTCTTCTACGTGTCCAATAAAGAAGATTATCTATGGAAGTTTAGGGGCAAGGATGAGATGGAGGCGACTGCTGTAAACTTGAAGAAGAGGAACAAGTTGAGGAAGAGGTGGTTGGAGAAGTCGAAGGTGATCCCTCCTATATCGCTCTTGAAACACAAGGGCAAGGAGAAAACTCCAGAGGTTGTGGAGAAAGAAAAGGCAAATTCTGATGGTCAGAGTTTCAATGCTAGTGCTACTGGTGTTACGGCTATGGCAGTGACTGAGCAACGGGAGCTAGGTGAGCTTACGCCTGAGTTGATGCCTCCTGTGCTCGAGACCGTATAGTTGTTGTGTTCATGCACCTTGCTTGTGTTAGATTGTCTGTGATCGTTCGTCCCATTGTACCTGTAGTAATAGTAAATAATATTGTCTGTAGTCACATATGGCCGTTCTTTGGCATCGTGGATCGGCATCCCATTCAAGCTAAGAGTCTCCATTGAATTTGCCAGTGACTTCACTCCAGAAACTCGAAGACTTGGATTAACGTTTTCTTTCTCAGGCACACCCTGAATGATGGATAATCCTTGTGATATTTGTGTGTGATATCACACTAATTCTAATAATGTTGATTTGAAGCTGGTCGAGGTTCTGTAGACAAGAGCAGAAAATTTACAGACTTGGATCGAAAGACAGACGAGAGTTTCCGACAAGACACACTCACCATATCTCACTAGAAGCGTGTTTGTTTGTTTGTTTTTCTATCAACGAGAGTTCGGTTATTAAAAAAAGAATAAGAATGACTAATGACTGATGGTATTGGCGTACATCCATCTGAAATCGTATAGAGAGTTCTAGAACTTGATTAGTATGATGATGATGATGATGATGATCCGATTGGTAGATTGGTTCTTTTTTGTTTTAATCAACAATTTATTACACGGAGCGCGGTGGCAGACCATGGTAGCTACAACGTAACTACTTACATAAAGGACTAACTAAATAGAAAATAGAAAAAGAAAAGAAACAAAGAAAAGAAAAGGAAAAACTACAAAAAACTACAAAGTAAAAGGCAGAACAAACCGTCAATTAAGTGATACCTTCGTGGAAGGAGAAAGCTCCCGGATTGAATTCCAGGAAGGCTATAAAATGACTTAATAAAGTCCTACATGGATTCCAATATTTGTTATATCTTCTACAATCATGAAGAATATGTCATCATGATTTGATTGGATATGATCCACACAGGCAACTGAAGTTTTCTTTCAGGAAAAATCTCAGGCAATATTCTCCTATAGGGGCATGATTTGTGATTGCTCTAGTAGCTCTTGCACATAGAGAATTTGAGTGACTGAAATGTTTAATCCAAGGACCCCCCTTTTGTATAAGTGGGGGTAATGGTATGATCATCATTGTCTAGGAGTTCTAAGAAATGATTCCCTTTGAAGTCAGATGCCTGGAATGTCATCTGCCAATTTCTGATAATGTCATTGCATTCTTATTTTTTGTTGAAATCCCACAACTCTTTGTATAGGAGGATAGGAGTGAGGTTGAATTTTTTTGTATCTTTATCAACTGACACATGATAAGACCATTTGGCATTACTTGGACAGTCCTAAAAATCAATTGAATTCTGAGTGTGTTTATTGAAAAATACCCCAAGGTCTAGAGCTATGGCTATTGATTGAATTAATAAGAGTGAGTTATTGAATCAAAAATACACCTCACCAAGTGAATAGTGTCAGTGATGACTACAATGTGAGAAGCTTCAGGAATTTGAACAGCTTGATTAATCCTGCATCTGATGGCAAATAATTCAGCCTCAGTTGATGTAATGTTAACAGCATGGTGAATGGTTTTCTTGATACCATTAGAATTTGAATGAATGTGTAATATTAATATAGTAATATTATTTTTAATGCTTGCATCAGAAATGACAACAACAGAATTAGAATCCATTAGGGTGTTTTGGAAGATTTCATCAAGTTTACAAAGGTGAGCTTCTCTGTATTTTTTATCTCCATGGTTTGCTTGATGAGAAGAAAAATTCCATTAAGACAATTATTGGCATCTACTATAGAACTCTTGATTTTTTGCTATTGCTTGATAGTCATATTGTCCAAGAATAAGTGATGTGAGGGATAATTCTTTACATGTCTATGTTACAAACTCAAGACCTTAGAGTTAGTCAGGTGAATAAACCTTGTATTAGTTTAATACAAGAGAACTCAATAGAGAACTCTGTACAAGGTTGTCTACCTTATATACCTCAGACTACTGGTCTGTGCACTACTACTTTAGCCTACCCTAAATGAATATGTGTTTGCCATAAGGCCACCATATATATAACATATAGTATAACATTATTCCTTCCAAAATCTTCTACTATTTTTTATTATGGCATATGATTATGTGATAGTGTGACAGTGACATGTGACATCCCACTGATCCCTAACCATAGTTCTAAAAATAGAATAGACTGAAAAGAATAGTAAAATAAAATAGAGTTTAATCTTTTATATTTCTAACATCATCTCCTCTTTAAGATTTCTCCTCTAGAGAAACTGACTTCCACTTTTGCCAATTTCTTTCTAACTTTCTTAGATATTCCTCCTTGGATTTTCCATTATCCTATCCATATAATATTTTTGTCATATATTTTCCTGACAACTCCTCTTTTCTAAAATTCTTTTCTTCTACCATGTCTAACTGCTCTTGTCATCTTACTTCTGCATTTATCCTTCTCTCAAACTCTTCTACCACTTCTTTTGCATTCTCCAAATCCTCCTCTTTTTTCTAACTATCATATTCTGCCATAAACCCCTTTTATCACACCAAGTACTTTACCACTTCCCTTACTTTTTTTTGTTTAATATTTTTTCCACCTTCTACTCTTTGACTCCCTCTACTTCTACTGATTTCACCTTCTCTGCTTTTTACCTCTCTACTTGTTTTTTGTATTGTACTACTTAACTAATATTTACAACTGGGTGAATTCTCATTGCAGTTGGTAATCTTAGCTTGATTACATTGGTTGAAATTACCTTGTCAATGATATATAGGCCCATATATTGGCCCACTAGTTTTCTTGCCAGTTGTTCTTTGAATCCTAGATCTTTTGTACTCAGCATTACTTTATTACCTATCTTCTATTCTTCTTCTTTTTTCCTTCCCCTATCTGCTTGTTATTTTATCTCCTCCTGTGCTTTTATTAACACTGCTTCTGCTTCTTCTTGTACCTTCTTTATTCTTTCTGTAAATTCCATCACCTTTTCCACTTTTCCCTTCTTTCTAATGTTTGCTCCCATTCTTAACTCTTTCCCATAATTTGCTATAAACAGAAATACCTTTGTTGCTGAATGTGTTTTGTTGTTGACTGCAAACTCTGCTGATGCTAACTATTCTGGCCAATCCTTTTGTCTATAATCAATGAAGAATCTAAGATACTGTTCTAACTCTTGGTTCATTCTTTCTGTCTGATCATTGGTTTGTATGTGAAATGCCATTGACAACTTTGTTTCAATTCCCAACATTTAATTCAACTTCTTAGTCAACTCTGCTGCAAACTGTGGTTTTCTGTCTGACACCACACTTTCTGGTAACCCATGTAACTTCCACACATTGTCTCTAAACAATCTTACTAGTTCTTCTGCTGTTGTTCCTTTCATTATTGCTACAAAATGAGTTATTTTGAATAACCTATCACAGACTACTAAGATTGTATCTTTCCTAACTACTAACAGTAACTTCATAATGAAATCCACTATTAAATATGTCTATGGTTTTTCTAGAACCTCACTCAAATTTAACTTTTCTGCTAACCTTTCTATTCTATTCTTTATTCTTTGACATATATTACAACCCTCTATATATTTTCCCACATCTCTCATTATTCCTAGTCACTAATAATTTATCATTACTAATTCCATTGTCTTCTACTTCCCTCCATATCCTATTACTGGTACATCATGATATAACCAGATTATTTCCACTCTCAATGCTTTATTTTTTAGTATATAGATTTTTTCCTCTTTCAACACTAGATCTCCTTCTACTTGCCACTCTTCTCCTCTCAATACTTTTACTCCTGCCTTCTTCATCTCTTCTACTATTCTAACTACTTTATTCTTACTTCTAGCTATTTTTATTTTCTCCAATATGTCTACTTCTGGTCTCTCTATTATTACTTCTGATAAACTACAAAGCCAATGGTTTTTAATAAATATTCAATTGTTATTGTTCTTTTCTACTCCTACTTTCCAGTTTAGTTGTCTACTAAGTTCATCTGCCTTCTCCATTTTTGTTCCTGGAACATGTTTCAAGATAAAGTCAAATCTAGACAAATATAAAGCTTATCTGACCTGTCTTCTATTCAACTTTTGTACCTTTATAAAGTACTCCAAGTTTTTATGATCTGTCCAGACCTCAAACTTGGATTTTGCACTCTTTAATAGATATCTCCAATTTTCTAGCTCTCTTATAACTGCCAACATTTTCTTGTTATGAATTTCATAATTTCTCTCTGTTTCATTTAGAGACTTTGAGAGAAAAGCTACTAGCCTCTATTGCTCATCTTTACACTCCATTCATAGTCTGACACATCTACTTCCATCCTCATTTTTTTTAAATTTAAGTCCAGTACTGTCAGCACTGGTTCTTTCATGAATTTCTTCTTTAATTCTCCAAATGTATTCTCCTGTTGTTCTGTCTATTCCTACTTTTGATCTTTCTTTACCATATCATGTAGTGGTCTAGCTATTGCTGCAAAGTCTTTAATGAATTGGCAATAGTAATTTGCTAATCTTAAAAACTTCTATACATCCTTAACCCCTTATAGAGCCAGCCAGTCCAAAATACTTTTCACCTTTTCTTCTTCCATTTTAATTCCCTCTAGCTCTATTACTACTCCTAAAAACCCTACTTCATTCATCTTCCATCTGCATTTCTCTGGTTTTACATATAGATTGTTCTCTACTAACCAATCTTCACCACTTCTTCTACCATTTTGTCATACCCCTCCTCTATTTCTGTTCCTATAATCACATCATTGATAAAACTTGCCACTTTCCCAGTGTTGATGAGATCCTGTAGGATTTCATTCATTATGGTCTGAAAAGTTGCTATTTATTAATCTGAAAAACATCACTGTCAGCTCAAATGACCCCTCTGGCATGGTGAATGCTGTCTTCCACTCATCTTCCTCCTTTATTCATACATTATTATATCCCTATCTTAAGTCTATCTTTGTAAATACTCTTTTTGTGCCTATGTTTTTTATAATGTTTAAAATAAGAGACAAAGGGTAATTATTCTTAACAGTCCATTTATTAAGATACCTATAGTTTTATACCATACACTTTTTTCCATCTTTTTTCTCTACAAAGAATATAGGTGCTATTTGAGGTAACTTTGAGAGTCTGATATATCCTTTCCTCAATTGTTTAGGAATAAATTCATGTATCTTCTCTCTCTCTTTTCTTGGCAACAGATACACCTTCTCTTTTCTCAGTATAAATTCTTCCTTCATATCAATAGCATGATCCCATAATTTTCTTGTAGGCATTCTTTCACTGGGTTTCTTGCCAAAGATATGAATTTACTTGTGGAACCTCTCTGGTACCAGCCATTTTGCCTCTTCTTCTTCATTCCAGATTTCTCATTCTTCTACTACCTTCTTCACTTCTATTGTTCTTTCTTTTCTTGGTTTTTTCTTTTCCTTCCTTTTTTATTCTTTCTCCTCTTATTTTTTTCCCTCTTTCTTTTTCTTTTCTTTTTCTTTCTATTTTTCCCACTCTGATTTTCCCTGCTTTGGTCTCTATTGCTTTCTACATTTCTCTGGACACCTTGTTATTTTTACCTCTCCTATTTTCCAGTCGATCTCAGAGTTGTGGCAAGTAAGCTAGAGCATTCCCAAAATCATACTCCACTTTTGCTCTCCTATCACATCTATCTCTGTTCTCTCCCTATGTCCCTGATAGTAAATATTTACCTCTACTGTGTGTTCTATTGATCTTTCTCTATTTAAAGTCTCATCTACATTTCTCACATAAATTAGTTTTTTTATTTTTTTCAGCTTAAATCCCTACTTTCTTGCAAACTCTGAACTCATTACTAGCCCTATAGCCCCATTATCCAACAATGCTTTCACTGTCACTTCTTCTTGCATATTGATCTTTTCTAGCCCAATCTTCACCATCACTTCTCTTAATATATCCCCATTGTTTAGGTTGCAGTAGGATGTATTTTTCATTACTCTAGAAAGCATTGCAAACCTATTGTTATTGAGATTTAATCAAGGACTATTAGATCTTCCTCCTCATTTAAATTGTTCTGTCCATTATTACAATTATCCTTATATTCCACTCTCCTTCTCTGGCCTATAATTTGTCTCTTACAATTTCATGCTCAGTAGCCAAACTCCCCACAACTATAACAATTTCTATTTTTTCTGTCTACATTTATGGCATATGAGTTGTAGAGCACAAACACTACCTACTGAGTTAGACATATCATGACCACATTCATTCTCTTCACTCCTTTTATGGGAGCAGGTTCTGTCAGCACTCACTGTTGAGCTTTCTGTCTTCTTGGCCAAACTTGGAACTATGGCAGTTATTGTTATAGTATCCCTGTGTTGTTTGACTTTGGAGCCTGCAGCCCCTACTCTTATTGTCCCCTCAATCTCTTTTCTTCTCTTCTACTCTCCTTCCAGTTCCTGTCTAATACTATTGTCCTATCATACCATTGTTCAATTGCAGTGAGCTACTATTCTGACTTCATTAGTCTTCAATAGATTGTTCTGTTCATTCCTCTCTTGAACTCCTCTACTAAGAGTCTTCCTTCATACTCACTACTACTTGTTACTCTTCTAAATTTTTGTATGAACTCCTTCATAATTCTTTCTTCCTACTCCAACCTCTTTAGTTCTGCTACTTTTATTGTTTCCTTATTTCCTCCCCTAAACTTCTTTTTTATCTCTGCTAAGAATTCTCCTGCTATTTCATACTCCAGTAATCCTCCTTCCAAATCCTCTAAAATATTTTCCTTCTATATGTCTGCCAACCCTTCTTGCACATATGATAAAACCTACTATATCTGTTCTTTTACTGCTTCTCCCCTCATCTTCATCCTGATATATGATTTGCATACCATAATAAAATCCAAAACCTTTTTCTGGATCCTATCAAATATTTGTAGTTTTGTTACTTCTGTGCTTGTCCCCATCTGGAACACTGCTCCTCTACCTTATGTTGCTAAGAGTGTTTGTACTTGAGTCTATAGTGCTGCAAGCTGTTCTTGTTCTTGTTGAGCTAGAAGCTTATAGTTGATTTGACCACATTGGCTTATGGTATAAGATGATGGCAAGAGTGATGATGAAGGTGGTGGTGGTGGTATTGGTTGTAAGGAGGTATATAAAGAGAGTATAGAACCAGTGCTAGTTTTGCCCTCTGACTTGTATTCACTGTTTGAATCTATCTTGGTAGATATTAGTGGGATCTTTTCTTGTCCCATCTTGTACTGTATACTGACTACTGCCTACTTTAAGAGAACTATAAACAATTTTGGCCTAAGAAGACCATTCTACTCTAATTAAGATCTTGAGAATTCCTGCTGTTTTTTTGTATAAACAGGTCACAAGTGGATCTGTAGCACAAAGCTGATAGATGAAGGGTATATAGCTAACACATCCATACAAGGTGATATATCTGAAATGCACCAGTGGACTTTGGTACAAACAAATAGCCAAGCTTCCCCTACTTGGCTAGTATACCTCTTATATGCTTAGGACCTAGCAACTCTTTTTGACTAAAGGATGGTGTTATCCTTTGGTTAAGAATGGTAAGAGAATAAGTGTAGGGAGGACTCAGTGTTGAGTGGTCCCAAGAAGTGGAATTGAGTTCTAATGTTACAAACTCAAGATTTTAGAATTGGTTAGGTAAATAAACCTTATATTGGTTTAACACAAAAAAACTTGATAGAGAACTCTGTACAAGGTTGTCTACCTTATATACCTCAGACTACTGGTCTGTGCACTACTACTTTAGCCTATCCTAA
>Ga0157368_1000623_pt1 | contig 16232 bp, 15 predicted proteins | sample AttbisABBM3_FD_113146 | JGI IMG/M metagenome (GOLD analysis project Ga0157368, IMG submission 113146) | Fungus gardens microbial communities from leaf cutter ant in Botucatu, State of São Paulo, Brazil - Atta bisphaerica ABBM3 | ecosystem: Host-associated > Fungi > Mycelium > Unclassified ...
CCATTAGGTATTTGTATATAAGGTAGACAATCCTGTACAGAGTTCTCTATCGAGTTCTCTTGTGTTAACCCAATACAAGGTTCACTCTCTTAACCAACCCTAAGGTTTTGAGTTTGTAACAGTGAGCCAGTTGGAGTAGTTGACAATTCCTATTAACAATTCATCTTTGATGCTAAGATTACTAGGAACAAAACAAATTGAGTGCCATGAAGGTTCTTGAATAAAGATGATATTGAAATCAACATAGACTTCAAGAATTGTATTGATTATAAAATTGTTTTTTCGAACATTTTGGGAAAAGATCCTGAGTTTTTCAAAAATCATAGTTTGTTATTGTTCACACTTGAACAGATCAAGTTTTTCCTAGCTTCCCAGAGCTTGGCATATTCTTTGGTATGCCACTCCTTATTAAAGCAGTGTTTCTAGAAAAAACAATCATTGGAGTCAGTGAGGTGAGAACTCTTGCAATTAAGACATTTGAATGAATGAAAGCAGGGTTCACCCTTCTTGGTTTTGAGCCTAGGTGGATTAATTTTGTTGTTAGCTTTGCAACACCATGTGAAATCACAGTAGTGCTCAGTTAAATAAGGACCATTGTATTTGGCACATTTGAACCCTTGAATACAGCAAACCCCTGCTATATAACCCTACTTCCAACAATTCTTGCATTAAGGGACACCTGGGTTTATGTTGGCTTTCCTCACCATTGCAATGATATTTCCTACATTGAATCTTCTATTGATGATTTCCTGGCATTAGAGCTTCTTTGGGTGTCTTATATATCAATCCAAACTATCATCATGTCAGACTTGGGGGAAACTTTGATAATACACAGTTTAGAAGCAAAAACTATGTCATTGAAGATGTGATTGTTTTTGAGGATATATTCAATGTTCTCAGAGGAGATACGAGTGTTTGAGTTGTTAACAAAGTAAGAGATGCCTACAATTTTAAGGTAGGACTTGAATTGAGAGAGCCTTGCTGAAGTGATGCTGTCTTTATTATCTGAGAGAGAATTTTTGACATATTTCTCTATTTCTTGAAGATTAGAATTAGAAGCAATACTGTTGGTAGTAATAATAACTTCTTTATTGTCAGCACATATAAAGTCAGCTATAGTGTTGGAATGTATATTCTTGAGAAAGTAATTTATGTTAATAACATGAGTAGATGCATTCTTAGTGAACCTTTTGCTGAGATTCTTGTTCATTAGCATGATTACTTGCTTTTGAGATAGACTTTTAGTAGTCATGATGATTTTCAGTTTAAATTTGTCATCTGAACCATTGATAACTTTCTGAATCATGTCAATTTTCTTGTTAGAGAGATGGAGGAATATCTTCTTGATTTTCAGTATATTCATTGCAATGTTAAGGAAGAAGGTGACAGAAGCTTATTTAGATGAAGAGGCCTGAGCATAAGATTTCTTCATAAGAGGTTTGTTGTTTTTTTTGAAATATTTTGAAATTTCTTTAACTTCTTTCATAGATTTAGCTGGAATAAAAGATGAAAGAGATGAAACAAAGGTAGGTTTGACAACTTCCTTTCCTTTGTTGGATACTTGAGATTTCATGACTTGAGGGATGAATTTAGACCTGACTTTGTTCCTAAAGGTTATCTTGTTGTCATCTACAAAAAAGCTATCCTAGTGTGACTTGTAGATAGTGGAAATAAATTTTCACATGGCTTTACTTATACCTTTAAGGTCTTTGACCTTGTTAGCTTTATCACTATCGATAGATTTATCTGAAATGTATTTTTGCATTCTAAGAAGCAATTCCTTGATGTTAAGTACATCTGAGGCTAGATACATAGACCTATACAAGAATATAGCATAGAAGTTTCCATCCCAAGACTTGGGGTCCAGAGCCTGATTAGAGTCATAGTTAAGTTGGATATTGACCATGTTTTCATCATTAGACTGGTTAAGAGTAGGTCCTACAGTTGAAACATACTATTACCTTGTGTTAGAAGTACTATTAGCCACCTTGCTGACTTAATTGTTCTGATCCTCCTGGGTTATATATTCAATACAAATACTACCAATGGAGTTGACAGGTTCATTCTCCATCATCCTGTCACTTTCTCTCTTAACTCAAATGTAATATTCTTTATCACATTTGCTCGGCAAAATTGACAAGGACCTAGGTTTATATGCACTTATTTCAAGAGAGCGACCTCTTACCTCATCATAATTATCACCTATATCAAACAGATTTTCTAAGAGATTGATAACCATGTTAATATCTTGACTGGAGTCCATAATAGAAGAGTTAGAGCTTGTAACAATAGTAGAAGATAATATATTTCCTAATTTTCTAATAGGCATTGCTATACAAGATGGTAGTAAGAGAAAGAGAAGGAATATGTAGTTTATATCTTGTTATCTAAAATTTAATAAGAGTTTTTTAGAAGTTCAAATAAGTTAGTTAAATATTATTTGAGAATATAAAAATAGAAGTTAGAATAATCTTTAACTTTAGCTTATATATATTTTTATAAGTTATACTAAATATATATTTTAGAAAACTAGAAAGACTAAAAGATAATGAGATATATTATTACTAATACTAGAAAGTAATATTAGTTTTGGTTGATTTTTAGAATAAAACTATTATAATATAAATTACTAGCTTATATATTAAGTATACTATCTAAAATAGTTATCTAAAAATTATTAAGCAAGTTACTTTAATTTATGATAATTCTTAAATATTAGAAATTAAAGTTTATAGAGTTAGCAAAAGTTCAGCAAGAATGTTTAAGATAAAATAAAAACAAATGATTTATATTAAATATAGTTTTATATTTTTATAATTTACTAATTTATTATCTCTTTTATTCTGAATTAATATTAAAAAATAATTTATACTTATCAAGTAAATTTATAGATATTATACAAATAGTAAAAAACAAATAAAATACTTATTTAGAAGTAAACTAAGTGATTTAAAATAATATGTATAATATAAACTTTAGCTTCAACTTATATATTATATCTAATTTGTTTATTATATAATTATAATTTGTAAAAGTTGACAAGAATAAGATTTGATTTCTAATAAAGAAATAAGTATAATACTTAAGTTAAATTGATTATTAGACTAAGAATTATATAGTATATTTACTTATAGATATTAAATTTTAAGAATAAAAAAACTAAGTATCACTTTAAGTTTGTTAGTTACTAAGAAATTTATCAGAAAGTTTATAAAGTTTGTTATAAAATAAAAAAAGTTTGTTTATGAAGTAATTAATAATTAGTTTAAAAATATGTTAGTCATTATTTAGAGTAAATAGTAAATATTGTTATATTAGTATATTATACTTAATATTATAACAACTAATTTTGTTATGATATACTTAGATACTAGTAATTTATTTTGATTTTCTTTTTTTATTTTGATTCTTTTTCTTTTATTTCTTGAATAATAAAGAGATATGTGATTATAATTACATAATGTATCACATGATGTAATGTCATCAATCTGAAACAAAAATAATAACATCAGAAACATGTTTATCTTGTAGTAATAGTGTGGTAAACTTAGAGATAATATATAAACTTTATATAAATAGTGTAGAAATACATTAAGAACTTTTTATTAAGTTCTCTTATAATTTCTATAAAATACTTAGTCTATAAGTTTACTTAAGTGATCTATTAGTTGTTTTGACTAGTAGTTACTACAACAAATTTATCTTATCTAAAAAAATTCTCTAAAATTTTAATAATTTCTACTAAAAAGTTTTTAATAGTTTAAAAAAGCTTTTATATTCACTTTATTAAATATAGTTCATACTTGAAAGAAAAAAAGTGAATAAAGTATAGAAACTTTATTTATAATATATAAAGTAGAAAATATAGACTTCTAAACAATTTTGGCTTTAACTTATATTGTTATAATATATTGAATTTCTGGAATAGAGAATATACTGAAGCAATATTAGAGATTATGACTATAGTATACTATTTTCATATTATATACATAGATACTACAAAAATTTGAGGATAAGTTATATATTATAGAGCATAAACTAGCATATATTAGTATAAATAGAAGTTTTATTTATTGAGAACTTCTTATTAAGTTTCTTTTTATAAGAATCATATAATATTACTAACAGCTGCTTGGTTATAATTTTAGAAGATAGTTCAGAGATATTAGAATAAGAATTTAGAAAATCAAAAGTATAGTATTATTAACACTAGAGTTTGATACCAACTTAAGTTGATTAACAGACTAGCTAATATAATATAATTACTAACCTTAAATATAAGATATTATATATATCTAACTCTATAAGTAACTATATTTATAATCAAATCAAACTTCAATATTGGAATTGTATTAAGAGAAAGAATAAAAAATAAGATGGAACTTGCTTTAAACAGATATCTAGAATTAGCCATAATAAGAGGAAGTTCAAATCAAGTGTAAAAACTTATCTGGAAAATAAATGTGAAAATACATAAGGTTGGATAAGTACCTGGGATATAAATTAAGCTCAGAAGCTTTATTTATAGATAAACAATGTAACTTTGAATAACAATCATAGTCTTAACTTATATGTTGTGCCTATTACTTATTAGGTAGTTATAACTTCAGATAGTTAGAGAGAAGTGAGTTCTTAGTTAGAGTTTAGATAAAGCTTAGTTAGAAGAGTAAGAGATTCTTAGTTGATTTTCAGACTAAGAACTACAGAGTATTTACTAAGTCTTATATACTGAGTCTATAGTTAGAAACTATGGCTAAGATAGTAATAATATAAGGAATAACTAAGAAAACATCATAGAGATAGTTTCTAGGATATAGAACAACCAGAAGTCTAGATGATGAGTTATCAGAAAGTAAAACACAAGAGGTTAATCTATATATGAACAATCACAAATATGAAAGTATACATAAATATATTAGAGTCCTATTTAAAAGTTAGAAAGCAGATGTCTTGGATGTTTTGGATATCTGGCTATGACAAGTTGTGGATAAGTAAACTTTATCATGAAGTATAAAGTGCTTATAAAGTTTGAGTGCTATCTTTTCAAAGATACAAGATAAGTACTACTTCTGAGAAAAGAGTTTAGCTCAAAAAGCATTAAGTACTATCTATATAAAGAAAATATAATACTATTAATTTCATTAAGCCAGTATACTTATTTATAAAACTCATTGAATAACATAATTAAGTAACAATTAGAGTAGATCTCTCATACTTATTTAGATAGTGAGTATATAAGACAAGAAATGTAGTAGACTTCTTGTCAAATTTTTTTGTGATTTCTACTCAAGTATATTAGTAAGCCTACAGTCTGTGAGTGCTCTAGTGTTATCCTGACCAGTAGTAGCTATAACAAATGTTCTTTCATATTACTTCTAATTATAAATCAAAGTTTGTTCTTAAAGTGATATCTTTATATTCATTGCAATTATCAATAAATTTGTCCAATATTGATAATTATAATGAATATAAAGATATCACTTGAAGATTTACTAGTGGAATAGTGCTGAATTAATAGTATTAGTAGTCTGTTATTTAAAAGAATTAGTTCTTGGAGTAAAACTATAACATAGTCATTTCAGTAAGCTAGATTATTACATATGTTGATAATTGTAACTGTTATAGGCTTCTGGTTAAGATACATTACATCAAGGATCCAAAGTCCAGTCTAAAAGACAGTAAATATCTCAGAGAGTTCCAGAATGTGGAACACTGTACTAAATATATACTACTCAGTGAGGCGGTCCGTGCACTGGTCCAAATATGTTGCTATAGTCCAAGTGGTCATGCAGTAATGTAATGATCCCTGTTCAACACAGCCCAGTACTATTACTATACTGTGACCATAAGTCAAAGGTTGTCTGGGCTAGAAGAGAAGGACAAGAGGGAAATTCGTGAGCTGAGCCTAATTGGTCCTCTGTGTTGCCTATGTAGCTCCACTGGGGTTTTTATAAAAGGAGAATGCCAGTATCATACATGTGTTCATCGAGTAGTGAGTGGACTATATGACCTTTTTTGCTGCAGTTCAGCTGGATTACACGGATAGTGTTGTTTGGGAAGTTTGAGTTATGGTGCTCAATCATTGAGTAAGAGTCGCAGTGAGGTTGGTCATGGCCCGTTGCGCCCTCTCTGTGTCTACATTGGCAATCCCTAAAGCTCTCGCCTCCTGGACCACGTTATCCATTGATGGAGTTGGTGGCTCTAGGGCTGCGAATCAGTTGGTCTGTGGGTTGAGGCGTGTTTCTGCTCCTTGCAGGTTTCTTTGCTGTCCTGCTCCGTGGTGTGTGTTTGGATTGTTCGCGTGCATCCCCGAGTTTCCTGAAGCGTGTTGGACATCTGATCCAGTTGGATTCATGTACACAGTCGTCCAGTCCTTTGGTTTTGTACTATACGCACATAATCTGTGTGTTTATGGGGTGCAATCTATGTCCATGATGATATCAACGTTGATATCATCATTGCATGTCCGGGCATACTTGGTGGCGGTGCGCTTCTTCTCCATTGCAGAGGTGGCACCTTGGCGAGGAGCAGCAGTTAGCAGTATGGTGGTCGAGTTCCCAGCACCGGCGGCATTGGGTGATCAATGGGCGGTCGAGCCACCACGCATCTGGACTATGCTTCCCAGTCTGCCAAACTCCCGACATTCTTCGGTAGGTGGGTGTGGTAGGCTGAGGAGAAGCCCTAGGTGCCGAGTGCGGTGGGAGGCCGGACCGCGATGTTGGCTTTGGCGTGTTTGGGTTGTTCTCTCTGAGGTGAGCGTGGATCTGTTAGGGGGAGAATGCACTCTTTACTCCATCCTGTATAGGCCTGTGCGGATGCCGGCAATTTTCACTTGAAACCATTTCTTGTCTTCGCGTGCTTGGCCGTTGTATCCTGGGCAATGATATGTGGAAGCGTGTCTGAGAAGATGAAGAGATTAACGACGGATTGGTCTGATCTAATGAATAGTATGCAGTTTCCCTGAGGGTTCATTTTATTGCTGTGACCTTCAAGTACTGAGATTTGATATTGTCTGCGAGGAAGGCATTGATGTCATTAACAATGTGAACTGGATAACGTCTCTCGTTTGTTTCTTGAATGCTACTATCAGGCAGGACTGGTGGTTTGCCTTGTTGGGGTTGGCGCTTGGCTATGGAGGGATGCTAGGTTTGGAAGCTGCTTGGGCGTATGAGGTCTGGTTGAAACTGCTGTGAATGGTGCCCTCCAGCCCTACCGATGATGGGTTAGCCATGTTTTGTCTGGTAGGTCGGGTCCTTGAGCTTTTGGAGCTTCGACCTCTGCAGCCAGTTTAACCACAGACTCCGGGGCCTCGTTATGTCTCGCCTGCTGCGTTTCGCGGTAGTTGATGTTTATGAAAAGACGCTCGGTCAGGTAGATCGTTGTCTGGTACCAGCACGCAGATGTGTCGGGTGCGTTGGCTAGTCCGCTTGCGATGGACGGAGCTTCCTTCAAAAGTTCATTCATCTTTCTGAACAGTGGTTGGCTGGAGAGGGAAATCTGGGTACTGAACGAGAACTCAAGAGGGTCTAGGCTAGTCCGTATCCTCGTCTATGAGGCCCAAATCTGGGTCAGGGACTGGACCGGTCCTTTTAGCTTTGGGGGTGGTGGGATCCTCGTCACTCACCGGGGGTCTGTGCAGAACCACTCTCAGGTTGAGGTTGTTTTATTGGGAAATGACAATGGGTCTCTTCGTCCTCGATCCAGGCCTTTTGGGCCCTAGTATGGGAGTGCGATGAGGGTGGTGAGTGGTTCCAGCACCCGTTACCATATTTTAACCGTAAGACTCGGAGCGTGAGTGATGGCAAAGAAAAAGGGTGAATTCAGCATTCATTGCTGCTGCAAGCAATCCAGTGTTGAGACGCGGAAGGAAGGAAACAGGATAAACAATGGGTGATGGTAGATATGTAGGCGAAGTTTTCTGGCGATGGTCAAGTGGTCAAAGGAAACCGTTCAGGTCAGTCATCGGGGCGACGAGGCGAGTGTAAGAAAGATCGAGTACGAGAGCTTTTATGTCTTTCCTTTCTCTCCCTCACAAAAGCACGGGAAAAACTGGACTGAGCAACCGAGACCATGGTCCGATCTCCTTGATAATTTCTAATTCACATGCGAACATCACGGCCCAATTTATAGCTTGCTCCGCCTCAGGATCCTCCTCTTGTTCCCATGCCTCTCAACAAAGAGAAAACAGTGGACTGGCCTCCTGTCCTTCCCTTTAACAAACAGTCTGTTCCTGTTCTTGGCACCAAGCGACCCGGACAAACAGGTGATTCGTGATTCACTCATTCTTGTCCAGACTAATTGTGATCCAGCTCATTATCGCAATGGTAAGTAGTGTGAGGCTCTCCGTTGTCATGACTCCTTAGTTCTCCGCAAGGCCTGTGGGGTCTTCTGGATGAAAATTCCCCCACGAGCATTTTAACTTTGGATCAGGTATTCGAGAGCGGTCTGAAGGCTGGCCGGGAACGTCCGTTCCTTGGCTACCGTCCTATTGTCTCTGAGAAGCCCCTCAAGTTCGCCGATCGCTACGAATGGCTTACTTGGGACGAAGTTGACTGTAGGAGGAAGTACATTGGTAGTGCTCTCCACTTGCTTTTCCAAGCCGGTGTGATAGGCGGTGGTGAGTATGAGACTGTCGGTATCTGGTCCCAGAACCGACCAGGTGCGCGTTCAAGTGCTCACAGTCGATAACTATCTGATAATACTACAGAGTGGCAAATTCTTGATATTGCCCTGCAAACTTATTGCAAGGTTTCTGTTAGTTTGTACGATACCCTTGGTGCAGATGCAGTCGGTAAGATATTCTCCTCTCGAGTCGAAACATTCTGATTTTGTCTAGAATACATGTAATGTCGGCTCCTCTTTTGTCAACTAATATCTCAACTACAGATTTTAGCACTAACCACGCTCATGCCACTGTCGTTTTTTCAACTTCTGATCACGTCTCCGCTCTTCTGAAGCTCGCATCTCGAAACTCGTGCTTGAGATCGATTGTCATATTTGATAGAATCCCTTCAGAATCCGCCAAACTTTTTGCAGAGTGGGGACAGTCTGTAGGTATCAAAGTACAAGAACTCCACGAGCGTGCGTGTCAATACCCAGCTCTCACCTGACGAAGCCATCATGAGTGAATCTTGTTCTCTAGTCGAGGCCTACGGCAAAGCAAATTTGATCGAGCCCATTAAGCCCACTCCCGACACCGTAGCCAGTATCTGCTATACCTCTGTTCGTGATCAGCGTTTCTCCTTGCCGCGGTCGCCAGAAACTTAATTTTGCTCACTCACAGGGAACAACCAGTGTCCCGAAAGGTAACACTTCACTCGCTGTTTTTAAACCTTAGCTTATGTTGATAAGGCGTTGTCTTGCGACACAAGAATCTCGCCATGGCTACATGTTCTGGTTTACATGGACTCAACCTGCCTGATGAAGGCATCATGATGTCCTATCTTCCTTTGGCCCACGCCTACGAAGTTAGTTGTCGGTCTTCATTTTTTCTTGGACCAGAAACTTATTTGATCAATGCTAGCGCATTTGTGAGCTTTGCGTAATCGCAGTCGGTGGGCGAATTGGATACTTTACTGGCGACCCGCTTCGTCTCCTAGAAGATGCACAGCTGCTCAAACCCAATTTTTTCCCTTCGGTTCCTCGTGTCTTAACCCGTATCTACCAAGCTGCCATGACTGGCGGCAATGTTCCTGGTCTCAAAGGCATGATTTTCAACAAAGCAGTGACAACCAAACTCGAGAGGTTTCGCACCACTGGAGAGGTAGTGCACCCTCTTTGGGATAGGATCGTTTTTCGTAAGGTTGGTCGCCTTGAACTGTTTCCTTCCATCAGCCAACCTTCGCGCTTATCCCAGATTCAAAAAGTCCTCGGCGGCCAAATCAAGCTTGTTGTCAGCGGCTCGGCACCCATCAGCCCAGACGCCCTGGACTTCCTCAAAATTGCACTTGGATGTGAGGTGGCGGAAGGTATGTAACAACTGTTTAGCTCTAGTTTTGTGCTCACACCCTATCCCTCTATTCTTAGGGTACGAGAACATCGTGTCATAATTAGTACTCACTAATGCATGGGGATCTAGTTATGGCTTAACTGAGACTGCCGCCTCGACGTCAAAGTCCTGGCCCGGTGATCCTACAGCCAGCGGTACCATCGGTCCTCCTCTGCCGGTCAATGAAGTTAAACTCGTGGATGTCCCTTTCATGGGGTACACATCAGAGGACAAGCCTAATCCTCGTGGTGAACTCTGTATTCGTGGCCTGAACGTCTTCGATGAGTATTACAAGGGTACGTCAGCCCTGATTATGATAGTGTGACACTGTATTCAACCATTGTGGTTTATCTCGCTCAGACCCTGAAAAGACAAAAGAAAGTATTGACAGTGAGGGCTGGTTCTACACTGGTGACATTGCTGAGATTGACTCGGTCGGCCGAATTAAAATAATCGACCGTGTCAAGAACATTATGAAGCTTGCTCAGGGCGAATATGTTGCTTTGGAAAAGATAGAGAACATACTCAGCTCGAATCCTTTGATCATGCAGATTTACGTGCATGGAGACTCCCTTCAATCTTACCTCCTTGCCGTTGTAATTCCCGATCCTATCATCCTTGCTGGCGTCGCTTCACAAATTCTTGGGAAGGGAATATCATCTCAGGATGACAAAGCCCTAACTGATGCTATTAAGGATGATAGAATCAATGCTTATGTGTTAAGCGAGCTTACGAAGGATGGTCAAAAGTACGGATTGAAAGGGTCAGTATCTGATCCTCATCTCTTCGAGTCTACTTGACGAAATGCTTTGTAATGTAGGTTCGAGATGATCAGGCGTGTCCACCTCAGCCTTGTACCATTCTCTGTCGAGAACGAAACTCTCACTCCTACGTTTAAGATCAAACGCAAGGACGTTGCCCAACTCTACAAGGCTGAACTCGAAGCTCTCTACGCACTTGGCGATCCCTCAAGGACCAATAAATATAAGTTTTGAGTTGGTCATTCTGGCTGGGTTGCTGTCCTCGTTTAGACGATAGTTTGTGTATGTCTTGTTATGTACATTTGTAGTTTTGGCACTGGGAATTGTGAATGCCCACTGCTAGTGATAAGAACTTGATGACGATTTTATGATCTAAGAAAAGCAGCAAGTTGAAAGCAAATGAGAAAATGTGGTATACGAGGGTAGCTAAGTTAAAGTGGTCCAAGATATTCTTATGTCTTATATGGGAGGGGTCCAACATAACCTCGAGAGTGGGCAATTTGCTTTGATAGCGAACAGCCAAACAGACAGACAATGACCATGACCATGATCCAGAAGTAGCCGCCGAGAACATGGTACTTGATGGACCAAGCAAAGATGGAACTGAGAGAACCCAAATGAATAACTGAGAAGATTCATAAAAAATGTGTTTGAATACTTGCCTAACAAACGCAGGTGCACCTGCTCTGGCCAAACACATTCCCAGTAGAACGAGACCGTTGGTCTTGGCGAGAGCAGTAGGTGCCGGCGCGTGTTTCTTACACAATATGAGGCTAACACTTGTGCCTCTTCAGTCAGAAACAATTCACAGAATCATCTCGTGGAAACTCACGAATATGCCAGACAACCAAATCGTGAGAGCGCCATCAGAATCACAATCTCAATCCATACTAGTGCAAGCCTTTTTGGTCCTGGTTCGTCTGCACCAACGACGAGTGTAAGATGCAGCATCGGCATTGCAGCAAATGCTATAGGCCATGAAAACATGAAAACATGGTATAACTTGGCGACCGAAAACCGGAGGAGGAGACTTGGAAAAACGGCAATCTGAATAAAAATTGAAGATGTCCCTGCTATGGCAAGTGCGTATCCTATTTGGGATGTCTAGAATGTTGAAAAGCTATCATCCATGATGGCGCCAACTGGATTGGGGGTGACACGCACATTGAAGGAGAGTCCACCTAATTCAATAGGAGTGTAGCAGAAGAGTACAAAAACGGCGTCAAATGCCGTTGCTACGAAACAAAGCGCGCATCCAGAGAGACATAAAGCACCAATGATGGGAATCGCGAAAAGCTGGCGCATGGAGAGTTCTTGGATAGTAGTGTGGGAATCATGTACCATAAGAAATGTAGCACTGCTTCTATGGACTCGAGCATTGTGGGCTATTATGGTGGGACGAGTCTCTGGCTCCGAATGCGCATGTGTACCTGTTGGAATACTGGTGGGTGACGTCATTGACGCGGTAAGAGTGCCATATGTCGTTGAGGGTGTCACTGGATTTTGTACATCTCTGAATTTACGGTCAGTCTCTCCCTGTATGTCGTCATTACGCCGGAGGGTCTGGTGAAGATGAGTAACCGGTACTATTATGGTCGAGAACATGTCTTACTTCGTGAAGGAATAAAAAGGCAAGTATAGCTGTAGAAAATGCCACGATTCCAGAGAAGAAACACGGGAGGAAATACGGATAGCGTATGAGAAAGGCGATGGATCCGAAGATGCGGGGGTATTTTTCAGCTGGGTTGGCAAGTGATCCGCCGATCAGGGGCCTTGAAACGTTTGAGACAATTTGATGAGCCCATATGCAGAGTCTTACCCAACGATATTCCCTAGAGGCCAGAACAAGCCGTAGATGGGAAAAGCTAGGGCTTGGTTGCTTTGGTCTGTGAGCTCACCGAGAACAGAGTGGAGTACGGCAGCGGTGCCAGAAAACGTGCCCGCTAGGCTTTGTGTAAGAGTGAGAAAAAAAACTCAGAGATGCCTGGCAAACCTAAACAGCGCGTAATCAGGATTTGAGAGAGATTTGAAGTAAGACCGAAAAGGATGGTCGATATTGAAAGACCGACAGTGCCAATTATGATCACCGGACGGCGGCCAAACATGTCTAGAGCACGAGTGAGGGTGAGTAGACACAATAGAGACAGAGTGTACCGGATATGTGAGCCCATTGGTATATGAAGAGCAGCTGGAAGAGGGCAAAGCTGGATTCCTGGGATTGCAGGATGAAAAAGGGGTAACGAGTAAACTAGAAAGCGGACTGACAACGAGGCCACTATAGAAGCCGATCTGCGACTGGCTGGGGATGAGATTGAGGTCGGTGAGGAATTGATTGATGTACGGAAATATCTGCGGGAGCGTGAGAGTTACACGGATCAGCGGACGCCGGAAGCACTGGCCTGGGTGAATGTGAGGGGGTCCATGAGTCTGACCGCGCACAGAAGGGCAAGTTGGCCTTTTGGCAGAGGCGTCTGCCGCTTCTCCGCAGACCCCAACAGTCCACTCGTCTCGTTGGCGGCGGTCATGGATCAAGTCTGTCCGGGCACAATACAGCCAGCCAAATAGCCTTGGCACATGCAGCCAACAAATAGACAATAATAGCCATCTACTCGAGCACAATATAGCCAAATAGCCAATCCTTTTGCACAATGACATCATCACAAAATACAGCCAAATAGCCCTGCCCCTGCCTCTGACCACCATGTCCTTCATCCCCGAACACCCCGTCCTGGTCGCACCCCGCCCCGTCCGCATTGCTGCCATCACCCAACACCACCTACCTCGCTCCCATTCAGTCCGCCTCCTCTCCCCGCCCGCTGAGCGTATCGCCGCCAACCACTCTCCAGACGGCGATGACTCCAGGCCGTACGCCGACGACGCCCCTCGCGCTTCTCCCCGGTAAGAGCACCTGCTTGACGTCGTGCGCATGTCCTCTGATTTCTCTTCAGATCTGCGCTCCCCTCAGAGGCTCTCGAGGAATTTCTCTCCATCCTCAGGCCTTCCGTCTCCGTCTTTCCGCCCAATTCTCCCCGCCGTCGGGCTACCAACCCTGTTGCTTCCTGGCACTATGACCGCTCCACATTTAATCTCAAATCCTGGGCTTGCATTGAGGTTGCCCCAGCCAAGAGCGAAGCCGATGATCCAGATGCAGCTCGTTCCAGCCAACCAAGTCGCAATGCCCTTTCCCCCGTACCTATCCCTGCGACGCCTGATTTCGACGCCTCGCTTGAATCAGATGCATTTACCGACGGTGAGCCTATGCCCTTCCGTTGGTTTTCTTCAGGCCTACTTGGTGAGTTGACTCAGTACCTAGGTGAATTTTGGCTGACCCTTCAATATCACCCTCTAGCCTCCCCTATCTCACGCATGCATACCCGCAATCCTTTCTTTCGTCATGTAACCGCTCAGTCTCCTGCTCCTGCCTTGCCACTGTCGCCTGCTGCTATACCCCTGCCAACTCCCACTCCTGACGAGCTGCTCGATCTCCACTGATATTCATCACTCGTACACTCATTCGGCATCCCTTGATACACACTTCCGTCTTCGGACAACATTGCATCCTCGCATCATATATCTATTACGGATTTTCCATGCCATCCGGTTTTAAGCAGGTATCCCACTCCCTTGTGTATTTTTTTCTTGATAATTGTTGTATCTCAAATTAAATAATCGCTTATTGTATACCTCTTTCTCTTTTTCTTCTGGTTCTAGAAGGCCAGACGTTTTTTTTCCTCTGGCTGGTCGGCCACCTCTAGTAGTATGAGTAGTTGTGAACTAAGGAGTGTACGTACAGCATTGTCAATTTATTACCTTGTTTCGAATGTGCTTCCTGAAACTCCTTTCAGGTTATCAAGGAGGCTGCCTGAGGCCTCTATTCGCTTCGAGTTGTCAAAGCATAACATATCTCGGTCAGTCGTGATTCAGTGCTCTCCCTCGCGATGCATGATAGGCTAGCTCAGTGGAAAAACCATTTTGAAGTAAGGCCACCTCGAACCTAATTCCAATGAAATTCGTTTTAATATCGTAACCTAAACGGTAGGTAGGGTATTTTCACCGCCCGATGGAACGATGTGCGAGCTACCCTCTCATGTGGTCAACCTCGGCATTCGATATCTGCTGTCTAAGTTGATAGGAGAGCTTGTTTAAAACCATTGTAGTGAAAATGACAAGCAATGTTGCCCTTCTTGAGCATTCGAGAGCCTTCCGGGATATGGATTCATTCTCGGAGAAAAACTCATGATAACGCTGGGATTTCAAGAAATTGAAATTTCTTCATGGGCTTCTTGTGGAGAGAAAGAGCATTCGAGAACTAGTCTAGTCCAGCCAAGCCGTGGCCGCAGAAATTTCCAGAGATGACGCCCGGCAATAAACTCCTTGATAATGTTGTCACAGAACACCTACCATTGCTATGTGGATCCTCTGTCCGCAGTCAGCAATTGGAGGTTGGGAAGTAGCTCCTAGTCCACTGCTAGATCTCAGGCTAACTCGCCCACAGTGGACTTGATGATAGTGTTGCGCCCACCCCTTATGTCAACAGAATAGAGGCACAAAACAATGATCCCCTAGTTCAATCAAACTGAGCAAGATAATTTTCAAATGTCCTATGCAACTCCTAAGAAAGGAACACCCAACAACCAGGATGAGGCCAATGATACTAGTAATGCACCTGTTGGAAGAAACAGAGTGCACAGCAGCATGGTGTAGTGTGGACAACTGGCAACCACTTACCTGTGGTGTATACTTCTATAGGAAGCTAAAATAGAGCAATGAAGAGAGACAAGTTGTATTGTCAGAGGCAAACATAACTACATAAAATTTTTCTATTGACTACTTAATTAAGACTATGTGCTTACTAAGCAGAGTGCTTTGCAACAGTACCTACTACACATTCATAATATAAATATAGATCAGCCTTATAGTCTTGATTTGACTTCTATTTCTTATTTGGAAGCTCAACTAGCCAAGTCCAAACTCTGGGATGGTCATTCTAACCCCATTTCTATTTTTGGAACTACAGAAACCATATCAGATGATTTGAAAAATATCAAAGTCTCACTTCATCATATTACTGATTTTATAAAAACAGAAAATTGAAAAACAATAGAAAGAAAAACATTCTTAGTCTCATAAGTTTCAGACAAGCAGCTTGGACTCTTATCTCATCTATCTATAGGGGTGGATAGGATGCTTTAAAGATAAACAACAATAATGTTTCTTTCTGTACTAAAGTCTCTAATCAATTTGTCAAGAAAACTATAACATCTAAACCTGGAAAAAAATCTGATAAAGTTCTAACACTAAAGCCAGTCAAATTCTTGAATTTACCACCTCATCCTGTTCCTCCTAGATCTTCTAAAGAGGAACTTGACAAGTCAAAATTCCATGGGAAAAATCACTAAAAACCCAACAAACAATCTGACAGAAAAAAAAGGTGGTCTTATGCTTAAGTATTGTTTGGAAACATTAAGGAGATCTTAAAGATC
>Ga0157368_1000624_pt1 | contig 16228 bp, 11 predicted proteins | sample AttbisABBM3_FD_113146 | JGI IMG/M metagenome (GOLD analysis project Ga0157368, IMG submission 113146) | Fungus gardens microbial communities from leaf cutter ant in Botucatu, State of São Paulo, Brazil - Atta bisphaerica ABBM3 | ecosystem: Host-associated > Fungi > Mycelium > Unclassified ...
GATTGTAGTTACCGGCATCGGCGCCGGTCAGGGTGAAGCCGTTTACCGTAACGGCCTTGCCCGTGCCAGCATTCTTGTTGGTAAAACTGGCGCTGCCGCTGCCCGTTACCGAGACCACGTCGCCACCGAAGGCACTGACCGAACCGGTACCCGAGAGGGTAGCCGCGGTGGTGCCATCGTAAATCTTGTTATTGACTGCCAAGCCTGACAGCAGCAGATCTGCCTTGCTGATACTCGCAAAGCTACTATCCAAACCATTGAGCGCGTATTTGGACGCGCCGGAACCACTCAATGTGATTCCTGAGACCGTGACCGTTTTGCCGGTACCCACGTTCTTGTCGGCAAACGTGGCAGTGGCACCGCTGGTGTCGACAGTCACGTCTGAGGGGCCACCGCCTCGTATGGTAGTCGAGTTGATCGAAGCAGTGGTGCTGCCGTCATAAGTCTTGTTGCCGATGACAGTTGCCAGGTTCACGTACATGTAGGAACTCAACTTGCTTGAGTCCGGCATATTAATCAGCAAGTTACCGCTGCCATCTTTAAGCGATGCATAATTGGTCGGCGAGGTATAGCTGCTCGGGTTGTAATAGATCTTGATCGTGCCGGTGGCGTTGCCGTAGATGTTCGACTGGTTGCTGAGAATGACGGTCCCGGTACCGGTACCTGTGTTATCCGAGCGTAGGACCATGTTGCCCGTGGCTGAGCCTGAGTCGAGATTGGCGGTGCCCTGCAGCTCGATGTTGCGGTAGGCGCTCAGAGTGAGCGTGGTGCCGCTGGTCCAGTTGCCCCCACCGATCAGCGCGCCATTGGCCAAGATGATATCGCCGCTACCGCTATGGCCCGTACAGGTCAGGCCGGCATTGCAGGTCGTACTCGCGCCGGTTTTGATGGTCAAATTGGACGACTGTAGGGCGGCCGTTACGTCGGTATCCTTTATATCTCCGGTACTGAAGCCGTCGGAGTAAATGGTGAAGTCGTTCGGGTCGAGCAACCAATCTCCGGTCTGGCCATTAGGCGCCAACGTGGCGACAGAGGCATTGGAGCCGATCGTCAAGTGCTTACCGGATGTCTCGACGCTGCCGCCGTTACCGCTCGCACTGCCACCACGAGCACTGATGTGGCCATCGAAGCGGGTCGCGCCGTCCGACCAGACGGCAACCTGACCACCATTTCCACTGCTGCGCGCATCCGCTTCGATCCGACTGCCCGCGGCGACCGTGGTATTCGCCGCCCTTTGTTCGGACCCGAGGCCTTTGAAATTGCCCCCGATCAGCGCTGAGCCACCCCCCGTATCGCCCGACGCATCGATTCGGCTGTTGGCGGTCAGATTGATCGTCCCGCCCAGGACCTTGGCGCTACCACCGTGCTGGCCGGTGGCTGCGCCTGCAACGTCCAGCGTTCCATCGTTGGTGGTGGTGCCCTCACTGCCTGCCTCCAGCACGATGGTGCCGTTGACGTTCTGCACGCTGCGCGCCTGCACGATGCCGGTGTTATTAACCACACTGGCGAGGACCGTGTCGCGCGCGCCCGCGGACATCCATACCGCACCACCGTCGGCTTGTACCAAGCCGCCGTTTTCCGCCAGGGTATCGACGGTGCTCTTGTTGATCTGCAGATTCACCAGCTTGTCGCCAGTGAAGGATAGGGTCACGTCACTGCCGGCAGCCAAGGCCGCCGCACCGCCAGGGGTGCTAATCGTTCCCTGGTTCTCGACATGCTTGCCGACGAACGCGACATAGCCACTGTTGGCCGTGTTTATGGTGCCCTTGTTGACGACACTACCTACGCCAGTGCCGCTGAAGTTCCGAGCATTACCAGACGCCGCACTGTCGTTGATATCCAGAGTGGAGGCCACCAACCCGCCAACGTTTACCCGAGCGCCAGCGCCGAAGACGATGCCATTGGGGTTGATCAGATAAACCTGGCCATTGGCGTTGAGCTTGCCGAGAAACTGAGTGGGATTCTGATCGGCAATTCGGTTGACGGCGATCGCGGATGTCGAAGGCTGCGAGAAGTTGACCGTCTCTGAGGCGCTGGTGTTGAACGACTGCCAATTCAACGACAGATTTTGGCTGCCCTGATTGATCGTGGTGGTCGAGCCAGACTGATTGATCGTGCCGCTACCCGCGGTGATCTGCCCCCCCGTCGGTCCTGCATGAGCGAGAGGTACCGCCATGCTAGCGGTCACAACCACTGCGCTGAGCTTGCGCGTTACCTTCTTTCCTTGACCCCGAGTGAACTCCGAGACCGCAACCCACGTTTGATGCAGATCACTCCATACCAAACGGTAAATGTGGTTCAGGGTTGCATGTCGCATCTTCTTTTCCTTGGCTACAGCCGACGCACTAGCCGCCTTACAACGGCGCGTGTTGGGTTTCGTTGAATTTTGCAAGGTGGGCCGCTACACGCTGATCCAGGTCAGGCTTCCACTGTGGCGGCATCACCTTGAAGATTAGCGCTTCGATACGTGCTATCTCGGCCAACTGCGCGGGATCTTGAGTGATCGCTTTGGCAGCGCTATTCCACATGTATATTTTTGCCAAATCTTCAGGGCTCAACGCGCCAGTGGCGGGATCTAGCGGCGCATTGGCATAGAGAATGGCGGTGGGGAGATAGGCCGGAGCGTATCCCTCCGCTGCGGCATGCTCCAGCCAAAACCGCGCCTTGAGCACATCCGCCTCACCGCCAAGCCCCTCAGTGAGCATCAGCCCTAGGCGGAATTGAGCCTCGAGCACATGGCGCTCGGCAGCTTCGGTGTACCAGAATCGTGCTAACGCCAGATCTTGGGCAACCACGCCACCTTCACTGTACAAGGCAGCGAGGTTCATCATCGCCGGCGTTGACTCTGCCTGTGCAGCACCTGTGCATAGCGCTAACCCCTGAGCCACATCCTGGACGACAATTTTGCCTGCAATCAATAATTCACCAGCATCACAGGCAGCGCTAACTAAACCCCGATCTGCGGCTGCTTTGTACCAACGAATGGCCGCAGGTCCGTCGACTGGACTCCCAATACCTTGCGCAAGGCAGTTGCCGAAGAATTGCTGGGCCGCCGGGATGCCCTTGTGTGCGGCGCGGCCGAACCACTTACAGGCCGCTACCGCATTGGGCGAGCGTCCCCAGCCGTTCTGCTCGATTAGTCCCAAGGAAAATTGGGCAAGACCATTTTTTTCTGCATGCCGTTTGTACTCAGTGAACGCCAGCGAATATCTTTCATCCGCCAAGGCTTTATTAGCTTTTTTGAGTTCAGTCTGAAGATCATCCATTGGTGCATTTGCCGAGGCCATGACCGGAATCGCGGCGAGAAAAACCAAACTTAGGATTGACAGTCTCACCGCATTTCCTCGGCACGTTAAAACAAGGCGACAACAGCCAGGACCAAGCTCATGCCTCTAGAGCTTCAATCATCCTGAGAAGGATAAAGCCCTTTGACGGCAATGTAATAGTTCATTACCAAGTAAGGAGGCATCGTAGAAAAGGGCTGCGCACCACCAATAATATTGGTAGTACCGCTAGCAGTGCCTACCCCGGTGACAGTCGTAGAAGCAGTTCCGGAAATTGACACAGGCGCTGTAACACCATTATTTACAGTAAGAGAAAGATTACCGCCAATGGTCCCACTATTCAGTGTAACGTCTGGCGCACTGGTCGTATAGATATTACCCGCAGTACCATTACTCTTGCCAATAAAGTTGCCGCTAGGCGAACTGAGACCGTTTTGCGAAGAAGCATTGATGACCAAGCCACTTACCGGACCAGTCAAGACAATCCGCGACAAGTCAGCAGTTCCGGAAAGACCAGCAAGCGTCGTAGTAGCCGTCAAAGCGTTAAAATTAACGGGCATATTGGTGATAGTGAAGTTGTGCTGAGGCAGCTGGGCAATGGTCAACGTTTGAGTATAGGATCCGCCAGTAGTCCCGACCGACTGACTCGGCACACGATCGTCATACCCAACGATTACCTTACCCCGAAGGTCAGGAAGTTTAAAATTGGTTGCGCCATCACCACCATAACTTTTACCAATCAACGCAAACAATGCTGGATTCTGACTGACATTCAACTGCTGCCCCGCCGCCGGAATATACGTCCCACCCCCAAACCCGTAATTCCGACTTAGAGCCATTGCACAAATACTGCCGATATAAGGATCACTGGAGCAGGCAAAACTTGAGGGACTCCAAATTGTGGTACCGATAGCAGACAGCAGCGCAACCGTGGGAAATGCTTTGGGAATAAAACCTTTCATACCAACTTCCTTTTTCGCATGATATTAGATAGATCGCTTTCCATGTAGATGCATGCTAGGCGCCAAACATCTTTTATACGCTTCATTGCATCGTCTTTGATGCCATAAAAGCTATGATCGAAAGGTTTAGCGGTAGCTCGCGTTCTGCTTGTTGTAGACGGTCGAACTTTTCACTGAGCCTACAGATGGCAGCCTAGCTGAAAGCGACCGACACGCCGGGCCGCTCAGAAGCTTTTTGCTACCGATGCTCGGTTTTTCATGTAGTGCTCGCTGGTGAGCTTCGAGCCACGCCTGCTGATCGGGGTCATCATTCCTTTCCTGATGAGCTTCTTGCTCGGTTGCTTGTCTCGGCTCTTCGATCAACCTTCGTACCGCCAGCGTAATACGACCGAACGTCCGTTCAGCTTGGCTCAAGAAAAACGTCAGCTCTGCACAGGTTCGACAAGCCGGCCAGCAGCTCGAGGCGACGGACACTCTAGCCTGCATTGATCGCCGTTGGCTTGCCGACTTTTCCGACAAACCCTGATAGATAGACAACCCAGCCTATAAAAAGGCCTCGAACTCGAAGCCTTGAAATTAATCGAAAAATTATGCGCAACAACAACCTACATCGCCTTTCAAGAACCACCACTACATATACAGACGTTAATATACTGGCCGCCAGCCCCTTTATTCAAATCCCCGGAAACTTTCACATAACCAGACGGCGGAGAGAGATCAGCCTTATCACCTCCAATAATAATTATTTTATTAATTGCCGTTTTTTGATCATAGTCTTCCATCTTATAGCAAAGATAGACAAAATCCCCACCCGCGCCTTGATTTAGATCGCGATGGATTTTCACAAAGCCAGGTGGTGTTGGCTCATCATTGTAAATGATTTTAATAGCCGTAACAGCCTGCGCCAGGCTGTCCGGCTCCCAGGCCCATTCACGATAGCAAAGATAAATAAAATCTCCTTTTGCGCCTGCATTCAAATCATAAGGTATTTTCGTGTAGAATTTGGGAGGCTCTACCTCAGGATAGTCAGCAGCAATTACTTCTAACCCAACTATATAGCTAGGCCTTTCCTGATAGCTTGCTGCCTGACTTCTCCAAACCGATCGTTGCCCTGGAGTCCCAATGCTCAAAGCTCCATCGTCATGCAAGCGAAGAATATTGTACTGCGCGTTCCAAGGCTCTGGAGAGTCTGGATGTGAGGCCCAGTACCTTTCTCCTTTTGCAGAATACGCAACAAGATTCCCCTCATTTTGCATCGTCAACCATCCCGGCGCAGAGCACTCGACATTAGCGGACCATACCACCTCGCCCTCAGGCACCCCGACCACCTCGAAATTACCATTTTCACGATAATAAAATCGATAGCCGCAACTATTCGATTCGATAAAATACCCGGGATTCAATCGCTCCCAATGGATAAGTCTATCAAGCCCTTGATAAGCCACTGCGAACGGCTCAATATAGAACTGCTGATATTTATCACTATCGTCATATTGCTCCTGATAGCCTATGAGAGAGTCCTTGTTGCTACCACAATTCCATGTGGCAAGGCGAAAGCCATTAAAGGTACCACCTGAATAGTTACTCAAAAATTCCAGCCAGAAGCGCCCTTCGGCACAGCACCGTATCTTCCAAGCCGCACGCGAGAGCGGCGTCCCAGGGACTCTTATATCGCCTTGCGCGCGATACTGGCTACCGCTCAATATTAGCAACTTATCATCGCGAATATTTCGAACCCGAAAGTAGAACCCCTCCTTATGGTGAGCATTCAAAGGTTGCAGCGGCTCTAGCCGCCATTCCTCCAAAATGTTAGTTATTTGTATTTCGCGTGACATGTGGCCAATATGTAACCCCCGGCCTGCTATAGCAGAGCGGAGGCGTATCGGCGTGCTATCGGGAGACGCAGCAATGGCGCTTACCAACTGAACCACACTATGAGGTATCAATGTTAGAAGAAATCGCTCCTGCTTATCCAGCATCTCCTCAACACTACGTACCAATTTGCCGCCATCAGTGAAGTATACCGAAGGATCCTCCGCGACCAGGCTCATAATAAAAATCGCCTTTGACTGAACCACGTAATACCTAACAAACAAACTCTTCATCACAATGAAATAAGACAGAAAATCACGCGAAAAATTATTTTTATGAACCAAAGCGAAAAGCGAGCGATCACCCGTTTCGGCCAAGAGGCTATTAATTTGCTTTACGCTTGAATAGATTTCATTGGCAACACGAATGCCTAGCTCAGTTAGGCGCTGTATCGCTCGCTTGCGAGCCAAAGCCGCAGCTGAATCCCCAGCCATTTCTGCCTTGGTAGCATTTTTTAACGAGTCAAGCGCCGCCATGTACTGATCATAAAGAGATTCAATTTGATTGGCATACCGATCAACATCATCCATTTTTACGTCAGCGTGGAAGTCATCGATCTGGGTCTTGACTTCCGAGATTGATGTCCGAACCTTATTCAGTTCATTAAGAACCTGATCCAACCGCCGATTCACTTCATCGAATTTCGCCCCTTCGGCGTCCCCTGCCAAAAGAATCCAAATTTTATTTGAACCCTGTTTAACAGCAGCAGATCCTATCTGCTTGGCAAGCTCCTTAGCAGCAAGTGACAACAGACTTAACATCATACAACTCTCCTTTTGTTGACACGTCTCATGCAGATGAAGTGATCTATACACTAGCAGGATGATAAAACATATTCAGGATAATGACACCATACAACCGGCCAGGAAAAATCAAACTATGCATCGCCCTTAATCCTGTACGAAAAGCACTGCCGTAGACAGCGTAGCGCGCAAGCCAGCATGACCATCGCGGCAAGAATTTTTGCCACCTATTCATAATCATTACCTGTCTTGCAGCTCTGCTTCAAGCAGCCGAGCATCCGCTCGATGATGTTTGTTGCGCTGCCGCCATTTCATGCGGCCAAGCGCCATTGGGAGTGTTAATTCTTGCTGCACCGCGAGCTAGAGTGAGATAGTCCTAGCATTTTCCGATAATTAGCTATATGTAGAGCAAGAAGTCTCCTCGACCAAGGAAGGATCCGACATGTCTTGCCCACAGGTCTGTGCCGGCGCGACCCTGCAGTGCAGCTTCGGCGCCGCGCCGTCAGCACTCAATGTGTTGCCGGTCAATCGGGTGCTGGTCGGCGGTATGTCCGCTGCCAATCTGAACGACCATATACCCTTGGTGAACATACTGCCGTTCGGTGTCTGCAGCAGTCCGGCGAATCCCATGGTAGCTGCTGCCACCGCCGCGGCTCTGGGGGTGCTCACCCCCATGCCCTGCATTCCGGCTACTGCTTCGCCGTGGGTACCCGGCGGTGCGCCCATCTTCATGATCGGCGCGATGCCTGGCACAGATGCTACTAGCACCCTGATGTGTAACTGGGGCGGCGTGATCAAGGTGCTCTATCCCGGCCAGGTGCAGACGCTGATTCCCTGATTTCAGCCCGGCGGCGGCTCCTGCCAACGCCGCCACCACCACAGCGGGCGCGCTAGGGGCCGGCCACGGGCGTCCAGCGGGCGGCCGTCGGCGGCGAAGGTTTCCGCAGTGTCCACCAATTGCCCCAGGTGGTAGCTGCCGCGATAGGCCAAGGCACCGCCGGGGTGGAAGCGCTGCACCAGGCCGTGCAGCAGGCCCTGGCGATAGAACTCCTGCTCGACCAGAGTGCCATCGGCCAGGTAGGTCTTAACCTCGCCGTGCAGCAGCCCGGTGCGATAGTGGGCTTCGCGTTGCAGGCGGCCATCGGCGAAGAAGAAGCGCGCCGGGCCATGTAATTGGCCAGCGGTGAAATTCAGTCGCGCAGCGGCCTTGCCGTTGGGATGGAAGAGCACCAGGGGGCCGTGCAACTGGCCGTGATGGTAGCTCAGGGCCGCCTGGGGCCGGCCGGCGTGGGTGATCTGTGCTGGGCCGTGCAATTGGCCTTCGGCGAGACGGGCATCGAGGCGATCCTGATCGCGCTGGACCACTACGCTGCTTGGTACCTGCGGTTGGTCGCTCATGCTAGTTCGCCTTGATCAGGCCGCCCTTGAGGGTCAGCATGGCGCCGCCGTCTACGGCTTGCTCGGCGCCGCCCTTGTTGGTCAGGCTGATGCCGGCATCGTTGGTCAGGGTGGTGCCGGCCTTGTTGTCCAGGGAGGTGCCCGCCTGATTGGTGATGGAAGTGCCTGCCTTGTCGGTGAGCGCCAGGCCGGCCTGGGTGGTGAGGTTCTGGTCGCTCTTGGCGGTCAGGTCGCCGGTGCTCTGCAGGGTCAGGGTGCCGGTCACCTTGATGGTCAGGTTGCCGTCCACGGTCAGCTCGTAGTTGCCGCTCACCTTGTGGCTGAAGTTGCCGCCGGTACTGTGGGTCTGGTTGCCGCCCACCGTGAGGGTACGGCTGTCCTTCACGTCCAGGCTGTCACTGCCCGTCTGGATGGTGACGCTGCGCTTGCCCTTCTCCAGGGTGATGGTCTCGTCGCCCTCCTTCACCGTGCGGGTGCGGGCGTTCTGCACCGTGAGGGTTTCGTCGTGACCGATGGTGGCGCTGCTGTCATTGAGGACGTTGAACGTCAGGTCCTTCTGCGCCTGGAGGAAGACCTCCTCGGCGTCTTTCTTGTCCTCGAAGCGCAACTCGTTGAAGCCACCACCGCCCTTGGAGGAACTGGTCTTGATACCGGACTGGGTCTGGTTGTCCGGCAGGGTATAGGGCAAAGTGTTGTCGCCGTTGTAGACGCAACCGGTGACCAGCGGGCGATCCGGGTCGCCGTCGAGGAAGGTGACGATCACCTCCTGGCCGATGCGCGGCACGAACTGCATGCCGAAGCCCTTGCCGCTCCAAGGCAGCGCCACCCGTACCCAGCAGGACGAGGTCTCGTCGCTCTTACCGTCGCGATCCCAGGGGAACTGGATCTTGATGCGGCCGTACTGGTCGGTCCAGATCTCCTCGCCGGCCTTGCCCACCACATGGGCGGTCTGGGTATGCATGCGCGGCTTGGGCGTACTCCGTGGCGGACGGTAGGCGGTGGCCTTGGGGATGGCCTCGAAGCGGTTGCGGTAGTGCTCATGGCTGGCGTCATGGGTGACGGCGGTCACCACCCAGTCGATATTGAGGCTGGCGTCGTCATGCCCGGTGAGGGTGAACCAGTGGCCGGGCACCAGCCAGCGGCAGTCGCTCTCGCCGATCAGGAGCTTCTCATGGCTGCGCAGCCCGTCCACACGCTGCTTGGTCAGCGCATCGCCCCGCGCCTTGGCGATATAGCCGCCCGGGTGCTCGTACCTCGATAGCGGCCCAGCCACTGCCTGCGCCTGGCTGTAGAGCGAGGTGCTGGGCGTGGCGAATGCATAGTCCGTGGCGCTGTACACCCCGCTCACCGCCTGCACGCAATACTGCGCCGAACGAATGCCATGCAACTCCCGCTCACCGATGCCCTGGCCCAGGTAGAGCACCTTGGGGCCGTTGGGGATTTGTGGGAAGGCGTCGTTCCCCGCCAGGCTGCGCTCGCCGTCTACGACACCGAGGCCGGCTGGGAATACGAGGGGGCCTGGGCGCTGCTACGCTTCATCCGCGATCATCAAGCCTACGAGCGGCTGCCAACCTAGGATCTCAGCGATCGCCCGCTGGCTTTCCAGATCCCGACCCGTTCCGCGGTGCCTGGGGAAACCTCGATGCTCGCCTTCATCCGCGTGTCGCTGATGGGCGTGGGCAGCAAGCAGCCGCTGATGCTGACGCCCCTGCCGACCAGTGCGCCCCTGTCGCCCTTTACCACGCCCTCTTTCGCTCTCCCAACCGCGAGTACCCTGCCCAATGTCATCAGTCCCTAGACAGCAACGAATCGCGGAGGTCTGGCAAAACTTGCTGGCACCTCTGCCGGAACCGGCACCCACGGGTGTCAACCTGAAGCACAGCAACGCCTTGCATGACCTGCGACGCCTCCGAGAAGAGGACGATGCGAGCCTGCCCATGGGCGTCTGGGAAAGAGAACTCAAGCGAAGTGACTGGCCCCAAGTCGAGGTCTTGGCCTGCTCGCTGCTGAGCAGCCAGAGCAAGGACCTTCAGGTGGCCGCCTGGCTGGGGGAAGCCTGGATCCAGCGCTATGACCTGCCAGGGCTCAGCTCGGCACTGGAACTGATCGCCGAGCTGCTCGAACGCTATCCCGATACGCTCTATCCAAAGGGACCCGAAGGAGACATGGACTGGTTGGCCGGCCCCCTGGCCTGGATCGCCAAGAGCTATTCGCATCTGGCGCACCTGAAGATGGAGCTGCCGGGCAAGGACGAAGAGCGCTCCGGTATCACCCTGTACCTCTGGGAGTCGACGCAACAACGCCTAGTCCTGCAGGGTCGTGACAGCCGGCAGAAGCAAGACCAGACCGAGGCGCAGCAGCAGTATCGCGAACTCCGCGAAACCCTCGGCAGCCTGCCGCTAGAGCGTCTTCTCACACAACGCCGGCTGCTCGACACAGCCCAGGCATCTGTCCTCCGGCTGGAGCTCTGGATCGATGAACACCTCAGCGACGACCCGCCCTCACTGCAAGCCCTGCGTGATCGACTCGACCGTTGGCAGAGTCTGCTGGAAGAAGCCATGAAACTACATCCAGACGATGTCGAGCCCGAGGCCCTCCCCACCGACCCGCAACAGCCAGACGCGACAACAGAGGCGGCGCCGGTAACCAAGGCCCCCGAAGCGACCAACAGCTATTCGCGCCAACAGGCCTACCGCCAGCTCAAGGACATAGCGAACTTCCTCCGCCAGACCGAGCCGCACAGCCCCGTACCCTATCTACTGGATACTGCGGTTTCCTGGGGCGACATGACGCTGCAAGAATTGCTGTTGGATATCCTGTCGGCCGGCATCGACGAGCGCAGGATATGGGAAAAGATCGGTGTCATACCCAAGCAGAACTGAATTTGGTTTGTAGATAGGCATGTGGTTTCTCCCCCACGTATTTGATCTGCTTAGGTTTAATCACCCTTGCGAACTTCGGCAGGGCGCCAATTGTTCCCTCGCTAGGTCCGCCGACTTGAAAATGGTAGCAATCATAGAGTTTGTAACTGGCCTGGCCAGACTGCTGTTTCTGGCCGGAGGTGGTGACGCACCCTCGGATCCGAGACACCCTGGCCAGGGTCGATGCGGTCTTTGACGAAGACCAGGCAGCACCCAAGGAAGAGGCGCTGATCGAACCATGCCGTCAAGAGAAGGCGCTGGGCCGCAAGGTGCTGGCCTACACCGTCTACAGCGGCATCCGGGACACAACCAGCCGACTCAAGCGCTTGGTCAAGTAGACCGGTCTGAAGGTAGCGGTACTGCGTGCGTCGGTGGACACGGCCCGGCGCGAGGATTGAATCCTCGACCAGATCGACCGCGGCGTCGACGTGTTGATCACCAACCCGGAGCTTGTGAAGACTGGGCTGGATCTGCTGGACTTCCCCACCATCGTCTTTCCAGTTGATAAGTACGGATGCGGGCTTCTTTAATAAAGGTGGCGTTGTTCATCGTGTCCTCGGGCCGGCGTGGGTAGAAAGTGGCAGATATTGGGAACGGTCCCCCGGCTCATGCCGGCGCCGCGCTCAGCGTCTGCTCGAAGTCACACAGGCACTGATAGCCGGCTTTACCCAGGCTGCCGGTTCTGAAGGCGTAGCCGACCGCTCCCAGGAAGAGCAGCGTGGCGCGATGTGGGCGGCCATATGCCTTGATGTCTTGGAAATACTCCAGCAGCTGATCACGGCCTGCCTCGGGTAGGGTGCCCAAGACTGCCATGAATTCAGCCCTATCGAACGAAACCGGCACTCCGCCTCAAACCAATAGACGTATGCGTCGGCCTCCTCTATCCAGATATCCAAACGCTCATCAACGCTGATACTCCATTCTCTGGCCATCCGAATGGAATCGGTTAAACCCCTGCAACAGTGAATCGGAACGCCTTGAGAATTCGAGCGAAGAATCTACTGGACACAGTAATCGCACATCGCTAGCTTACTCGTGAAGCGAGGTAAACGCCTTGACGAAAGCTCAATCTATTAAAACCGATTTGAGCAAACGCCAGTAGCTCATTTAGATCAAGATACAATGGAAGGAATGCATATGAAACAAACATGGAAGTGTTTGAAACTGTCAGTTGAAAGCTACCGATCACTTCCCTCGAAGCCAAAACGCCCGCCTGACGAGCCCGCCATCTTATCTGGGAGGATAACTGCTCCGGGCACTTCAGCATCACGCAACTTTTCTTATCTCTCAAACAAACGATAGAAACCAATTGGGAACCACGTTTGATGCGTGGATACCCAGCCTTTCTCTGTGGCCGGCCATAGGAGCCTTCAATGAGTGCAACAATCCATGTTGATCTACACACTAGCATTCAAAAGATCGACAATAGCCTAGTAATTGTTGGCTTTGACATCCATCTCGATCCGTCCGGAAAACAAGGTAACATCGTCTGGCCGTACACAGTTCTGGAAAACGGAGAGGCACCTTCTAGCGAAACGTCCATCACGATCTATGCAGACACGGTCACCCTGTATAGCGATCTCACAAATATCGGAAAAAACATCTCCATATTTGCCCGCGAGATCATCGTAACCCCCAATGTCATTATCAATGTCTCGGCCGCTGACACCTGGGTCGCTGAACCGGCTATCCCCAATTACAAGATTTTCAACCCGGCGCCCAATCCCACGCCGAGCACCCGCTCAACAGGTCCAAAAGGCAGTGATGGCGGGACAGGCTGTGACGCGGGGTCTATCACGCTGGTGGCCCAACAGTTCAGCGAACTGCCATCCCCACCTACCTACCAGCCTAATCGTACCCGTCTGTTCAACACAGGGCATCTGTTGGAGTCGCTGTTCGCAAACCTTTGGTCAGATAGCAAGATCGTTGGAAATTTCCAGAATATCCCTCTCCCTGACTTTAATCTTCCCGCTCCAACAATAGATTTTACAATCCCCACTCCCCTTAAACCCATTCATGTTCACTATGATTTAGAGTTTGCTTTCCGGGAAAACAAATTACTGGGCGCTCAAAACTGCAGCAGCATCACACGCTCCATTAGCCAGAGCGACAATAAAATCACGATAGATATCAATTTTGGGCCTATTCAACTTGCGTCCCAAGCCGTCACTATTTATGTCAATGGCCAACCACACGACGAAGCCGTATTAAACTGCAGCTTTATACTGGGCGCTTCGTTACATTTCATCCTCGAGAGTGACGGAACCACGTTGAGGTTTGACAGCATTTCAGACCCGGCTATCCAGGATGTCAATTTCGTCATAAAAGACCGACTCCTCTTTGACGGAAATCCCTTCTCCTTGGGACCATACTGTACGAACAAGCTCAGCGAGAGGTTGATGCTGATCATTGCACCTCAGTTCAAGCAGATCTTGCCAATCCTGGGTGATGGGTTTGCAGTGGCTTACAGCGCTGTTCGGAAAGTTGGCGGGAAAATGCTAACCATGGCCAACGGCGGTATAGGCGGGCGCGGCCAGGACGGAGGTACTGGAGGCGCTGCCGGCCAAGGCGGCAATGGCGGAAGTAGCGGGAACGGCGGAAATGGCGGAGTAATCAACGTTTATTCGGGCGACCTGGCGCCAGGTTTCCTCCTTGCGACGGCGGTTGCAGGGTTCGGTGAGCAGGTAGCTCTTCCGGGCAACGGTGGCCTTCGCAATTCCTACATCGGTGGGCCACTCGGCTCCGCAGGTGCATCAGGTCAAAATGGAACCCCCGGAACAGTCAAGCTCAATGGCAGCGCCTACCGTTACTTACAGAAGCCTCCTGATTTCGATCACGCTACGTTCGCAGACCAGTTGTCGATCGGCCAACTTCTGCTGGAGCAACAAGGTGCCAAGCTTGCCTTCATCTCGGCAGAAGTTCCGGACGACAGTGCGAAGACCCAAGACAACTACAAAGCGGTAATCCCGCTCTATCTATGGCTCTACGACGCCACCTTCCCGTATGTTGTGGGCAACCCAGGTAACCGTCCTCCAACCGCCGTCGCTACGCTCAAGGGTATCAACTCCGCCGCAAGTCTCGCCCTTTCCCGTCTGAATGCTGGGATGAGCTACTACGGGACGCCGATCACCTGGACACCAGCGACCAGCGCCTCTGCCTGGAATCAATACATCAGCAGTTTCATCAATTACGGCAACATCCTCTCACAGGCTTACACCACTGCCTCGGCGGCTCAGGCTAGCAACCAGACACAAATCGATGCCGTCATTGGGGCCAAGGGCACCATTGATGCTCAATTGAGCATGCTCAACAGCCAGATCAAAACACTCCAAGTTGGCGTTAATTCTCTGAGCGAGTCCATCGGCCAAATGACCCGGCAGATCGATGCGCAGACCAACAAGATTACCAGCGAGATCACAGCGGATGCCAGAGCCTATCTGCAAGATATCGGTATGGGATGCTCGCTCGAGGATATCGTCAAAATTCTGCAGGGTATCTATGCCGTTGGTTCCAGCATCGCCAAAGCCGAAGAGGATATCGTCGGCGCCATCAAAGGTATCGGCAAGGGATTGAAAGACATCTACGATGCCAACCACAACGCCATTGCCAGTGTGCAGACAGCGCAGGCCAACGTTGCATCGTTGCAAACGGCATGGAAAACACTGCAGGAAGATCTCAACGGCAATGCCTCGGCGGGTGTGATCGCGATAGACGGCGAAAAGTTTGAGACATTCGTCAACCAGACATTCGGTGGTTACAGTTTCACCGCACAACTTCTGGCGGATATGCATGCGCTCATCACCCTGGGCCAGCGACGCAACACCGCACGCTCAACGCTCACCATCCAGATCGCGGAAATCCTGAAGCTTAAAGCCGAAGTCGCCCAGTTCTCCAACTACGCCGAATATATCCAGGCGATGGCCGCTGAAAGCGTCGTACCGGTAGAGCCCCAGTACGTCCAATTCTTAGCAAATAGCTACAACTACACCGCCAATTGCATCGTCGACATGATGTGGGAGATGAACCAAGCGCTACAGTACCTGACAACCTCCCCGTTAACATTGCAGATCACTGGAATCGATATCGCAACCCTAAGCGCCAAGCAAGCGCAGCTCACCCAGGAACTCGCCCAAGCCAAAGAGGAGGCCGCTAAATCATTCGCAAGCTTCGCCGGCATCCCCTACAAGATCCCATGCGGTCCCGAGACACCAGCGCACAGCCAGCTCACGGCGTCGAAAAAAATGGTTTTCAGTCTGCCGACCAGTGTAAGTGCCGTGCTCTTCAGCAAGGCAGGCTCGGTGACCCTCACAGAGCTCACTGTGACCTTGGACGGGCTCTCAGGGTTCAGCGCACAGGCGGCCGTCGATGTCGGCATAGGTCAGATCGGTCCCGACAGCCGATACAATGTGAATACTGAAAATTGGATGGCGTTTCCCCATGCGCCAGTGACCACCGAGTATCGTTACGTTCCTAGCAGTCAAAAAGTCCAAGTCATAGCTTCCTTCGCTAACGGGGACAATTACAACGGCGTCAGCCCGTTTGCCTACTGGGTATTGGACTTCAGTTCGGAGCTGAACGACTGGATCGACTGGAGCCTAGTCAAGACGGTCGTCCTCAACTTCTCCGGCACAATGCAGCCAAAGCACGTGTCGCGGACGGCTGGTGGAAAGATTAAGGCTGCATAAAAACAGGTGAAACATTCCTGCCCTGCATTCCGGCCGGACTTCACAATCCGGCCGGTTTCGTTTCATGCGCTGCTTTACTGGCCCCTGCTCAGGTAGGCGCGTTGGCGAAAAGAGGTTTATCCTCATCACCGTGGCCGCCGACAACAGAATGACCGATAGCTATTACCGTCTGCTGCTATTTATGCCACCAGATGTAACAGCCTATGAGTGAATAACGCCTGAGCGCTCCTAAGAGCGTGCCATCGACATTAGAGCGCGACTTAGCGACGTCATCGGATGCCTTCTAATGGTATCCTCTCAGCAGAGCCGTATAGACAGCGCACTGCTAGAGCCAGCCGTTTAGCGGAAATTGAACTCAACCCA
>Ga0157368_1000625_pt1 | contig 16218 bp, 21 predicted proteins | sample AttbisABBM3_FD_113146 | JGI IMG/M metagenome (GOLD analysis project Ga0157368, IMG submission 113146) | Fungus gardens microbial communities from leaf cutter ant in Botucatu, State of São Paulo, Brazil - Atta bisphaerica ABBM3 | ecosystem: Host-associated > Fungi > Mycelium > Unclassified ...
GCGTGCTGCGAAGCGAGGCGGCAGCGTTAATTTCCTTCTTATCCGGAACATCCGCGCACAACACGACCCCTTCCACGGAGGCCACCTGCTGCGCGCTCAGTACGGCATCTGCCCATGCCGACAGCTCTGCATCTTCGGCCAGGACGTGAACGTATGCGGACCAGTTCTGACCGGCATTTTCCAGCGCGGCCATGACCTGACTTTTCAGCACCGAATCCGCCGCACCCAGCTGCGCATCAAAATCGGTCTGCGTATTAACCGCCAGCGTCTTCCCGGCGTTCGTTGCGCCGCGTCCGATAAAGAGCACGACGCGCTCAATATCCTTTGTTTCACCCTGCAGCTGATTAAGCTGATTGACCGTTACATTTGGCCAGCTCATACCCTTCCCCTGATATCCTGCGCATTAACGTCCCAGCCGTAGCCAATGGCCTGCAGCTGGCGCGCCAGCGCCTTATTGAAATCGTCGCTGCCCATCCCAAGAAACGGACGGGACGGCACATCGACAGTCCATACCGTTTTTGCCGCCCGCCCTGTCAGCTTGCGGATCAGCAGACCGGCCTGCGCATATCCCATCGTTTCGGTAATTTCCTTAAACGGCGGCTTACGCCAGCGCTTACCGCGCCTTACCCTGTAGCCCAGCTTTCGCAGCCGTTTAGCCTGCGCCAGCGTGGCCATTTTTCCTGCCGGTGCGGTGCGACCCTTACCGCGCGCCCTGACGCTGGTTTTCATGCCTTCCTGCTGCGCATAACCCATGGTCCCTGCCGGTACTGCTTTGTCCCCGCTGCGGTATCCGCCGCCCTGCAGATAAAGCCGGACGGCTTCGATTTCAGGCATTTCGCGGATGTGCAGCAGGTTCGGCAGATTGCGCAGCATCTTCCCCCTGCGGCGCGTTTTTTTTGCCTGCCACGGCGTGCCGTCCGGTGACTGCTGATTTCGCACGTTGCGCTTTGCCGCCGGGATCACGCCATATTTCGCCATGCGCCAGATAAGCCGCTGGCGCTTTTTGTCGGGCAGCTCCAGCTTTGCAATCTCGCGGCGCATGTCACGCAGCTGCGCGGCATTAATCTCCGCCCCGAAAATCACTCCTGCACCTCCGTGTAAATCATCGCACTCAGCGCCGTCCAGATTTCCGGATCGGCCAGCCGGTAACGTTCACCCTGGTAAGGAACCGGCCCGTTTTTATCCGGTACGATAATCAGCCGTTCCGCCATCGGCACCGTAACGGACACAATTGCGGTTTCCTCGTCAATCAGCTCAATGTCCCAGTCCGGATCGGCATTCGTTATGCCTACCTGGCTGAATAAATCCCGGTCCTCTGTATCAGTCGCCTGCCACACTTCCAGCAGCGCCATAAGCAGACGCGGATCACACTCACGGTACGGGAAGCGCTCCCAGATAAGCTCAGCGTCATAGCGGATCACAGAAAGCTGCACCTGCCCCAGCCCCATATCACGCGCGGCGGGGATGGTTTTCAGTCCGGTCATTTCGCTGGTAAATGACTGCATGGCACGCTGCGGCATTTCTGACTTAATAAAGCTGGTCAGTGATTCAAGCTGACTTTCTCTGCTCATACCTGCCTCACCGTGGCGCGCTTAAGCCCCTTAATCAGGCGAATAGTCACTGACGCCTCCGCCAGCAATCCCTTGCGTGTTTCATCGCTCTCCTGTCCCGGATGCGACTCGCGGCGGCCAACAGACGCAAACTCACCCATCAGGTCCGCTTTTGCCCTGGCATACACCGCCTTTTTATACTGCGCCGCCAGCTGACTGATGCCGTTCATGCTGACCCCCGGCACGTCAGCAGCGGTCTGGTATCCTGCCGCCCGGTGCTTTTCCTGCACACCGGCAAGCCCGCTGTTTACCTCCGCTGCCGCCGTAAGCAGCGCATTCGCCACTGTTTCCGCGTCTACGTCAGCCGGAATGCTGCGGCTGCGCTGGAAGTCTGACAGGTTCATATCCGGCCAGAATCCGTCATTGGTCAGCGGGCTGTCCTGGTATTCAATCGGCTTGCCACTGAACATAAAATCCCCCGTAAAAAGGTGGGCTGACCGGAATCCACGGCGCATTACACTGCGTGTTCTGCCCTCATCCGCGCCCACCCGGCTTGCGGTAGTCGTTATTCAGCCGTAAGCGCCCGGATACGCGCCGCAATGGTCTTGCGCATCGTGCCTACGCCTGCTCTGTGATACTTCGCCTCGGCGGCCGCCAGCAGCCGGTCAGCCTCAGACAGCGTTTCGACGCTATCTGACGCCGCCGCCCGCGCCTGTCCTGATTCATCACGCAGCAGCAGCAGCCCCGCGAATTTGAACCATTTGGCGGTGATTTCCTCGTGCAGCCGCCAGCGCTGCGTGACGTTCTCAAACGTCCGCGAGAAATAAGGCTCTAAGTCTTCACCCGCCTGGCTTGCCTGCTCTGCCCAGTTCATCATCTGATCGGCCACAAAGACCGGGAATCGTGATTTGATGTTCTCCGGCGTGGCCTGCTCCTGCGCAATGGCAATGTCTGCCCAGTCCAGCGCCTGATCGAACTCGCCTACGTCAAACAGCCAGACAACGCAGTACGCGAACACCGGATTGGCATACACGCGGCCCAGTTCGAGATAGCTTTCTACCGTGGGCATCCACTTCGGCAGCAGCACATCACGCTTCATCTCCACGCGCTCTGCCGTTGTACCGAGACTGCGTAATACCGCCACGTCTTCCATGATTTCCTGCATCTGCAGGTGAAGGCTGGCCGTGGTGTTCACTTCCTCAAGCCGCGCCTGCTGCTGCTGCATGGTCACGCGCTGGTTGTGTCGCTGTGCGGGTGAAAGACTCATGGTTAGCCCTCTGCCGGTTCGGTCACCTTGCCGATGGTCACCGCATTTTCGTCAATGGCCGCATACAGCTCCGGCTCCTCAACGGCGTAACCCTCATTGCGCAGGTACTTGTTTTCGTACTGTTTGCGGTCTTCCACAAACTCCGCCTTACGCTGACGCGTGCCGCGCTGCGTGTAGATGTGCAGGTTTGACAGTGGCGTGACCACCATGCGCTTGCCTGGCATAAACGGCGGAATAATCGCGGTGCGCCCGGCAATGGTGCTGCCCAGCATCTGCGCGGCGATTTTCTCCGTGGGCTTGTCAGCCTTCTGATACAGGCGGTATTGCTCCGCCGCGACCAGATCGGCCCCGACCAGCACCACCAGACGCGGATCGTTACGGAACTGCGCCGGAATTTTGGCGTTAATCAGGTCAGAGGCCATCGCATCCAGCGAGTGATAATCACCGGCATCGTCCAGGGTGACCGCATCGGTCATAATCTGGTAACCGTCTTTGAAGCCTTTCATGCGCTGATGCCAGCCGATATTGACGTCTTCGCCGTTCGGGTTTTTCTCCGGATCGGTTGTCGTCGCCACCTCTTTGCCGTTAAAGCCAATGCGCAGCATGTCCAGCGCAAACGCCTGATTCGAAAACGTCTGTACCAGCTGGAAAAACTCACCTTCATCACCGGCGTTTGCCCACAGTGAAAGCAGATCCCATTTCAGCGCCGCGCAGGAATCGGTTTCGACCAGCTTGTAATCGTTGCCTTCCACACCGACTTTGCGATGGAAACGCCCGTCAGCCACGCGCCCTGTGTGAAGTGCTGACGCACCTACCGAAACAACCTGGCCGCTCAGCTGGTCCACGTCTGCCACGGTGATCATGTTCAGGAACTCCACGGACTCCAGCAGCGCAGCGCGGAGGCTGGTTTCCTGCGGATCGGTGAGGCTGAATGCGCGGGCCGGATTCGTCACGCTGTAATGCTCAGCCAGTCCGGCAGAGAAAGCGTCAATGAATGCCAGTGCGCGTTTGTTTAACTTCATAAATAACCCTCTCGCAAATAATGCGACTTATAGAAACTTCCCTGACGAAGGCGAAATTAGATGAATTTAAATTTGCGGCTTTCCTGCTTATCGCCGGGCTTACGCTTCGGCAGCTGTGTAATCTTGTTATCCAGCTTTCCAAAGTTTTTAATGACTGCCCCGATATTTTCACGCAGCGTGGCAAATTCCTGCGTATCCACCACTTCGGCAATGGTATCCACATCTTCCTGCGTGGAAGCCAGCTGCGTTTCGATTGCAGACACACGGCCTTCCAGATTATTCAGGGCTTCAGCCAGCGCCTGTAATTTGTCGCTGTCTTCAGGCGCGTCAGTATTCACGTCATCTTCAGCGAATTTTTTAGGCTGAATGCCAAACAGCTTTTGCCAGTTTTTCATTTTTGTTTCCTGTTCCACTTTTCCATTCCGGCCAAACTTATAGCGATAGCAGCCGGGTTTGATTTTTTTGCGCTGGCTAAAGCGCATACGTGAAGTGCCCACGCTGGCAGGCGAGTCCGTTGCCGCCAGCCCTTCGAGATAGCTGCGCCCTGTGCCGCGAAAGTTTCCGTCTTCGGTCAGTTCTACCGAAAAATAAAGAAGCTGATCGCGTTTATTGGCTTCAATCAGGCTCATGTTCGGACTGATTTTTGCGTAAAGCCTTACCAGCCCGTCATCACCTTCCTGCCACATCACCTGTTTTACGCAGCCCCCATTTCCGTAATCGCGTTCATGCTCCGGCCAAATAAGTGCGGCGTATAATTCAGGGTCATATGTTTCAGCAGCATCAATTAACCATTCCCGTTTTAATTCCCGGCGGTCAACCGTATCTCCCTCGGTGGCAATACACAGCCAGTCAGTACATAACTGTGACATATATTTTCCTGCCCTCCGTAACAGCAGAGCCATTATTAATGAATTAAACGCCTGCCGCATCCTGACAAATTCCGCTGTGTTCGGATAACAGCAATTAGACGAACCATAAAGAATCAAAGCGGGATTTTTATTTACTCTGCATCGGCATAATAGCGTTCAGGCAAATAAAGGAATGAAACTACCGGATGGCTAAATACAGTGAAGAATTACGCGGCGTTGCGCGCGCCCTGTATTTAAGGCGATATACGCCGAAAGAAATTGCCAGTGAATTAAATCTGCCGAATGCGCGGATTATTTATTACTGGGCAGAAAAGGAAGGCTGGGCAGACATGCTGAGCCACGAAAGCACTGAAGATGCGATTGAGCGCCGCATCCAGCTGCTGACCGGACGCGACGGCAAAACAGAGCTGGAACTGAAAGAACTGGATCAGCTGATTGTCCATGCGGTCAAGCTGCGCGCGCAGCATAACAAACATAAGGAGAAACTGGCCGCCGCGCGCCCGGCATCTGCAGGCAGCAGCAACGAGGAAGGTGATCAGCCTCGCAGTAAGCGCAAATACAATAAAAACGACGTATCCGGACTGACGGAAGACGACCTGAACTTATGGGCTGAAGAACACCTGTTTGGCTACCAGAAACACCTGCGCCTGAACATTGGCCAGCAGGTGCGCAATATCCTCAAAAGCCGCCAGATCGGTGCTACCTGGTATTTTGCTTTTGAGGCGTTTGAAAATGCCGTGCTGACCGGCGACCCGCAGATTTTCCTTTCCGCTTCGCGTGCGCAGGCGGAGGTTTTCCGCTCATATATCGTCAACATCGCACAGGAATATTTCGGCATCACGCTCACCGGCAACCCTATCCGCCTGAGCAACGGCGCAGAGCTGCGCTTTCTGTCCACAAACAAGAACACGGCGCAGTCATACAGCGGCCACCTCTACTGTGACGAATACTTCTGGGTTCCTAACTTCGCGCGACTGAATGAAGTGGCTTCTGCGATGGCCACACACGACAAATGGCGCACCACTTACTTTTCAACGCCGTCAGCCAAAACGCACCAGGCTTACCCGTTCTGGACCGGCGAAGAGTGGAAAAAAGGCAGCAAAAAGCGCGCTGCCGTGGTGTTTCCCACGTTTGACGCCATGCGCGACGGCGGACGGCTCTGCCCCGATGGCCAGTGGCGCTACGTCATCACGATGGAGGACGCGATTGCCAATGGCTTTAACCTCGCCAGCATCGACAAACTGCGCAACCGCTACAGCAAAGACACGTTCGATATGCTGTACATGTGCGTGTTTGTTGACAGTAAAGACGCGGTTTTCAGCTTTTCCGACCTGGAGAAATGCGGCACTGACATTACTTTCTGGCAGGACCACGACCCTAAAGCGCGCCGCCCGTTTGGCGATCGTCCCGTCTGGGGCGGTTATGACCCTGCCCGTTCCGGTGACCTGTCAACCTTCGTGATTATGGCCCCGCCGGTGCTGGCCGGTGAGAAGTTCCGCGTGCTGGCCATCATCAACTGGCGCGGCATGAACTTCCGCCATCAGGCCAGCGAGATCAAAAAACTCTTTGGCCGGTACAACTTCACCTATCTGGGCGTAGACGTGACCGGCATCGGCCAGGGCGTTTATGACAACATTCACCCGTTTGCCATGCGCGTGCTGAAACCTATCCGCTACGACCTGAGCACGAAGAATCGCCTGGTGCTTAAGGCAGCGGACGTCATTGAAAGCGGGCGCATTGAATGGGATGCGGATCTGAAGGAGGTGGCCGCGTCGTTTATGTCTATTCGGCGCGCCGTCACGAAATCAGGCGCTGCGGTGACCTTCGTCGCTTACCGCACGGCGGAAACCGGCCACGCAGAGGCAGCCTGGGCAATTATGCACGGTCTGGACAATGAGCCGCTCAACTACGAGCACAAACCTAAATCCAAATGGAAGTTTCAGAAGGCAGCATGAAAAAACGATATAAGCAACGCGCCATCGGCGCACAGCAGGCGGCAGGTAAGCGCAAAATGTCCGTGCTGCGCTTCGGCAAGCCTGAACCAGTCCTGACCACCGGCACCGATTACCGTGATGTGTGGTATGACAACGATTTCGATCACTACAGCCTGCCAATTGACCGCCTTGCACTGGCGCAGCTGGTAAATCTCAACGGCCAGCACGGTGGCATCCTTCACGCGCGTAAAAATATGGTTCTGTCAGATTATCTGGGCGGCGGTCTGACGTTTGACAGCCTGGAGGCTGGCGCGATGGATTTGCTGACGTTCGGGGATCTGGCGCTCGTTAAAATCCGTAACGGCTGGGGTGACGTGGTTGCCCTGGAACCGATGCCCGGCCTGTACATGCGCCGCCGCAGAGACGGCGAATTTGTGGTGCTGCAGAAAGGTGAACCGCTGGTATATGCCGAAGAGGATGTGATTTTTATCCGGATGTATGACCCACAGCAGCAGATTTACGGCCTGCCAGATTATATCGGCGGCATTCACTCCGCCCTGCTCAACAGCGAAGCGGTGATTTTCCGCCGCCGGTACTATCACAACGGCGCGCATACCGGCGGCATTCTCTACACCACGGACCCGAACATGACGGATGAAGTGGAAGAAGAAATTGAGCAGCAGCTGGCCAACAGCAAGGGGATCGGCAACTTCAGCACTATTCTGGTGAACATCCCCGGCGGCGATAAGGAAGGCGTGCAGTTTATCCAGATGGGGGACATTGGCGCGAAAGATGAATTTGCCAACGTGAAGAACATCAGCGCGCAGGATGTGCTGAACGCGCACCGCTTTCCTGCTGGGCTTGCGGGGATTATTCCGCAGAACACTTCCGGCCTGGGTGACCCGGAAAAGGTGGAAGCCACCTATAAGAAAAACGAGGTGGCACCACTTCAGCGCCGCCTCATGATGGCGGTGAACGGTGATCCGGAAGTACCGGAACATCTTCACCTGAAATTTTCCCAACAATCAAAGAACAAGGATGCGGCATGAGGCGTAATCGGATAAAATCCAGGCAAACTTATAACGCCGGAGCCGCAAATATGCGCGTGTTAAAAATTGAGTGCCCAGAGTGCAAATCAAAGGCGGTCATCCGTAAAACAAATCGCAAACATCGCGATATTGCTGATATTTATTGCTCATGTGCAGACGTTGAATGTGGACACACTTTTGTTATGAATTTGACGTTTTCCCACACAATCAGCCCTAGCGCCAAAAAAGGCGATTTTCTGATTCAGCAGGTCATCAGCGGCATGTCAGCAGAACAAAAACAGCTGACTTTAAAACTTCTGCAGGCATCTTAATAAGAACGCCCCTCACTAACTGGGGCGCTCCTTCTCGCTTCGCTTTTCAGGTCAGCTAAAAGGTCTTCCGTCAGTTCACCCAGCCATTCATCAAGTAATGCGCGGCGTTTATCTTCCACAAGTGAATGAGTCATCATTTTCACTATAAAATCAATCCGTTCCACCTTAACTATCTGACTTAACGACGCAGACATTTCAACCTCCCTTACATTAAATACTGTATAACCATACAGTATAATATTCATTGCAAAATATGAATCTTTTTTTGAGATTCATCCGCTATAAATTCTATGTAATACCGGGTGTTAGCCTACGACCAGCCCGGCCAGCACTCGTTTTCATTGGTATCAGGAATGTCTATCAACCGCTCCGCCTGATACTTCAAAAGGCCATGTCCCCTGAAAGAGATCGCAGCCCCGCTTAATAGCCGCTCAATTTCCTCTTCGCTGCCCTCAAACCCCCTGGCTTTCAGCTCCACTTCTAACCTGCGGCGCTTCGGCCCCGTACAGTTATTGACAGAACTCCAAGGGGCGGCGTTGCCGCCAGAAAAGCCAGCCTCCGCTGACGCTTCGGCCAGTTTGGCGACCTTTTCCCACTTAATCAGACGTGTTGGCACTTCTGAACCGGCAGCACGCGGACAGTAAACCCCCTGCACTCGCTGAACATCTTCACCGTACTCGTTGCCACATTCGGTAATTTCATAAGCCAGACGCACAACCAGATCGCATCGGGCGACGAGCGGACCGCCCTGCGCCTGTGTGTAAGCTGCCCAGTCAACAGCCACGCTTGCAGATGCCAGAACCGCATCCATTTCCGGATGCTCAATGTGCTGGTCACCGAGCCTGCGCAGTTCACGCCATACCGTTACCGGCGCACCGCCAATCTGCTGAAACTGACGGATGCGCCAGCGTGATGCCCAGGCTGAAACGGCTTTTGCCATTTCACGCGCATTCCGGCCCGTTTCACCGTCGCTTTCTTCATCAAGCGCATAGCCGTCAATGTTTTTAGAAATATATTTTGCGATGTAGCCCGTTGCGCTGCCTTTGGTGGGATCAATTGGCTAAACATGAAAACGTGCTTTTAACGCCTTCTCTGTGTTCAGTTCTTCACCGTCAGCAATCCGCGCGTGGTAACACATAATGTCCCGCACTTCGTCAACGTGTTCCGGACGCATGAAAAGCAGCATGTGCCAGTGTGGCGTTCCATCATGATGCGGTTCCACAACGCGGAAGCCGAAAACGTGAATACCGGCACGGGACAGCGCAGCCCGGATTTTTGCCCAGACAGAACAGAGATATTTTTGAGTGTCGCGCGGGTTTGCACCGTTCCACTGTGAAACGAATCCACCTTTGCTGTGTACGGCGTGAAAACGTGACGGCGCAGTGATCGTGTAAAAATCACCAGCATAGCCTTCATGATTGGCGATATCTTCAAACCCGCGCATACGCGCCATTAACTCACAGCGGCGAATAGCCGGATTAGCATTGCTGCGGTTGACCATATCGGCCAGCGCAATGCGATCACCATCCTCATTAACCAGATCAAACTTTTTGAAAAACTCGCGGTTACGCTTTTTCTGTTCTGTCCACTCTCCGAGTGTCCCACGTGAAACATAAGGACTGGCGGCTTTCTGGACCTGCCCCACGGCAATAGCCATATGCTCACGGTGCAGATCACGACGACGCTGCAGACGCACCCGCCACCATTCAGGTGACATCATGCGCAGAATCGCGCTTTCAGCGTTGCGGCGTTTAATCCTGCCGGTCTTTTTAACGGACAGCCAGAAAGGCGGTGTAGTGCCGCATTTCAGTGCTTCCTGCGCTAGAAATACATAACCCTGTGCCGTGCGCTGCTTCAGCTCGTCTTCATCAGGTTTATCGTCGGGCGCGGTCATTTCTGCCCAGGAGTGAAAAGCCTCGCCTAAGTGACTGGCAATGTTATAAGCAAGATCACGCACACGGTCCCGGTCATAGCCCGGCAGATCATCAAGATTATCTTTGAAAGGTGAAGGCATGCCGGTTGAGTAATCACGCTGCCATGCTGCGTTAACAAGTTTCAGACGTGGCAATACGCTCTTACCGATAGTGTTGCGTAAGAACGTATTGGCACGGCGGCGACCGCCTTTAGGTGACTTTAGAAGGGTTTCATATCGCTGGCCAAAATATCCGGACAGGTAATCCGGAATATTGTGCAGGTACTGGCTGCGCCAATCATGATCGGTTGAATCACAGTGCCAGAGTTTAAGCTCTGTGTGAGTGATGCCCTGCGGTGCTCCAGGCGAAAAGAACTCACGCCGCATTTTATTTACGGCGTGATACTGACCATTAAGGCTTACCGATTCAGCCAGATTCACGCTGGTCCTCGTACGGCAATGATTAATGATGGCCTCACTGCCATAACGCACCGCCTTTGCCATCAATGGCTTCTGCTTCCTGTCGAATCAGTTCAACAATCTCAACAGCAGACAGCCCTTTATTGGCTGCGTGTGTAGCCAGGCGATCAAGGCGGCCTGACAGCTTTGTTGCCACATCCTTCCCACCTTCCACACGCGCCTGACTGCACAGCTCCTGAACCAGTTCAGTGCTGCCGGCCGCTTCTTTTTTTAAATCCTGACGGGTCATTCTCATGGCGTTTTCTCCATTTAAGGGCGCACGAATCCCCGGCTATCAAATGGAAAGCCGAAAAAACGTGCGTTGGGTTATTAGTGTCTAAACAGCGAACTGAGGATCGAGGAACGGAAAGACTTCACCTGCATCTGCGACTGGTTAGGCGATGACAGTGAATGTAATTCGTAGGATACGCTCCACCATGACCGGATAAGCGCCACAATGGGCGATGCTCCAAGGAAACCAGCGGCAAAGTAGATTGCACGGATTGCGCTCAGCGCTTCAGTCTGCTGCGTGTGGGTTTCTGCCTCACGGAATGCACGACACCAGAAAGCGGAACTCACCAGCAGCCACTGAATTTTATCGTCCAGGTGGATCGTGTCATTGAAGACGAATTGTTTTAGCGCGACCGTGCCGCCTTCGGTGTCACACTTGCTCAAGAAGAACTCCGCATAATCCGGGTTAACGCCCCAGTTGCGGAAATCTTCAAGCAGCCCTTTTTTTTCAACGGTGATGACGTTCATAACATTTCCTCAGTGGGCGCGATTGTCAGCGGGTTCACGCAGCTGCTGCCGCGCCTTTATCAGATCATGTACCGGTGTCCCCGGTACAGTGGGCACTGATCGCGCCGCGTTCAGCGCGCTCGGTGATGGTTTCTTTTCCTGTTGAAACGCGAGCGGCCCCAGCCCCTTGAACATTTCAACCATGCATTTCAGACGCTGCAGGCCGCGCTTGATCTGGTGTAACTCGTGGTCATTGAATTGGCCCCACGAATAACGACAGTGACGCGCCTTTAAGCCTGCGGCGTGCAGAATAATTCCGCGCTGATGTTCACTAAGCCGATCCCAGATGCTGTATGCCTGTGTGCTATGGCCAGAAACCATCTGGCGCAGCACACCCAGCCATTTTTCATCGTTTGCGTTCATGCTTTGCCTCATGAGTTTTACGGGTAAAAGCAGGATTCCAGCGCTGACCGTTTGGCAGCTGGATGGTGCCGTGGCCATAGGCAGGCAGCTGCTTCGATGGCGACTGGCGCTTGAGCAGGTTCACGAATACGAACATGTTCACCTCACGCAATGATGCCAGGCATTGAGGCGGTGACCACATCAACGGCAGCAGCCAACACCGGCACGGTTTGAAAACGACTTTCAACGGAATAGACGAGTAAAGACAGGCTGCGGATAGCATCACTGGCTCTGTTAAGAATCTGATTGCGGCGTGCAACGGTCATCTTTTCCGTTGAAACCGCTTCCCCAGCGATTACCCCGACACTGGCCACCGCAGTTAATGCGCAAAACTGCATGTCTTCAGGTCTGGCGTTGTTAACAGGTACAGAAGGCTGACAATTAATCTGACGTAAAAAACCGTCCAGAATGGTTGGGTCTTCGGTGAGATCAATGATCGCCAGCAGTTCAGGCAGGGTCAGTTGGTGCGACTGGTCCGGGTTCAGCTTGTTGCGCAGTGTTGCCGGTTGCATACCAACTTTTTTAGCCAAATCTGTGACGTTATGTGCCAACGAAAACTGGCGGCAGGCATCATCGAGGTAGTTTCGTACTGAAACTTTATAATCGTACATGATTCGCACCTTACGAATTGATAGCCTGAAATTACGCGTTAACCGAAACGTTGCATTCGCTTAATGCCATGACGGTCAGGGCAGCCATGTTGACTTCAACCAAGCCTTTTTTTTGGGCACCTTTTGGCTTGATAGGCAGCTTTCCGTAAGAAATCAGGTTTTCAGCTGTGCTGCGGGACATGCCAGTGCGGCGGCAATACTCATCAAGGGGGATGTATGGATCGGGAATCACGATTGTAATATTCGGACGCATAATGCAAACTCCATTCGTTTGGGGACACGCCAATGTCCACCAGTATCAGCCAATATTCGCTTTAGTAGATAACACGGAGTGACTCTAATTCGACTAAATCGAAATATCAACAAAAATTTCGACATAGGCGAAAGATCATAATCAGATGAGTAAATTCCCTTTTGAACAGATAGGGCACAGCAGCGCGGTACTTGAGCGCATTGTTGAGGCTTACGGATTTACCTCGAAATTGCAGCTTGCTGATCACTTTCAAATGGCTGCTAGCAGTCTGTCCGCTAGATTCAAAAGGGGTATTTTCCCTGCGGACATGGTGATTAGGTGTGTCGCGGAGACAGGAGCAAGCCTTGAGTGGCTTTCTACAGGGAATGGTAAGAAGTTTGACGACGAAGAGTTAGACGTTCTGAAGTTGCCACGTAGCAAAATCGTAGACGGCCAAATATATGAAGCTGGATTTTATCTATTGGATAAAGTGTCATTCCTGCCCGGAAAATCGATTCCTCATGATCCTATATGCGTTATTGACTCATTCATTCAATACATAATTGATCGTAAATACTCAGAAATTTATGACGATGAATGGTTGGTCGAGATTGAAGGGAAAGTTAGCGTTAGAACATTGACTCGAATACCTGTCAAAAAGGTTCGGGTAAGTGGAATAGGCATGGCGTTTGATTGTTCATTAGATGAGATCACCGTTTTAGGACGTGTAGCACTCACGATTAGATAATATGGCACCCAAAAAACTCAAAGATGGCCAATGGTTAGCTGATTTCTATAGTATTAATCGCAGCGATGGTAAACAAGGTAAGAGAGTTCGTAGAAAATTTGCAACTAAAGGGGAAGCGTTAGCATTTGAGAACTTCATCTTAAATAAAGTTGACGATACCCCCTGGCTTGGCGAAAAAAAAGAAAGCCGAACGCTTTCTGACTTAGTGCATCTATGGTTTGAAAAGCATGGTGTTACATTGCGTGATGGCGAAAAAAGGAAAAGCTCAATGCTCTGGGCTGCAGAGTGCATGGGTTCGCCTAAAGCGAAAGAATTTAATGCGCAGTTATTTACTGCATATCGAGCAAAGAGGCTCGAAGGAAAGTTTTCCCGCACAAACCGAGTGACTCAGGTTTCTCCACGCACAATGAACCTAGAACATGCTTACTTTTTAGCTGTATTTAATGAACTTAAAAGATTAGGAGAATGGACAGCCCCAAACCCGCTGGAAAACATAAGACAGTTTCGTACTGACGAAAGTGAAATGGCATATTTAACATCTGAGCAGATTGATTTGCTTTTAAATGAATGCCGTAATAGCAGTGCCAAAGATTTAGAAATCATTGTCAAAATTTGTCTCGCAACAGGAGCAAGATGGAGTGAGGCAGAGAATTTAAAGAAAAGTCAAATTACTCTTGGAAAGGTTACATTTGTAAAAACCAAGGGGAAGCGCAACCGTAGCATTCCTGTTTCTTTAGAATTAATTAGCGAATTACCCAACAAGAATGGCAATTTATTCAAGCCTTGTTACTACGCTTTTCGTTCTGCTCTCGAACGGGCTGGTATCGAATTACCCGCTGGGCAAATGACCCATGTTTTGAGACACACCTTTGCTAGTCACTTTATGATGAAAGGTGGAAACATATTGGTTCTACAAAGAATACTAGGACATACCGACATTAAAATGACGATGCGTTACGCGCACTTTGCACCTGAACATCTTGAAGAGGCGCTAAAATTCAACCCCCTCATTAAGGAATGAACATGGAAGATCTGGCTACACAAAATGTTTTAAGTAGTTATATTGATTACTACAGCTCAATCAGCTCGCCGGGATATGCAGTTTTAGTCACAGGGGCCTGGGGGGTAGGCAAAACATTTCAAGTCAAAAAAGCACTAAACGATAACATGGTATATGTTAGCTTATTCGGTCTAACAAGCACTGCCGAAATATTCTCCGCAGTTTACGCAAAATCATATCCTCGAAAAGCTTTAACCAAAAATATCTTCTCGTGGTTTAAAGGTTCAAGTGTAAAAACAGGCGCTGTCACCGTAGCTTCCGGAGACTTAATAGGTAATGTAGGAAATGCAATATTTAGTGAAAAAGTGGATAGTTCAAAGATTATTGTCTTTGATGATCTAGAAAGATGCTCAATAAATTTAAATAATGTTTTAGGATGTATAAATAAATATGTTGAGCATCATAAATGTCATGTAATTGTAATTGCCCATGACGAAAAAATAAAACAAACCATTAAAAATAAAAAAGAAAAAATATTTGGGCAAACAATTAACATAGTGCCTGCAATAGACGAAGCATACAAATCTTTCATTAGCGAAAACAAGATAAGAATCACTATTAATGAAATTGCGGGCATTATACTAAGCTCTTATAAAGCATCTGAATGCCAATCATTAAGAGTCTTGAAGCATGCACTAAATGACTGTACCCGATTATTTTCTTTACTTGAAGAAAAACACATAAGCAATAAACGCTTTCTGAATGAACTATTTACTTTCTACAGCGCAATCTCAATTAATATTAGGGAAGGAGAAATATCTTCCACTGACTTACAGTCAAGAGAAGAAATAGCTTGGCTTGCGGGAATAAAAAAAGATGAGGATAAAACAAACCCATTAATAAAAATTAGAGATACATATTATAAAAACCGCTGCAGCATATTAATAAACACTAAGACAATAAGCAATCAGGATTTAATTGATAGTTTGATTCATGGAAGATTTAATAAAAAATAGATAATTGAAACCATCGAATTTTCTCGTCATTTTATCAAAGAACAAACCTCAGAACCTTGGCGAATTTTAATCAATTTCGAAACAAACAACAATCAAGATACAAATAAAGCTATAGAAAATATATTCAGCGACTTAGATGATTTAAAAATTATAGATCCCGGTAGCATTCTTCATACCTTTAACATTTTATTGATGCTATCGCGTATACAACATATTCCGCTTAACTATGAACAAATTGAAAAATTAGCATTCGATTACTTTAAAAAACTTCAATCCAATAACATTTTTCCGGTATTAAAATCCCCGCATGATATCCGTCAACCACATAATGATCACTCGCAGGGTTATGGTTATTGGACCCATGAGGACTACCACAAGGAATCTATTTCAATACAAAATTGTCTTAATAAAAATCTATCAATATCATTCAAAAAAAAATATCCTAGCTTTATTAAAGAAATTTTAGAAGCTCTTGATACAGACTCAGTTAAATTCAAAGACTTAATATCTTACAACCGTGGAGATCCTGGGACATTTTTCTTCGTGGACGTCTTAGCATATATTAAGCCATATATTTTTGTAGATAAGTGGCTTTCATTAGAAAATGTAGATCAGCAAATAGTCAGAGATGCACTATATTCACGATTCAACGCTGGCCATCTTGATTCTCACTTGTCAGCCGAAAAAAAATGGGTAGACGATGTTGTTATGAATTTAGCACACAGGGCTAGCAAGCACTCCGGCCTGGATAGATTCCGTATAACTCGACTAGTCATCAAAGGATAAATCCGTAAGACTAAAGTGTCGCAATAGTGTCGCACCAACTTAGAGATATAGGTGGTTTTTGGTGGATATTGGAATTCTAACTCGCTGTTTGTATTGCAATTTATTGATTTACATTACTTCATATAGATTCTCATAATCGCTTGGTCGCTGGTTCAAACCCAGCAGGGGCCACCAAATTTATCCTATGAAGACATAGAGTTAAGCCGCTCATTGAAGCGGTTTTTTTGTGCCTGCATTTTATAGTGGCGGCAA